>Ga0209756_1000025_pt1 | contig 154752 bp, 138 predicted proteins | sample ETNvirenome_6_85_FD_184071 | JGI IMG/M metagenome (GOLD analysis project Ga0209756, IMG submission 184071) | Marine viral communities from the Pacific Ocean - ETNP_6_85 (SPAdes) (version 3) | ecosystem: Environmental > Aquatic > Marine > Oceanic | place: Pacific Ocean | collected 2013-06-19 | reverse complement strand
CCCTTGTCAGTTTTTGACTTATCACCAGCTTTCCATGTGTAGTCTTTTTCACCTGGGCGGGTATCTGACTTATCACCGTGGCTTTCTCCCCTTTCAGCAAGTTGCCCTTTGCCAAACCGATGTTCGTCTTCACCTGAAAGTGATGCATCGTCATGCATGCTTCTGTTTGAAGCTTCGTTAAGGTTTCTCTTCTTCGCCACTGGCAATCCAGCAAGCTTAGCGAGTCTATCAGCGTCTAGGTTCATTTTAAAATGCCTCCAATTACTATTTAATTATTACGCACAAACTGTTTTTACTCAGATAGATTACTGCGAACTGTACTAGTAATATCTTTTCCCTTTGCAGTAGCAACATCCATTGGTTCAAGACCTAGACATTTTCTAACACTATCATAAGTCTCATGATCAAGACCTGACTTGAGAATAGACATATCTGCATACTGATGAAGGTCCCACTCAACAATAGGAAGCTCTTCACCTTCTGGACCTGGCTCAGTCTCTTCGGTCTCTCTACTTTCAAACATATATAGCAGACTAGGCATCTTTTGGTCACTTGGAACCATAATAAAAGGGATTGCAGATGTCTGCCCATCCTCTGTTTCTTCATACATTATTTCTGGAATCCAATTTTGACTCATAAAAAATCTCCTGTTAAAAAACTATAGAATAATATTGTGAAATGTTAATCGTTTAATTTTCTTCTTTCTTCGAGTGTTCTAATTTTCAATGTAATACCCGTAAGGCTATAATAGTATTCAATTATATTTTTATCAAAATTATTGGGAATTTGCTCTTTTGTTATTGGATCCCTTCTTGAAAATAGAGATCTAAGGTCCGATGGAATACTCTTCATAACTTCTTTCTTAATTGTCATCCAGTCATCACAGTCGCCAGCATATTGAGAAATTTCTCTAAGTTGTTCAATTATTTTCTGAGGTATCGCTATCTTCGACATCTTCAGTTTCCACCGCCGTTTGATCTATCTCATCTGAATCTTTTTCTTCACTGCTGATATCTATTTCAAGATCAACCTCTTGCTTATCGCTAGGTTTATCAATCTTGACATCAGGTATTCCTGGTCCGTCCGGAGGTGATTCTTTTATTTCAAGTATGGCTCTAAATCCCTGTGTCGTGCCATACACATCTAGGTGGTTAGAGTCACATGGTATTGAGTAATAATAATCTCTTTCTACTCCATAAAATCCGCCATAGTGTAAATCATCAATAAATTCATTAAAAACATCTTCACCCTGATTTTTGTTAATTTTTGCCAGTGATGTATATATCTCAGAAAGAAGCTCTATTGATTGTCCGTAAGATGCTAATAATGATTCATCTATTCGTGTATTGTCTTCATCACTATCGAAAAGTTTATAAATTAGTTCATCATAAAAATAGTCAAGAGTTACTTTGCCATCATATTCTACTGTTCCCGTTGATGCTTTTATGCTAACAACATCCTTGGCATCGTCTCCCTCTCTTTCTTTTCCAGGTGAATAATCGCCAAGAGTGCTATTGAGAGCTATTTTACATACACTGAAGAGATTACCCCTGTCTTCGATGTCGAGAAGCTCGCCCATCTTGATTTTTCTAATCATTCCTGCTCCAACTTGACCACCTTCAACTTTAATCATAACACCGGGAAGCTCCTTCTGCGATCTTCCAAATCTTATCTTGTTGAAAAAATAATCTATTAACTCAACAGCTTGAGCAACTTTTTCCACCTCAAGGGATTCAGGCGGGTTAGAAATATCCCTTATGGATGCTTGACCATCATCACTAACAATATTTCCAGATTCAATAAATCTTTGAGCAATTTGACCAGCATCTCTTAGGGGTCTTATAATAGAAACATGTCTGTCAAACAATCGGCCTGTTGCAGATCCCAGCTTTGAAAGCTTGTTTCTTCCGCCCATTTTTTTAACTTCTAGTGCCTGGCCATCTGATGCCAACTCTAAATCATAGGGTTTTGTCCCTGCTACATGCCGTATTCTAACTCTAGGCAACTTATACTCACCTTCATCTTCACTTGTTCTAATGCCTATAATATACTGCACAGCTTCTTCTGGATCAAGCTTGGCATTAACACCTTTGCCTTGCACTAGAATGTCTCCATCAGCATCCTGGGCTACTCTATAGCCGTTCTGGCCAAGGTATATTAAGTTTTCCATTGCTGCAACAGCTTTCTCTGCACCTTCCGGATCTTTACCGCCATCAGCAGTTGCAGATGCCCTTTCATCCCAAAGATTCCATGCACCTGAAGAAAACATCTTAAGCTTATCTGACCATGATATTTTAACAAAAGGAAAGTTTGAAGATCCAGCCTTTTCACTCTCTAGTATAATTTTTTTAACTATGTCAAATACCATTCTTTCTGTAATATTTTTAGATCTATTTAGTACTAGATTAATATACCCTAGTGATTTTTGAGCTTCACTAGAAGTTTTTTCATTCTGTAAGTATCTTGCAATATAAGATTCAAAATCATGCAAATATGAAGAAAGTATATCATCTTTGCTCATAACATCGACAAGCTCCTGAAATGTTTCAACGTCACCTGGTTTTGCATTAACTCCAAGATATTCCAATATTTTTCCAGGATCTGTAACTTTTGAACCGACAGTTTTCCACTTTCTTTTATTTTTGGGATCTTCTGGGTCTAGTCCGTCTGGCATCACTTTTGCCTGCAATCCTCCTGGAAAAGATATTGTATACTTTACAGATGTATCTCCGCTGCTGCTTCTTCTTGAAGCTATGTAGGAAAGCATTAGATTTCTATACACTCCCTTGATACCCTCATCTCCCGTTCCAGACATAAGCCAGCATGTGTCTTCTAGGCAAGGAGATATCATAATATCTATTTGAACATATTCATTAGGCTGACCACCCTGAATTGGGTACATTACAGCAATATTCTGACCTTGCACTTTTGCGCTTCCGTTTGTAATTGATCTATTGAGCTTTTCAGCAAGACTATTCTTAAAACTCTTTTGATCTATCTCAGGCGGAGAAGAGATAGCGATATCTATATCACCTGAGCTAGATTTCTTTCCCGTGCTTCCAATCATTCGATACATTTCAATATCTGCTTTTGATAAATGGTTTTGGAAAAAATGATTAAGTGTAGGTTCTACATTTTCGAGATCAATTTCCCCAGTCAGGTGGTGACCGCTTGTATTCTTAAATGCTTCTCCCCCTTCTGAAAGAAGTGTTTCAAACCCTAGATTTTTTGCAAAGCGGCGAAGTGCTTCATTTATAGCATCAATTTCACTATCTGTAAGCTCACTCTCTTCGCCGCTTTCATCACTGACAAAAAGAATTTCTTTAGAATATCGATCAGGGTATTTAAAGAGAGAGACTAACCTGTGAACAGGTGTAAACATACCGGTAAGCTTTCTTACAATGCTTTCTCCCTGAGGGCCAGGCATTCTAAGAACAACACCTTCAACAGCTTTCTTAAACATCCCCATTTGCTCTACACGAGAAAGAGATGAATCTAGCTTTGTTGCCCATGAAGTATCAACTAGATCAGATATCTCTCCAGAATCGATATTTTTAATAGATATCTGATCTAACTCTCTAGCCTTTTTAATCTTTTCAACTTCTGCTGCAAGATCAGAAACAACACCTTCATTAGTTGCAAGAGCAAATTCTAAAGTATCGAAGAAATAAGTTCCTAGCTTTTGAACTATCTTCTCAAGATCAGCTATTGCTGCAGCAACATGAGCAGTTCTTAGCCTTTCAAATTTTTGAAATTCAGGCCAGGAATTGCCTATTTCTTTTTTACTTATTAGTTTTTTATTTCCAGTTCCAAGTCTTTCAAGGGCTCGTCTTTTTTGATCTGGGCTTAGGTTCCCTAGCTCGATACCAGGGGCAAATTTTTCTACATAGGATTCCATAGCATGTGCAGCATAGTCTCCCACTGTCTTTGGTACTGGAGTTATCCCTACTAGAAGATTTTCAATATCTTTCTCAAGCTCTGAAATCTTTGACTGTATGTCTGATGCATCAACTTTTGTTTGTGAAAGCTTTGGAACGGGACCAAATGACCAAGATCTATCTTTTCCATCTTGAATCTCTACATCTCTATTTTCAAATGTATCTCTATAGGCATCTAGATTAATATTAATATTATCATAAGGGGTAAACGGTCTAACAAATCTTACATGATTTTCAGTATAAGGTATTGTATTTGGATTGATAGGTGTCATTATCTGCCCCTCTATGACAACCTTTCCATTCTGAAAAAGATTTTTTACTAGATCAGAATCTTTACCTAGCAGGTAATCTTGTGTTACATCGTATGCTGAAAGAAATGCATCTCTAACCTTATCATTATCCCTATATGCATCTTCGATATCAGACCTTGATTTTCCGCCCTTCTCAAGCGCTGTAGCAGAGACACCTTTTCCAAATATCCTAAGCTCTCCGTTGTCAAGAATAGTAAACGTAAAATTTTGACCATCCATCTTTTCTTCTATATGGTCCACCCTACCGTGAAGAACATCACTAATTAGTGATCTTAAATTGTCAAATGTAAGAGACATATCCTCAGTCAAACCAAGAATGTGATCCTCTCCTTTCTTTCTTTTGGATGTTGCTTCTTTGATATCTCTTTTTGCTGTAAATTTTGCTGCTGCCCTTAGAACAGTACTGTCGGTAATAATTGGCATAATAAAAGACTCAAGTTTAGGTGTTTCATTTTCACCTACTAGTATTTTAATTATCTCATCTTTCTGATCTTGGGGGAGTATATTGGGCAAATATCTAGATAGTGATTCTATATCCCCTGTACCGGCAAAATCTCTAACTCCAGTACCTCTTACAGTTACCATTTCATCTGAAGCATCTGGGTGATATTGTCGTAAAAGATTTACAAGCCTGCCTTCATCAGCCCCACCGGAGTTTAATTTTATCTTGCCTGTATCAATAAGTTCTTTGACTTTTTTGCCTATTGGAGAATCTCCTCGCTCTGCCCTTCTATTTATTGCCCCCATATAAGTGTGCCCTAATAACTCCTCTTCCCCAGCAACAACAGTTATCTCATCAACTTTATTAAAGTCAATAGATCCAGTACTAGGATCGCCGCTTTGGTAAATAAGATCTGGTATGTTTTCACCACTTACAAGACTCTTTTCTTCATCAGTCATTTTTGAATAAGCAAATCTATCTAGCATGCTATGAACGTGAGATATTGGTGTAATATCTACAGAAGGTACAACATCTAATATTCCAGGATATGCATCTTGCAAAGCTTTCTCGTAGATAGCGACAACCTTCTCTTGCATTTCTTGATCAAAAGATCTACCTGAATCTCCAAACTTTCTAAAGTGTGTCTTTAAGTTCTTTCCTGTTTTCTTACTTACCTTTTGCTTTTTTATCCCAAAAAACGAAAGAACTCTATCGCTCTCGTCTAAAGCAAGAAGTAGTTTTGCAAAATGTCCTGTGTGAAACGGTTTAAATCCACCGCCATAAAGCCCTAATTTCATTTTTCTTCCTCAGCCCAATGCTTTCTCAGTATACTATAAATATGGTCTACACTTCCAGAAAAATCTTCAATTCTAATTTCTAAATTCAGGCTAATCTTATTATCTTGAATTTTAAAATCTATCTTTTCTTTTTCTTCGTTTGAACTAGCACACGCTAGCATGTCTCTTATATAATTAGAATCTTTTGGAATAAAGTTAATAAGATCTGCTGCAACATTAACCTTAAGACCTTGAACATGAGGCGGATGGTGAAGATGACCATGTATAAGAAAGTCGAAACCTTTCTCTTTAATCACAGTATCAGGTAGTGGATAGTGATTCATAAGTGCAACACCCATATCACCAAAATCATAAGACAGCTCTCTATGATACTCATTAAATCCCATAGATAGCATTGTTTTCTTAGACCTATCATGATTTCCTGCTATAAGAATCTTATATCCATTCATCCTGTCCATTATATCTGCTGCACGATTCTCATCACACAAAAAAGCGTCTCCTACTAAAAAGACTCTATCAGAATGTGAAACAACACTGTTCCACGAATCAATCATTGAATTATCCATATCCTCAACAGATTCAAATGGCCGATTCATATATTTTATTATGTTCTTGTGCCCAAAGTGACAATCAGATATAAAGAAATCCATTACACATCATATTATAAGTTAAATTCATTTTTAACATTATTATACTGTTCAGAGTTCATCTTTACTAGATTATTTGCTTTTTCTGTAGAAATTTTAGATCCATCTTTCCCTGGAGCTATTTTTTTAGCAACAGATGCATCAAGGAGTATTTTGAATCGAGCAAGAATCTCTGCAAGGAGTTCTTCTGCAGAACCAAACTTTTCAGGCAATGCATTGTTTGTAGCAAGATTTTCAGCAACAACTCTAGCGCCTTTTGCAATGCTTCCAATAGAGATTTGATCAGGATCAACACCTTGATGACTCTCGAGCTCCGGAGAGATTTTTGAAGATTTACCAGCCAGATAAAGCACGATATCTCTAAAGAAAGTTTTTGGATTTACAGAAACTTGAACAAACTCAACATCTTTCCCCCTGTCCCTTGATGTAACTCTTTTTCCGTCCTTAACTCTTGCAAGAACGCCTTGCGCACCTAAAGTTAAAAGAAGTGAATCACCTATTGCCCGATATAGATTTCCCCCTACATATCCCTTTACCCCTCTTTCTGGAACCCATCTTGAGTTCATCCATTCTTGATATCTAGGAATAGTTGATATCATATCAACTTGAACTTTCTTTCCATCTGAAAGGGTGAGAATTACCATAGTGGGAGATACATCTCCTGTCAATTGTACATCAACAAACGATGGCGGGGAATCATTTAAAAAATTTAAAAATTCATCTTTATAGTTTTTTTCAGCGTGAGCCTGAGACTGCCTGGCATCGCGGAGAGTAGATCCATCAGCTCTTGGAAAGACAACAAGGTAGTCAATGTCACCGTATATAGTTTCAGATCCATCAGCAAGATCTTCTTGGTAATATGCAGTAGATCCTACTGGACGATCTGGCGATACGGGATCAATCCCTTTTCTTTCAAGATGATTATTAAAACTGTCCAAGAGTTCTTTATAGAGAGTAACTGCTTGCGTAACTACTGTGGGAGATAGGACAGCCTTGCTTTCATTTGGAAGGTGCTGAATTTTCTTCCCGCCCTCAGAGAGCATTCGCTCCCTTTTTCTTTTAGATTTTCTTTTTAGATACCGAACAGCTTCAATTGCACCCTGAAGGCGGTGTCTTTCCTTTCTGTGCATTAGCCTATCTTTGCCTCTTCCCAGCGTATCTTTGAGAGACTTCATTGACATAATTAAATCATCAAGCTCAAGAATATATTCCTCACTATCCTTTTCAGACATAATTGTACCTTCTGCCAGAAGAATACTTTCAAATCTTTCAAGATCTAGATTCACTCTATTGCCTACTGCGATCTTTTGATAGCGTCTTCTAAAATTTCTTCAAAAAATCTTTCAATGTGTACATCTTCAATATGATCAATACTGTATGCTTCTTTTATCTTATTGATAATCTTATCATCTAGCTCAACAGACATTTTTGTATTATCAGAAAGATCTAGAACTCTTGCTATTTTTGGATTTTGTATTTTCATGATCTCTTTAGAAGCTCCTGAACTTTATTTCTTATATTTGAAATTGATCTACCTTCTTGAACTGCACCTACTCTAATTGGAACATCTTCATCTTCTTGATCTTCAGGTTCTAAAGCATCTTCTTCAAACTCTTCAGTTTCATCGGCAAGAGAATTGTCAATGAATTCTGTTGAAACTGAATCTTCAACCTCTATATCAGTACCCGTTGTCATTGTTACATTGTATGGTGGTTCACTTGGATCATCTGCATCATCACCAGAACTAGCACCGGTCATCATCGATGATAATGCAGTCAAGAAAGCATACAGGGCTTTTCTTTCTGCCTGACTCAATAGGTCAAAATATCTCCCTAAGTCATCTGCAGTATCTCTATCTTTAAGAGATCTTCCGCCCCTAAGTGCATTTATTTTTTTCTCTATTGCGTCTAGTGATACATCTTCTATATCTACATCATCAGTTGTTACTACACTTACATCTTCTACATCTTCTGATTCTTCATTTGATTCTAAATCATTATCGACATCAATATTAATATCAGGTGATACATCTTCCTCAGGCTGTGATCTAGAAATCGTTACTGACGGTTGAGAAGATGCACCTTGCTCTTTTATCCCATATGCTTTTTTATCTTCTGCTGCAAGTCGAGAAATACGAGAAGCCATTGGGTCATCAGAGAAAACTTCTTTTTTAGCCTCTTTAATACTTTCTTCAGCAAGTATTCTAAAGAAATCTTTTATCTCTTCTTTTGTTTTTAGCTTAATCAAAGACATTATTTTCTCCCAAATCTAATTCTATTTTGCCATAGCTCTCTGTATAGCCTATTGTATTTTCTAACAGGATGCTCATCCTGACCTTTTTGATGCTCTTCTATTTTTTTTCTTGCCTTGTCTTCTCTAATTTCTATGTCTTTTACAAACTTGTCAAAAGAGAACTCTGCGTCTTTATGTTTCATAGGTGATCTCCGCTAATTTATAATTATTACTAATTGTTCATAATAATCTGACAAATGTACATATCTTCTTCAACTATTAGCGAAGTCGATTCTATTGTAGGATTGTCAAAAACAATACAGTGACTATCTTCGCTACCGATGATAAGCTTTTCTATTTTTTTCTGCAAGATTAATATTCCTAATGGGCTAGATATTATTTTTAATTTTAAAGAAATGAGCCCATCTTCTTCTGAAAAACAATAAAGATCACCAGAGATATTTTCATTTTTAAAATATAAACATACAGGTATCATTTTGGCATTTTCATGGCCAAATAAGTTTTCTTTATCTACGCGAGATTCAATCTCGTTACTTACAAATACACTATCTATCATTTAAAAAACTGTGTATCATGATATATCTCATCGGCAAATTTTGCTAGCTTTAGATCGAGTGAGGTAACGTCATTTAAATAATGTGTACAAACCTCTATTAAGATACTATTCCCCTCTATTGTCATTTTACAATGATGCTTCTCTCTATCTTGGTAGCTCAATATTTCATTTATAAAATATCTTTGCTTGCCAGAAGAGTTAAACTGAAAAGACCTTACGAGCCTTCTTGGATTTTCAAAATTTTCCCATACAGAAGATTCAACATCAACAGGTAGTGACTCAGAGCCGACTGTGCTTTCAAAAGCTTCAGACAACATATTATCAATAGTCGTCGAACCCGTCGATGATCTTTTTTGAGTATTGACTAAAAGCTCTGATAGCCTCATTTTATTTTCCCCCTAGCTCTTTTTCAACTCTGGCGATATATTTCTTTGTTCTTCTTGGTGCCTTGTCAAATACAACATCTATAATATTTTTAAGCTTTTCTTCATCAAACATATTTTCTATACCGTCAGTTTCTGACTTTATAATTTTTTCCATATCCCCTCTAGAGCTTACATCACTAAATACTTTATCATTAACCATTGAACTTAAGAATGCTCTCATTCCGCCTTCTTTCGCCTGTTTGTATTCAGGTGATGTCGGATCTAGCCACTCCCTTGCAACCTGGTCAATGAACTCTTGAATAAAGTCATATGCCTTTCTCTTCACTCTAAATGCAGAATCATTAATATCAACAGAGTCTGGATCATCCAGTGTAGGACCGCCTACCTGAGATTGTAATCTTATATAGCCATCGAGTCCTGGCTGATATAGGCCATCGTCAGCAAAGAAAAGTTCCATATAAGATCTTCCTACATCTTTATCATCTTCGTCTCCGCTATCAATAACTTCTTGAACGTATGATTTCATTGCTCCTGTATACATGTCATATAGTTTTTCTACAATATCTTCTTTTGCCTGAACTCTAAGCGGGTCATATGTAAATGGAATTTTTTCTCTTCCGCCTGGAATCTTATCGACCTGAACCATCTTTCTTAAATCTTCTGCTGGCAATCCATATACTTTAAGGTCATCATATATAACATTTCTAACATTTCCTAGAGAAACACCGAGACTATTTGAAATATCATCCATCATTGCCCTCAATGCCTTAGGCGAGAGATGCATCTTTCCTGGTTCAAACTCTAGATCAAGCTCTGCCTTTCTTCTTTCTGCTCTAATTTGCTTTCTCATTTCGGGTGTCATAGCCTCACGAGGTTCATCTTCATCATAAAGTCTTGGGCGTCCTTTCTTTGGAACTTCAAGCCTTTGATCTGCAACCATTCTTAAAGCAGAAGACATTTCACCAGGAGGGACAACTATTGATAATGAATCACTTCCTCGACCAATTTGTGTTGCTATATCTTCAGTTTTTTCCTCTACCTGATCAGCCATTGCTAAAAGTTGATCCCTAACAGCTTCGCCATATTTTCCAATTGTATCTGCAATTTGATTTGCATACATCTCAGCACCAAGCTCTGATGATACTGGATTTCCCTCTTTTCCAAGAATTTCACTTAAATTTGAATATAGCCATAGATAAGCTCCTTTATCACTTCCAGCTGCGCCTTTTAATTTATCAAATAACCTAGATATGTCAGACATTTCAAGTGCAGTCTTTATAATTTCGAAACCATATGACTCAGATGCAAGAACCCTCATTTCTTTTTCAGATAATTTAAAATCACCTGTATTGGGATCAACTATAACTACAGGAACCATCTCAGCGACTCCTGTTTCAGGATCTCTTAGGACTGTAGTGTGCAAGCCTTTTTTCATAATTAAGCCAACAATATCAGCGGCAATGGATTCTGCAGAGTCTTCCTGCACCTCTCTTTCAAGATCTTTATTGTAATCTTCATCTGAATATTCAAATGAATCATCATCCTGGTCTGTTATATCCTGGGGTGTTGATTTTTTTGAATCAGATTTCTCAGGAGTACTTAAAACTTCAGCATCTGTAGAATCATCAGGCTTATCTGGTTCAAACTCTTCGATTCCAATACTTTCAATTTCCATTTGAATATCTTCTGGGCTGTCGCCATCGAATTCATCATATGTATCAGATAGCTCCAAAGCAGCTGAATAAGAATCAATTTCACCATTTGCAACTCGATCTGATATTTTTCTTAGTAAAAGATCTCTCATATCATTTGACTCTAAGAGAATATTTCCAATAATTTTTTCAAACCTTTCAACCTTCATATGTCTTTCAGCCTCTCTATCAAGAGCGCTGTCTAAAAGCTCATGAAGCTTTCTATAGAAATATTCTATCTCAGTAGGCGGTGTCTCTTTAGCTATTACATACGCTGATCTAGCTAGCTCTTCAAGAGAAGATGGAATAAAATCTTCATCTTCCACTGGGGGCATTTCTTCAGATAGCTGAGTTGACATTAATTCAGAAGGGGTAATTGGCTCATCATCCCCCATAGAAATTCTATCAAATTCTGGTTCTGGCTCTTCACTAGCTAAAGTTTCAACCAGTGCTTTAAATAGTGCCTTTTTATTTACAACGACATTCATGTCAACACATCTCCTAGATGTAATTATTATGCAAAAAGAAGTTATTTATCTTGAATTAGAAACTAGATGAACACCATAGCCCGCTCCGACAGTTGCTAGAATACCAGAAGTAACCCCTATAATAAATAAAACCTCTCTAGATATCTTCGGATTATTAGCCTTTAAGAGATATTCAAGCTGTTCATCTTGAGATCTTATAATACTATTATACCTTTCTTGCTGACTATCGAGATTAATCTGGAGAAGAGATGTATTTAACTCGCATCTTGCTCTCTCACTCTCAAGCTCAAATGCAAGAGATGAATCAGTTCTATCGTGGCAAGAATTTATCTCTGCAAGAAGAGAAGCTGCCGCCTCATTTGTCAAAAGAGTTCCAGAAAACGGAGCTGGCACTCCTTCATCTATTGGTACTGCATCTTGCCCATATGATATTGATGGAAAAAGGATAATTTGTGTAGAAATACTGATAAAAATTATCTGCTTACATAGAAATGAAAATAAAGACATGATGATAATATTACACAATCTCTTGTATGAGGTTAAATACTGTCTATCTTTTTTTGTATCTCTTCTGCTATTGCCCCTCTTTCATCACTTTCTTTTTGAAGAAGGTCATCTACCTCTTTGTCTTTTTCAGCTTTTATTCTTTCATCTCTTTCAACTAGTGATGTTGCAGCATCTTTAATATCTTTTTCAAACTTATTAATTGCTTCATCAACTTTAGTATTCTTCTCTCTCTCAATTTCAAGTGACCTATCTCTTTCTTCACTTGATGATTCTTTAAATTTCTTCATTGTTTTTTTCATTCCTGACATGTCTCTAGAGATAAGGAATAAAATAATACCAATAGACATTCCTGCAAGAAGCTGCCAGTACTTCTTACAAAATGAATATAGTTTACTAAAAAACTCTTTTATTGCAGCCATAGTAATCATCTCAATCATTTGCCATGTTTCCAGGAAATTGCTGCATCAATTACTGTCTGGCCTCCAATGTAAATCATTGCTATCATTCCCCAGGTATCTGGATCTAAATTGCTCCAGATTAGAAGTGCTGTGGCAGTTAAAAAAACAAAAAACTTTCTTGAAATAAGCCTTCCTACAATTCTATCAACCAGGCCGAGCCTCTCTCCCTCGATAAAGGCTTTTGCCTCTTTAATGTCAATCTCATTGTCGCCCATATCTATCTCCGGTTTCATATATAAATATACCCCAAAGAACTAGTTTAAAAAATCATCGCTAGCTATAGGTATTTTTAAAAGAAGATAATCTGATGATTCACTTGTTGTAGACTTAGAGTCTGAGATACTTTTGGCTAAATCGCTCTGAATTAGTGCTACTGATGCAATTAATCTTGACTGCTCAGATAAAATTCCAGACATAAACTCTATTTGAGATTTCATATTTTCAATTTCTCCCAGTGAATTTTGAGCAGACTTTCCCAGTAAAATTCTTACAAATATATTTCTAACTTTATCTACAAGTTTGAAAAATTTTAATTTCAATCTATTTCTCACTTATTTCTCTTTCTATCATTGTATATAAAGAGTCTACATCTGTTTCCGTTAGTTTTTTAATTTTTCTATTCTTTTTCTTCTCAGCAATATTTTCCATTATAGTATTTGTAAGCGGAGAGTCTGATTCTACGAGCTGAGACATTTCTTCAAAAAAATCTTGCATGGTAATACCATGCTGAAAACACTTTATTCGAACTGCACTATGGGCTGATGTTGTAATATTAAAATGAAGGGACTTTCTTCTCTCAATTTCTTTTAATATATCCATTCTATCCCGGTGTGGCACTGGCTCCCCCGGCATATGCACCAACTGCATAATGGTCTTCTGTTGGTGCACCAGCATCATCAATATTGAAATCAAACTGCTCATCAAGAATTTGCAAAAGAGATTTGGCATGCTGCTCATCATAATTCTCAGAGAGATAATTTAATGCCCTGTTAACAATTACAGTTTTTAAATCAAGAAGAGTAGGACCATTTAGAACTAGACGTGCAACTCTTTTTCCAAAAGCATCAACATCTAGGGGAAGTCTAGGTGCATCCTCAATAGGTTCGTCTGATTTTATTCTTTCGCTTCCTGTTGGCGGTTCAGCCTCTTCTTCCTCTGGGTCTTCAATTACAGAATCAGATTCGGTTTCTTCAGCTTCTTCTGATGCACCTTGCTCAATTAGAATTTTTAGACTCATATCTTTTAAAGACTCCATGACAAGATCTTCCTTGCTCACTAGAGACTCATTTTCAAAATTAATTAAAAAAGAATCTATCTGATCGTCTACAGAGTCTGATGCGTTTCTAGCAGATGATGTTGATTCCATCGGCTCAGCATAAAGTTCTTTCTCTGCATCTTCTAAAAATAATGTAATATCTTTTAAACTAGACATGTTTGAATCCTCCACCAAGAACATTTGATATTTCGTCAGCCTTATTAAATCTCTTTTCTATGGCTGGCCAGTTAAGTTGCTTCATCATTCCGTATACATATGACTTAACATCTTTGAGATAATCTCTATAGTATGCATGCTGCCATACATCCATTACTATAACTGGATATGCACCAAATGGAACATTTAAAGAGTGAAGATCAACGACACAATTCATATAAGACTGGGTATACATATTATAATATGTTACTGCCCATCCGCACCTAGAGGCCATACAGCATGCTATAAAGTCTTGTTGCCACGCATCAAAAGTTCCAAAATCTCTAGATAGTCTCATATAAGAAATTGAATCCATTTTAATTTGACTATGTAAATCACTTATATTATTAAAATAAAGCTCATGTAAGTATACTGAGTTTAAATTGTAAACCTCGTCTATCTTAAGCTGTCTATATATAGATCCGTTCGAGCTAACATTTTCTCTGCTTACAGCATCTAACTCTGCGCTTATCTGATTAAAATCTTTAACATATTGATCATATAGTTCAACATGATTTTCTTTATTAGCATTGCTTAGCAATTCTGTAGCTAGTCTAAATTTTTTTGGAATAGCGACAATTGATTCATCAAGTGTCCCTTCTATCTTTAGATCACTTCTAATTTGTGCTAGTAGTTTTTTCTTATCTATTGTCATTATGTTCTCTCAAACTGTTGTTCTAGTTCATCAATTGTTAAAAAAAGATTCACGTCGTTATCGGGCGATGATCCGTGTCTTTTACATTTAACCAAAAGACCATTATCACGATTCACTAACTTAGTCACCGTATAGTTCAGGCCTGAACCTTGTATTTTTTTATTTCCTATATGTGTCAATTTTAAACCTGGTTTTATAAGAATTCTACCATCTTTCCCAGACATAGTAATATTTTCTAGAATAAAAGAAACAAGGTCGTCAATAGATTTTGAATTTAATGTGTGCATGGTACTACTATTAATTATTTACTTGAAATCAATTAGCTTATGTTTTATTTTAGCATCATCTAGTATTTTAAAAGATGAATCATCTCTATACACTTCAGAATAAAAAACTTCAGATATTCCAGAATTGACTATTGCTTTTGCACACATTCTGCATGGAGACAGTGTAAGATATAATTTTTTATCCTTAGGATTGTTATAGTCCATTTTAAGAAGAGCATTAATTTCAGCATGCAGCATACCAGACTTGCCTGGTGTTTCTGACTCTACTTCGTTAGGACCGCCAGCATAATTTCCATTATAGCCTACAGACAGTACCTGAGTATTATCATTAGTTATAATTACCGCTCCAACTCTATATCTTGGATCATATGATCTCTTAGATATAGAATGTGCAAACTCCATCCATATTTTATCCCATGTAGGCCTAGACATTCAAATCTCCCATCTAGTTATTTAAAAATTACTGCTTACGATGTATAGCTTTGAGATCTTTTGACAAATTTAAACTTGCATCTTGCAAAAATTTCAAAATTATTCCTAGGGAGTGTAAGCGGCTCCCAAACATCTAGATTGTATAATATTGCCGGATCTACTTTTGAATGTGTCCATAAAGACCAGCTTTTATTTTCGGCAAGAAAGTCCTGGACTGCAGACATTATTCCTTCTTTTTTTGACTTAACTCTTTTTGTTGCTATTGCAATATCTTTGTGCGATTCAGCTTCTGAATAAAACCCGTCTCTATTGGCCCACTTACCGTTATAGTCATCGCAAACTATAAGGCCTTCTGGTTTTAATAATTTTTTTATCATCTTCAGCTCATTTGATACAGTGTAATAATTGTGATCACCATCTACAAAGGCAATGTCTACAAAACCCTTGTCAATATCTGACCTATAATTAGTCATGTTCGCTAACCAGTCTAGACTATTAAGCTCATATGGAAAAACATGACAACCTGACTCTCCAATCTCTTTAAGATTATCAACTCCCTTTACGTATACATTGTTAAAATTAATAAACTGCTCACCTACAATTTGTTTAAATTTAATATCGCAACATAGGTATACAGAGCTTTTAAATCTTGAAGCTAGATTTTGAATAATTGGAAGTGTGCTATGGCCCTGATCTACTCCAATTTCTATAACAACTGGCAAACTAGGAAGCGGATATCCATCAAAAATTGTTTTAATATAACCAAGGTAAGACATCTATTTAGGAATCCTTACTGGATTTTGAATTTGAAGGTTCAAATGATTTTAATTTAGGTTTTGCTGTTGACTTTGACCTACTAGTTCGTGCTCTCTTTGGTTTGTCAAAAAGATCTTCAACATGTTTTTTTGCTGCTAACTGAAATCCTGCAGCTTTCTTGTGGCCGCCGCCGCCAAATCTCTTGCTTATTTCCGCAACATCTACTGTATCATGAAATGCTCTAAGCGAAACTTTTGTATGCTTTTCTTCATGATCCCAAAACCAAATCATTGCAAAGTCACAATCTGGTGCTAATCTGGCACCGATTTCAGACATCCAGTGAGATGCATTTACAACCATTACATCCTTTCCGTCCATTTTACGAAGAGAAGCTTTTTCGCAAACTTTCTTAACTACTGTTTTACTATATGCTAAAATATATGATCCGCGCTTGCATGCATCATCAAAAACTGAGTCATCTTCGAATTTTTCAAATTCTTCAAATTCAAAGGGCACCATGTCAAATGCAGCGCTAAACTCTTTAGAATATTCAAGCTCCCATTTCCAGAGGTCTCTATCTTGAATGTATTTGATAAACTTTGGCGGCTCTTTTCCAGGATGAAAAAATTCCCATGCTAGCATTGCACCGCTTTTAGTCATATCGAACTTTGTATTAGTAATATCATGAAGCTCAACCATTGCAGACTTATGATGATCAATGACAAGAAGAGAGTTTGAAACCTCTATCATCTTCTTTGTTGTTGAATTATCAAAAGAAAAATCCAGTATAACAACATTCTTACCCTTGACATCTGGAGGGGGTGTGCCATGCTTACATGCAAAATACTCTGCCCTATTGCCGAGCTGCTTCCACGCAGAATAAGCTGCACCAAAACCATCGGTACAGTCTGCATGATAAATTACACAATTAACACTAGTAGGTTCAACCATTTTTCTCTCAATCTTTAGGGCTTTGGTTCATAAAAGAGTGATGCATCCAAGCTCTTGGCTCATAAAGCTCTGATCCCCCGACAGTAATTTCAGCAAGGCTATCAACTTTCTTATGTGTATAGTATGCATCAAGACCACTCACAGTACAAACTGCTGGGCATACTTCAATTTTAGTAGCCCAAGGCATCATATCTCTAATTTCTGTAAAAACATTTCCCGAAGCAGAAAGTTGAAGTGATGAAACAACAATTGTTTTTCCCATCCTGAATAAAGAAACTAGAGATTCTGCACATCCATCTATCATAAATGCCTCATCTACAGCAATAACATCAACATCTGCTATTCTGTCGCACACCACATTATATATATCACTACCTGTTTTAACTGAAATTGCCTCAACTGCATGACCGTTATGTGTTGTAATGTCAGAATCAGAATATCTTCTATCTATTTTAGGTTTGAAAGAAAGAACTCTTCGATTTTGATAAGAGAATCTATCTATAACTGAAAGCAATCGACTAGTCTTTGCTCCAAACATTGGTCCTGTAAATATTATAAACTCAGGCATTCTATTCATTATTTTCAGCCCTCCCGTAATCGTCCTCTAGCCTTACTACTTTGTCTGATGCATTGTCGCCTATTTCAAATATTTCACAATCTTCAAGAGCAGTAATTCTATATGGGCACATAGATTGTATTAATAGAGTATCTCCAGATAACATTTTTTCTTTTTTCATAGGATGCCCTATAGGATCATTTAGTGAAAGCTCATCTCCAAACAAAGCTTCTGCAGAGCCTGATCTTAACATTAAGACTTCTGTCTTTGCAGTGTTATACTTTAAGCTTGTTCTGCCACCTTTTCTAATGAATAGTGTCTTTCCGTGAATTCCACTAAACCCAGACCATCTTGTTTCAAAGCCCCAGGGCTTTTCCTCAGTTGTTGCACTAGAAGAAATCCATGCAGACTTTGCATGCTTTTTATCTACGTACATTATTCAAGACCCCACCACTCTAGAGTTCTATTCAAACCTTCCCAAAATAAAACTTTTGGATCATAGCCAAGCTCAGATGTTGCCCTGCTTATATCTGCCAAGGTATGTTTAACATCTCCAGGTCTTTCATGAGCATGCTTTATGGTAATATCAAATCTTTTGCTGAAGAGCTCTAGTATTTCATTATTAGAAACAGAACCCCCACAAGCAATATTATAGCACCTTCCTCTAAACCCCTCTGGTCTTGAAGCTGTGGCTGCTAAAATATTTGCCTGGACTACATTGTCTATGTAGCACATATCTCTTGTCTGTTCACCATCGCCATCACTTCTAAGGGCAAGACCGTTTTTAGTTGCATAGCACCATGCAGAAACCGCAGTCGCATATGGAGAATCTCCAAGCTGGCCCGGACCAAAGACATTAAAATATCTTAGACATACAATATCAAGGTCATAGAGATCTGCACAAATTTTAGCATAATCTTCTACTGCAAATTTTTGCCATGCATACGGTGATTTGGGAATAATTTTTCCCCTTTCTTCTTCTACTGTTGGAAGATTTAAAGCCCCTCCGTAAACAGATGAAGAAGACGCCCATACAACCCTATCAACATTGTCAGCGCATGCTTCAAACAAGGTAACAGTTTTTGAAATATTTTCATAAGTTGTCTCCCCTGGATTCTCAACAGAATATGAAACTCTAGGAACTGCTGCCTGATGGAAAACAATATCATACTGTTTATTTTTAATGGATAAAAGAACCCCATCAGAAATAAGATCATCAGGTATTACAAGTATTTCCTCTTGATTTCTTGCTATATTCTTCTCCTTAATACTTTGGTAGAAGTGCGGGAGAAAAGATCCGTTTGGAAGATGTCGTATTTTCTCCCCTACGAGAGACTGAATATCTCCTCCTGACATATTGTCTACGACATCAACTGTCCATCCTAGCTTAACAAGATGCTTTGCTAGATTTGATCCGATAAAGCCGCAACCGCCTGTAATCAATACATTCATATTTAAAAATTCCTCTTGTGTTTATTTTAACTAACTATGTGTGCAGAGTTTAAGTTAAAACGAAGTCTCGCTGAATCACAGCTCTCTTCAAATTTTTTATAACATGTAGAAGCAAGATAGTATAAAAACTTTAAATCATATGGAAAAACATTTTTAACATCTGATGATCTTATTACTACATGAAAGTCCATTACTCTTTTTCTTATTGACAATTGAATAAATGATATACAACTATCGTCGGTGTAAATAAATCTCCTAGAAGAAGATGATTCAACTCTACTGTATTCATTTTTTCCCAATATCTCATTATCGATCTTGCAGTGAAGTCTTCGATATATTTTTTCATAATACTCCTTTTCAGGATCATGGTCCATAGATTCTTTATTTGCCTCTTCAAACTTTCCATCATCGTAAAGTGTAAACTGTAAAGGAAAGCATTCTCCTTTACAGTGACTAACAGTTGTTAAAACTTGATCTGAAACTTCTCTAAGCATTGATCTTTCTGTTAGCGAGATTGTTGTACAGAGTGCTTCAACAGCTCTTGGTGTTGCAACTCCGAGAACGGGAAGAATATTCGGGAGTCTTGAAATCAATGAAAACTCTTTTTCAAAATTACTATAGACATTTTTAATCTCATCAATATTTCTATGAATATCATCGCCCCTTTCATCAAATCTTTCTGATATTATTTTAAACGGAGGTAGTAGAAAAATAAATCTATTATTAAGATTAAAAAGCTCTGTATGAAAATCATCGCATAGATATGGAAGATTTCTATCATACATCTTTTGAAAAATCTTTCTAGATACCTGAGATCTGTCGTGAATATGCCATTTATATCTTGTTAATTTATGAATATTGCTGACAAGAGTTGTCTTACCGGAACAATCAGGACCTTCAATAAATAGATTTTTTGTTGGAAATATTAGCATCATGTTATTATAACATGAAAAATTTAAATTTTTAAGCTAGTGAAGTATTAAATTTATAATAAGAGAGTTACCTTTCTTCTAATTCTTGATGCTTTTACTTTTATTCTAAAATCCCAGCAATCAAAAGCCACCTATCTAAGTCTATTCCTTCTTCAAGCGGGTTATATTTTGTCCCTTTGATAATATCTTCTTCGTCAAACTGCGGATTTGGTCTTAGAGTAGGATCCAGTTTCGGCATTTCTAAAGTCCTGTCTAAGGGAGTGCTAGGATCAACTATTGTCATTGGCTCTCCTTTATACATTATTTTTTGACCTGGTTGTAAGACATAGTTGAGAGTAATATCGGCTTGAACTGGGTTCGGGGATTGGACATCTGCTCTAAACATCTTATTAGGGTCCCTAACATCTACTCTAAAAAAACCTCTCCTTGCCAGTTCTTTGTCAATATATTCTGCACGTGCAACCACAGGGTCGAGATCAGGATCAAAAGGAGCATCTGCTGCTTTAATATCTATGATATCACCGCTTCTTTTGCTCTGTCGTCCGACAAAGGTATCACTATCAGCTGCTTTTCTTGTAGATACATAATCTCGAGTAATTGCCGGATTATAATCGAGAGCATACTCCATGCGTTCTGCTTCTCGTGCGTGATAAGATGTATCTCCAATGTCTTGTATTACTTTCTTTCTTTCACTCTTAACAATTGCTAGTGATCTAGAAATTTCATCTTTTGTCATTGTAGGAATAAGATCAGGATTTCTTCTTGCTTGTTGAAGATGTGAGATAACATTGTCTAGTTTATTTACTCTAGCTGCAGAAATTGATTTAAGCATGTTTATCTCAGTCGTGCTTAAGCTGTATCCCCCAGCAAATCCGTATATGTCATCGCTTTTCCAGTCTACATTATCCAGACGTTGTTTAACTGGCCCAGTGATTCTACTTGTGTCTCCAGTATATTTTATCACATCTGATGCGAACTCTTGAGAAAATCTATCGCTCTTTATTCTACTAATGACAGCATCAGTTTCCGGTGTGACTGATTTTCCTAAATTTTCTCCTGCCCTAATTGGATGTCGTGGATCATAAAGCTTGAGGATATCTTGTTGAGATTTAAATCCTGCATCATATCTCTTTGCAAAGCTATGTAATTGATCCGGGTTCTTCATAATATCAGGTGCCATTTCAGATCCGCGTCCGACATAGTAATGATCAATAATACCAGGATTAAGTTGCGTATTAATATTTCCTATAGTATCTTTTGCTGGTCCGGAAACTAATTTCTCCATCACAATATAGTCATATGCTTTCCCGTCTGGTCCTACTGTGCTTCCGATCTTATAGACGCGAGGAAGTGATTCAGCAAGATCAGATGGTAGCTTATCTCTATTTCTAAGAATCCAGGCAGGTGAGGATAAGACACCAGCATCAGCAACACCGCCAGGCTTATCTATAATCTTAATTGCTACATCTGTAGGCCAGATTCGAGATTTTGCAAGAAAGACTGTGCCTTCTGCAGAAAGGGGAAGCTTCCCATCCCAATCCCGTACAAAGTCAGTTATATCAGCTCCAAACTCTTTGGACATTTCGGGACTTTGATAGTAAGATAACTTCGCCGGTTCATCAATCTTTTTTGAGATTGTAGCTGTAGTTGTCTGTTTAACAACTGGCGTTCCTACTGATCCAGGAGAGGTGCGCTGAGGTGACAGTCTGTTTGTTTCTTGCATTGCTCTTTTCTTAGCACTATCAACTACTTCACGTGCTTCACTTGCTCGGGCTGGTGGGACTCTATCTCTTATGTGAAGATAAATTGTATCTGTAGATTTATCTAAATACTCTTGCGCAGATTTTCTACCAGCTGTGATATCTTCAGGTGAAACATGATCTGAAATAGCATCGCTGAACTCTTTGCTACCTATGGATGTTCCCTCAGAAAGCGCATCATCTACAACACGGGCACCCGCACCGCCGGCTTTTCTTAATCTGTTAGCAATCTGACCATTTCCGACAATAGTTGCAGTAACACCTAAGATAATCCCGGCAGAAACATAATCAGGAGGATCTTTTAGGAGCATTAATCCAGCAGATGCAGTATCAGTAAGAATATCTCCAATACCATAAGTAGATCCTCCAACAAATATTGCAATACTGAGCAGTACCAAGTCTAGCTTGTCCATAAGAGCATTGTGCTCATCTCGATCCCATTCCTCCCAATTAATAACTGTACTCTCCCACCCTGGTGTAACTTCATTGCATTTCGGATTTGATACTACCCTCCTTCCAGTTGATATTTCAAACCACCACATTTCTGACATTGTCCACTTGCCACCAGCAAGAGTCTTGGGGCGCTCTTTAGCTGGTTTGCCATCTATATATGCTATTGGCTCAAAGTCAAGCGGATTTCGAGTCTGTGCCTCTTCTCCGGTATCTTCATAAACTGGATTGAATATAAAGCACAGACCGCCATGTCTTTTCTTTCGGTCATTGTGTAGAATAAGTTGACTATCACCTCCTTTTGCATGCTGATCTGCGTAGACAACATCTTCTGGCTTACTAAGGTCAGTAGGCTGAGCACTAAAATCATGATCAGTTCTTGGGGGCTCAGTGACCGGGGCTTTGCCTGGCCCTTGGGACATTTCTTCTGGATGCTTAGTGTGATATGTCTCTGCCTTGCCGTCTCCATCACCATCATACTCAAACGTATCCCTTCCTTCTTCACGCGCCCTGTTAAATGCATCTTTAAATGATTCCTCGGGCTCCCCTTCACTTTCTTCGTCGCTTTCGTCTCCTGTAGTGGTTATCGGAGCACCCCCCTCCTCATCCTCTCGATTGCGAGCAGGCTTCTTCTCTTTTCCTCCCATAGAAATAGGTGAAAGTTTAGATTGATCTATAGCCTCAGAGAAGACAAACTCTACTTCTTCTCTTATAATCTCTCTTATTTTTGACTCTGTTATTTTCATTTTAAGTTATACCTGCAAGTTTCATCCACCGAGACACATATACAACTGACTCCTGCATGTCAATGTACTCAACGTTTATTCCTGCTTCCTTTCTAGCCCAGTCCCATAATCCGCCAGGTTCGAAAAGAACGTCATCAATCTTTTGATCTACGATATTTTCTGCACTTCCTACCCATCCATAATCATCAAGATACCCACGGTTAGGCTCAATAGGAAAGTAGTCTCCGACAAATATATCCCTAAATAGATCTTTATCAGTCAATATTTGATATGTATAATCTAGTTCGTCCAAGCCGATCTCTGCCATCTCTTCTTTGTGCATTGCTGACTTTGTCTCTGCATCATCCCATTTTTTCGGCTCTTGTCTGCGAGTAGTCTGTGATGGGTGTTTGGTAGTACTTCTTCTATCCCATGCTGACGGACTATCAGATGCTACTGGCTGTTGATCTCGCGGCGGCTTTCTGGGAGAGATATCCCAGGGAAGCTTATATTGATCATCAAGGTCACGAATTCTTTTAATTGATGCCTCTAGGGAATCTTGAAAATCTGTTACGCCTCTTGTTATTTCAGCATCTAGCTCCCCAATTCTTCCATGCCAGGGTTGCGTTACGAAATCTCCAAAGATATCCGGCGGGTCCTGTAGCCATTCTTCTATTGTTTTAACTTTTCTTTCTTTGACAGCTTGATCAAATGTCATCTGCTTGCCATCGATTTCCCTCATGGGAATTCCATTTGAATCTACAATAAGGTGATCATATTTATTTCCCTCGATAGTGAGGTCTATCCAGTGACCAAGTTCATGAGAAAGTGTATTTCTCACCTGCTCTGGCAAATCAAATTTTGTTCCAGAATCTAGAGCGTCGATAAAAGCTTTTTTAACGGCTTCTTCAAAATCTGGTCGATCTCTATTGGTTCCTACTATAGCCTTCCACTCTTCTTTGTCAAACGGTTCAACCCAGACTTGGCCTCTTTGACCAGGTCCGGATTGGACATATTGTCCCACCCTGTCAGGAGTCCTTGGTCCTACTACAAAGTCAAGGTTTTGGATTTCTTCAATAACATCTTGCTTATACCTTGATGCCTGCGGGGGTGTGAGCGTGTTTAGATAGTCACCGAGAGAGTCGTCAACAATTTTTTCAATATCATCAACATCAAACAAACCATCCAGTCTAATTTCAATTCTATCAACGTCGCTGAAGTGACCTCTTTCGAATTTTGCAATCTTATAAATTTTACCATCAGGTATCGATCGTAATTTGGCATATGCTAAATCAATAATCTGTCTTCCCATATTGGCTGTTTGTGCTAATGGCGCCTTAGATCCTGCGGGTCTAATTGCTTTAGGCTCAGGACCCTTTCCCCATGGATTTTCCGGAGTCGATTTCCCTCGACCTGCACCTCTTGCTGTTGCCTGTTCAGCTTCCAGAGCTCTATTTATACTGATCTGAGATTCTATATACTTGTCTATTACAGCTTTTCTAGATCCAGGAGATGATGTAAGCGGTAAGTCCTCAAGTCTTTCTAGCCACGCATCGAGCTCATCTGGATCAATATCAGCTGCACGTCTAGTTGACGTGTGAATGTCCCAGCGAGCTCCAGACTCAATCTCAGCCTTGGCAGCCTTGTATATTCCCCTAAGCTCATCTGAACTGGCTCCTCTAACATATGCATCCAGATAAGGCTTCAAGGGATCTGTACTATCCATTGTCTCGATTACTCTTGCCATCTCTTGGCGCATAGCTTGAACTTCTTCCTCCATCTTTGGCTGTCTTGCTAACCGCCTTATTATATCAGCATGCTCTTCAAATACTCCAGCTTTAATCATTTCTTCGAGAATGTCATCTGCCGGAAGCTTTCCTGACCTAAGTGCACTTTTAACTACTGCGGTATATCTTACAATCGCTTTGGTTGCTGCTACAATCTCAAATGCACCAAGCAGTAGTTCAAACATAGCCTCTCTGTGAGAGCCTCTTGCAAGATGAACGAGACCAGCTGCTAGCGCAATCCTTCCGGCTAAAGTAAACTGTCCAGATGGCAAAACTAACAATGCTATAAGCTCTGATGCTCTGGCTGATGCACACAGACCAGCAGAAGAAGTCCCAATTGATTCATCTGATATCTTTTCTGCCTCCCCAGTTTTTTGCATTTGTTTGAGAACAGCCTGGGTATCCTCTGACGTTGCTCCTCCAGCAAAGGTTATGTCTGCCCCTTCTCTAGAATAGAAATCATCCTGCTTTGATGCTCTTCGAGTAGCTTCTTCTTTGGCAGCTGCTTGACCGCTTAGACACTCTTTTATTGGACCTAGAAATGTTTCCCAGACAGCATTGTATGGATTTGTAGCTGCCATTGCCCTAGCCATTTCAGGAGATGGATTTCCTCCTGGAAGCCATTGAGACAGCCATGATTTAGCAGCGGTCAGTTGAACTGGTGAAGGATCGTAATGGGCAGGAAGCGTAAGGTCACCAAGTAGAGAGCTAAGTGCTCGCTTAATCTTGCCAGCTGCGGGATCAGTTGTTCCTCCGTATTCAACTCCCATCTCCATATCTTCAGGTTCAATCTCTGTAACTTTTTGGCCAGGAGCCCTGTAAGAAGTATTATCAACTGTTACGAGAAATATCTCGTCCGCATCAAGAACCCATGGGTCATACTTTTTAAAAAAACTTCTTGCTGATCCTGGAAACTCTCCCCATGACTCATAATCTCCTGCACCCCAATGCTTAGGCCCAGGGTATGGAGCTATTCGCGTCTCAACACCCATTTCCTTGTAGACAGCTGCGATGTGTCCAGCATTTGCAACAGAGTTTGCAACTCCACCTCTGTGCTCTATAGTATCCATAAGGTGTTCAATAAATTTCTTTGATTCAATCTTATGACTCGATAGCATTGCGTCACCATCGAGGTCATACCACATTGATGTTGAAAGAACTGGTGGGGGATTTGAGGATCGTAGTTCACCAAACGGGTCTGAGACACCAGGCGCCATGGGCCAGCTCATTTTTCCTAGAACGGTATCTTCGCTATCTTCTTTAAGAAGCTCTTCTCTTATGATTCTTCTGATTCTGGATTCTGTTATCTTCATTTTAATCTTGCTTACCTATTGGAGTTCTAAAGGGAGATTTATACGGCTCAAGAGGCGCATCATATATCTCAGAATCAATATCTATTTGCTGGCCCTGGGGATCTATCTCCACGCTTGCAGGATCAAGCTCTACTTCATCCTTAACAGCTGGAGCCACCGGTGTCACCGGTGGCGCTCTAAGAAGTTGATAATTTTTAGCAATGACACACGGATCAATATCTTTAATTAGCGATGACCTTGGGAGCACAACAATTACTGGTGTCCGGAAAACAAATGCATCGTGTAATAGGTCGGAAAGCATCTCGCCTCCATAATACACCTTATTATGAAATTTACTAATAAGCTCATACTGTCTACCTGTCCATTCTGCCCACTCATTTTCAACAGTCTGTTGTTCAGCATCATCTCTTTTTTCGCCTTTCCCAATTATCGCCAAGCCTGCTTCATCTGCTATGTGATCAATTAGAGGCTCAAGACTAATATCTCCAAATACTATAATTGGAATATCTTCAACAACGCTAACACCAGGGATCAAGTATGCCTGAGATGCTCCACATTTTCCAAGATCTACAAGAATAAAGAAGTCTGCCCAGCAGCTTTGGCATCCCGTTCCATGACCGCCTTGTCCCTGGGGGATTCGATCGCTCCAGATTTTTGTTAGTTTCTTACTTAGGCTTCCCCAACCAGAAATAATACCTCCCAAGCCCGCCTGGTGGAAGTGGTCGTCAGCCGTTCCATGTTGCTTTATACCCAATGTCTCTTTCAAAGTTCTTTTGAGATGCTTAGCATTTATCATGTGAGCAGGTTTACCTCTGTACTCAGATACCTCAATATAATTGTATCCTGGAACTGTGCCCGGACCTGCAGCTCCACTGGCCTCACGTAGAAGCTCTTCTCTTATAATTCTTTTTAGCCGCTTGTGTGTGATTTTCATAATAACTTTGCTCTTAATATAATTATTCTTAATAATTGTTTTATACAGTTTCAGTACCACTGTCAGAATGTATTTCATTAGAAGCAAGAGTATCACCTATTCTTGTGATTAAATTTATATTCTTTGGTGTAGGCTTAAGAAACAAAGGTAACGCAATCAAATCCCTGTTTTTAAGATATACGCTGTGTGGAAATCCAAATCTTAAAAATAAATTTAATCCCTCTTTAAATCTTTCAATGCTATTATCACTAGTTAAATCTAAATCATATCCTAAGTTATTTAAGATCATAAAGAGTCGTCTTAGGGACATTGTAAAGTGGTTTTCCTGAAACTGGTAAAATGCCTTAAAGACTGAATCAAAACCACTCCACTCCCCCTTATCATCAGCGCTTAATGACATCTCAAAGCTTTCAGCTTTTCTCATTGACTCTCTAACAGTATATCTGTCAAAATTAGTAGGAAGATTAAGATAGCTTGCTCCGAGGTTCCTAAGCCACCTTCTTACTGGAATATTTGAGGCAGCCATTAGTTGTGAATAAAGAGCTTCATATGTTTCATCTTCTTGCCCTAAGCCTGTCTCATCTTCACGTTCAAGTGGACGAAACTTCCAATCAAAATTTTCAGGTTCATCAAAAATTTCTTGCCAGTGATGAAGAAATTCATGATAGGTTGTTTCCCTTGTCACCTTACGCGGGTTTCTTGCAACTGCAATTGTGATACTGTGTTCAGATGGCATATAGAAACCAGCCGTATCTCGTGCTGTCTTATCAACAATGTTTATTTCACTTATTGAGAAAAATTTTGCAAGCTTATCTTTAAAATCATCATGATCCCTAGCTATGATATTTTGAACCCTATTGCTATGTATATAGCTGTCAATTCTATCAAGCGTTAAGCGAATTCCCTGTAAGACATCCTGAGCGTAGCCAAAGTAGCTTAGCCTGAACTCACTAGTAAATTCCTCATCTTTGTGAAATCTTTCAAGGTACTGATCAAGGTAGTCACCATCAGTGATAAATCTTCTGGCGCCCCCGGGAAATTCATTCTCCCAGGTTTCGTAGGGAGGATGATCATCAAATGGAAAGCCTACAGATTGCAAGAACCTATGATGCTTATCGCCCGGCTCTGCTCCGTGTGGTACAAGCGAATCAAGCATGTAGGATGGTCCGTAGATGTTCAAAGGAACTGAACCAAATTGTCCTGCTTGTAAATTCCTGATCTTTAATAGCCAGCCATCCCCCGCTTTTTCAATCTCTACCTGCGCATCAGGAAGTACATATACACTTTTGTTAATGTCAAATCTAAAGTCACTAGATTCCTGAAGAAGCTCTTCTCTTATAATTCTTCTGATTCTTGACTCTGTTATCTTCATGCTGTGTCACACTCAGATAATATATATCTGGCTAAACCTCTAGCTTCTTCATCTTATATGATGATGTAGAACAACCCCAGGACTCTGTAGAAGCTACTTCAGCCAGCCACATGGTATATAGGTCAGGGGGATCATCAAACCTACCCCAGACACGGAGCCAGCAGCTCTCAGAGTTATTATCCATGACCTTCATCCGATAGAACTTCTTGTTGTTCTTTGTTGTTCTCTCTTCCATTGTTTGAATACAGAACCAGACAATATCTCTTTCTTTTCCCGAGAGTGCAGTGACTGGGCGAACATCTGCCTTTTCAATCTTTGCCATAATTCTTGGCGGGAATACAAGAGTCTCATCTGCACTTGCCATTAATTCAACACTGTTTCCAATCTTCTCTGCACGATTCCAGTCAGGCATTCCATCAACCTCGTTAAGCTTGATATCGATAAAGTTTGGAATGTAGTCCTGTTCCTTTAACAATTTCTTAACAGCAGTCTTTGTCATTCCATGTCTGCCCTTCTTAAGGAGGTCATAGTTGTCAATGATAACAGTGTAAAGTTGTCTGTGATTTAGTACCTTTCCAGTTTTGAACTCATCTAGGCTTCCAAAAGCCTCGACCAAAGAAAGTGAGCTAAAACATGTCTTGTTCATCTTTGATGGTCGCCACTTGCCATCCTCAGTAAACATCATCTCATCAAGACTGGAGAATGGTCTCCTTTCCATAATCTCTGCAACGGCAGCGTCGCCAACACCCTTGATTGCTGTTAGAGGTGGGACAAAGCCTCCCCTCTCATCACTGTAAACCCAGACATCAGAAGAGGCGTTGATGTCAGGCGGTAAAATTGTATATCCTAGTGATTTAATCTCAGAGATGACCTTTCCAAACTTACTAGAGCCATTTTGTGTTTGCAAGCATGTTGCAAGCCATTCTTTTTCATAGTATGTGTGAAGCCATGCAGAGTAATAGGAATCAATGGCGTAGGACACTGCATGCGACTTATTGAAGCCATACCCAGAGAAGAATTCAATTGTCTCATAGAGCTTCTCAGCCTTGTCCTTATCCATCCCAGATATCTCAACTGCACCGTTGACAAACTTCTTGTGAAGGTCAATTCTTTCTTGAACCTTTGCAGCATTTGAATCGAGTGATTTCTTAACTAGTGTCTTACGCATCTTATCTGATGCACCCTTGTCAAAATTAGCTAGCTTCTGTGCTAAGAGCATGAACTGCTCTTGGAACGAGATAAAGCCGTAAGTTTCGCTTAGAATCTCTTCGATAACAGGGTGATCATACTCAATAGGTTTACCATCCTCAACTGACTTCTTAGCTTTTACGTACTTTCTATGAACACCAGCAGAAAGAGGTCCTGGCCGATAGATTGCTGTAATTGTTGCTAATTCTTCAATAGTACTTGGCTTTGCAGAAGTGCAAAAGTTTCTTGCGCCTTGCTGGGTAAACTGGAATACCTGTACAAACCGACCCTTATGGTAAACATGCTCCCATACATTTTGATCATCAAGATCATTATATCTACAATTCATCTTTTCATCAAAGAACTTTTGAATATCAGCAAACGTAGGTGATAGATTGCCTTGCTTTCTAAGAATAAGTCTTGTACAATCTTCGACCATCTTAAGTGTTGTTAGACCGAGAAAATCAAACTTAAGAAATCCGTTTGTTTCAAGATGTCTAAAGTTCATACCTTCAGACCATGGTGTTTGCAATTCGCCCCTTACCTTAATAACGGGCATATGCTTCTCGAGATTCGGGCAGATTAAAACACCCCCAGCATGTCTACCAATTGATCTAGACTCCATAAAAAGATTCTGGACATGTTCACTTACCTTCGGGTATTCATCCATAAAATCAGAATACTTCTGCGAGTACTTCATACAATCTTCATGTGTAAGAACATATGTTGATCTTTCTTCATGATCACCCATAGCTTTATGCATAACATCTTTTTCTAAAGTATTTGTCATTGCGTTAACTTCGCCAAAGTCAATACCATAAAACTTTGAAACATCCTTAACAAGGGACTTAAGCTTAAGTGTATTAAAATTGGAAACTGGAACAACAGACTCTTCTCCGAAAAGTTCTCTTGAAGCATTGATCAGGACATCTCTATCACCAGCATCTGTATCAATGTCTGGCCATCCTGCCTTTGCCCTGTGAAGAAATCTCTCCCATAGAAGCCCATATTTAATCGGGTCTGTTGTTGTAATTCCTAGCAAGTAGTTAACTAGTGATCCAGCGCCAGAGCCGCGACCTGGGCCGATAATAGTGCTTTGTGATGCTAGGTCAAAAACCTTTGTCATAGTTAGGAAATAGTTTTCAAATCCAAGATACTTGATATCATCTAGCTCCATCTTTGCACGATCAACATATTCTTGATCTTTATGAAGGTCTTCTTTAACTAGTGCCTCTTTAACTCTTCGTGCTAGCTGATTGAATGCTGAGTCTGTCGGTGTACCAAATCTTGGAAGCTTTGCCTCCTCATCAAACCAGACATCTTCGCATTGTTCCCATGCAATATCGTAAGATCTTTCAATTGCATCAGCTATTAGCTGATCTTTACCCTTGTAGAAATCATAGCTTGAAGCATGCTGTTTATACTCATCCCACATTTGTTCAGCATTCTTGGGATAGAGCTCACACTTCAAGTCTTCAAAAGCTGGAAGTGACGGCATTGCATCTCCTCTTGCACCCATGCGGCCGAGTTTTCTATACAATTCTCGTGCTTCCCACATATTTCTACCATAGTAGTGACTATCAGCAGTAGCGACAAGCGGTATACCTGTTTTCTCATGTAGAGAAATAAGATGCTTATTGGTTTTATGTTGCATTGATAGAGAGTTAAATTGAACTTCTAGATTAAAGTTTTTCCTGCCTACGGCATCAATAAATCTATCAGACATGTTTTCTAAATCTAGAATAATATCACTATCAGACTTGCCTGTTGCCTCCCCTCTAGCAATTAAAGATGAGGGATAGCCACCAATGCATGCTGTACTTACTACAAGACCCTCACCGTGCATCTTGAGAAGATTGTAATCAATTCTAGGGAATCTGTAGAAACCATCTGTATAAGACTTCTTGACAAGAGTGAAAAGATTCTGTAGACCAATTTGATTCTTTGCGATGACAACTAGGTGATATCGCCTCTTCCAATCGTTTTTCTCGAAATCATTTTTTGTCTCATCTTCATTTTCAATTATAAGACCTCCAGAAATCTCATCTTCAGAGTTAATATCTGTTGACTCTTTTAACTTCTTTTCAGACCTTGCTGCACGAACTTCTTCACGATGTGCTTCGTAAGATTCACGCCATTCAAGCAATGAAGGTACAAAGTAAAACTCAACACCATAAATCTGTCGATAATCCCTACCTTTCTTCTTTAGCTTCTTTGCATAAGCATGTGCATGGGCAAGACCGTTACCGTTACCGTGATCAGTCAGTGCCCATGCATTCATTTCATTTGACAAGACAAAGTCAATATGCTGGTTTGGATATCCAAGACCGTCATACGGACTACCTGTTCCAGAATGTGCATGTAGACCGACAAACTTCTTGGGTTTAATAATAGATGACATTTATATTCCTCAATTTATTATAAAATAAATTAGCCAAATTTACACGCAACGATGTTATTAAATTCTACTCAATATTTCCATAGTATGGCTCGAAAAGAAGCTTACCCTCTGAGTTACAGCGTGCCATGTAGTCATTAAGCTCATCAATAGATGTGCATACTTTTACTCCGCTCTGTGCCAACATTAAGTTGAATGCCGCCCCTGCGGGCAGCCCAGCGCAGAAATAAACGATAGGCTTTTCAAGTGCTTTAAAATATCCAGCTTCAAAAATTGAACCCATATCTTTTCCATGAGTATTACAAACCATAAAATCACACTTGTGAAGATGTTCAAGATTTCCCTCATAGGTTGACTTTTGTGTTGCCAGGTCAGCAGTTGGCGGACAAACAAAAAAATCACGAGGTGAAAATACCTCAAAGTTATTGTTCTCAAGTGATGAGATAATATCATCAACCTCTTGATTTGCAACAGGGTTAAACCATGAACTTGCAAGATACGCTTTCATTACTATTTCTCCTTGTTTATAGTATAGATGATTATAACTTTGTCGCAAGTAGTTTTTAAAATAAATTAGAAAAAGTGAAATAATTATTATCTAACAGGGTTTAAACATGAAAATCACACGCAGGCAATTAAGACAGATCATCAAGGAAGAGATCTTGCTGTGTGAATCAACAGCACCTGATAAAGAATTGACATCAGCTATTTTTCAAGGAATTGTCGATTCTAAGTTTTGGGAAATGGCTCACAATGAAAATGATGTAGATCTTGTTGATGAGTCGACCTGGTCAACTCCTGCAATTGAAACTCTTATGGATGCACTAAATACATCTGCTAGTGATCTTGGTACAGATCTATATTTTTTCCTCAGTGTTACAGATAATGAGCTATATACTTTAGGACCGGGAGATGAATATGGAGGATATCCTAGCAACTGGATGATGAGAGGTCAATACAGAGGTCCTGAAAATGGGAAACACATTATATGGCTTGAGTTTAGACCCTACTCTGATGAGTATGATATGGATGACTTAGACTCTACAGAGCTATCAAAGATAATATCACGAACTATCAACCATGAACTAGTTCACTATAATCAACTTAAGAAACAGGCAGAAAGCAAAGGGATTAGTGAAGAAGAGGCATGGGAAGAACTACAGAACGATCCCAAGCAGTTGTCAAAAGGCGGAACGCAGGAAGACTACCTTAGCCTTCATAATGAAATTGATGCATTTGCATATGAAGCATCTGAGCAGCTTTTAGATAAATACACGCAAGAAGAAGCGCTTTCACTTATCAAAAGGCAAGACTCTGATCTTGCTGGAATAGTTTCCAGATATAAAGAAACATTAAAGAATGATAGAAAATCTCTAGAGAAATTTCTAACTAAGCTCTACACAAATATTAAACATTCAGTGAGCTAATCTCTTGCCCATTCGATATAGCTCATAATAGCATTCGCACGTATTCTATCAAACTTTTCTTCATTTATTTCTATCCCAAGCCTTCTTGCAAGATTCTCACCTCGTTTCCAGGCTTCAATTTCCTCTGTTAGCTTTGCAACTCTTCTTTTTCTAGAAACTTTTCTACCGCCCATTATAGCTTCTGTTTCGCTGCTAAGGGAAAATACCCTGTCGAAAGAGTTGCTATTTATTAGTATGTGACCACATTCGTGCAAAAGTATATATAGTCTCTTTTCAATATGGTTTCTACTGTTAAGAATAATTTGCTTACAGCCAAAATAAACAGCATCTTGACCATCAGTCTCGTACAAGACTTCATAATCCTTTTCAAAAAGCCATGATTCAATCATGCTAAATGAATCTGAAAAAGACATTTTTTCGCCTATGGTGATTCAAATCCGACAGTTTCTTTCCACTCATTGTACTTTTCTACAAGGTCATTGACCTGTCTATCGTACATTGATGCCAATTCTGAAAATTTAAAGTTTTCTCTTCCGCCGAGATCTGGGTCTGTACCATTTACTTCATCGCGATATGCTGAGTAGATAAAGTCATTAGGGTGCCAGTCAAACGAATCAGAATCTTTATCTGGAAAATAAAGATTTGTTGCCTTTCCGGTTCTTGCAGTAGCAACATAATGTCTCGAAGGTGAGTGCATATTCACGACTGTTGTAACTTCTGGAAATATTCTTGCAACGGCTAAGTACATCTGATATGCAATAATATTGTCAGTTGTTGGCTGAATTTGCTTATCCATTCTTTGTCTAATAAAGTTTAGAAGATCTTTCATATTAAAGCGTGCGTAATAATGTGTCTCGAGACACTTTGGAAGAATTGTTCGTGCATCCATAATCGAAATCTTCCTTGTATCAATCATGTCACAATAAAGCTTCTTTGACTCAACAACTAGACTTTTCCATCTTTCATAAATCTCAGGACTATTCTGAATGGGACCGGGAACTAATGCATTTGCATGAGATTGCCACCTGTCTCCTGTACACTGAGCAGAGAAAGATCCTGTTCTATGCCGAATTAAATGTGTAACTGTCTGGACATCGATTCCTTCAATTCTAAATGTAAAATCAAGCGTCTCCAAGACTGTAGGCAAAGCTTTGAACTGAAGCGCAGCTTCTAGTGCTTGAAAAAGCTTCCAGTCATCTACATCGTCTGGATTGTGAAGACCGGGCTCATCTTCCCATGTTGCATTAATAAATTGGTACACCATCCTTCTTGCCCTAAGCGGGTCGGGATGGTCTAGTAGTGAAATATTAATTGATTCAAGATCATTCTTAAACTCAGTGCTCGGATCCTCGTCAAATCTAATCTTCATTGGAAAAGTAACTGGTTCTAAGTTTTTATTTTTTGGCATCTGTATTCCTATATTTAACGCTAGTTAATTTTATTCACTAACATTATTTTGTTCATGAAAAATAATATAATTTGAATCTTCGCAAATAGCAGGATTTCTAGAATAAATCTCAGGTGCGGGAAGTGAAGTCGGGTATGCAATAAATCTTCCTACATGAGTAATATCACATGTATCTCTTGTCTTGCAAAAGAAGATATATTCATTATCAGAACCCCTTTCCCAGAAAATTGTATTACAACCTCTTCCATCAATATGGGCACGAACACCTTCAATGCACATTGATCCCGTATCTAAAAACTTAACAATAGAGTTTGAAATGGGAGAAGAGCAATCACTCTCAGGAATCTCTATAGGAGCATTTCCAACCAGAGTAGATTCAATGCGAATATTATCTGGTGGAATATCTCCGTATGCTGAGAGTGAAAAAAGTAGGGGCGTGAGTAGGGTAAAACGAAACATATTTCCTCCTGTGCTTTACATTTATACAATACAGCAAGAAATTAAAGTTTACAATATAAAAAAACTCAACTATGAAAAAAACAATGCGAAGTGTTCATAATTTGTCAGTCTATTATCGAGCATATGGGCTAACGCGAAAACCGAAGTCCATGTTGACCAGCGCCACAACCTCGCCTCCTGTGAATTCAAGAATTGCAACCGGTACTTCGTCTTCTGAGGCTGGAACTTCTGCGTTTGCTCCCTCAGTTCGTCCATCAGGAAAGAATTTTAGCGATGCAGGGAAAGAAGCTGATGAACCATTTACTGCCTGAACTGCTGCGTCCATCATTCGCGCAAGCTGGCTACCTGGTCTAACCATATCACTGTTCCATGCCATTTCACAATCTACTTGATCGCCCGATACTTTCATAATGTATTCGACGGTGATTCTGCATATCTCTGCGCCTCTTCGCCTCTCACCCACGGGCTGAGTGACAAGCTGTGTATATACACCATTTTCGTCCCTGTGATCAACCAATGCCCACATCGGAGAAGAAAAACCTGCCAAGTACTCACCCTCAGCTGGAACTCTAGGGGTGAACTGTTTAGCAACACCTTCCAAAACCTTAGAGTCCCGGACTGCACCAAGCCACAACCACTTCAATCCGTTTTGAATATCAACGCTGTGTGGATCACCAATGATTTCATACATATTGCCAGTCCTTGGCTCAGGCCAGTTTCCTTCATCCCGTGCATGGGCACGTGCCTGTTCTTGCTGTCTTAGGTATTGTTCTCTGCGGTACTCTGGGGAATCCATATGAGCAAGAATAGCCTCCATTTCTTCAAAAGATATTCCTCGCTCGTCTGCCTGTTTCTGGATGCGCTCTCTTTCGAGATCTTCATCAGAGACACCCCATATTTCTCTCTGGCTGTCAGCATAGGCTTGGGTGCCTCGTGCTGGTGCCTGGCCCCCGGGGACGTCACCCGCATCTCGTGCTTGTTCTGATATGGACCTTCTAAGCTCGCTAAGAATAATTTTCTTTAAAGATTTTTGAGTTAGCTTCATCTTTTCCTCTATTTCGTTAATAAATTTATTTCTACAATTATAGCAGTTAACATGTTTAATTATTCAACTGCTGCAGAAAATTCTTAATCATTGGATAAATTAAATATCAATATCTAGGAAAGAATCATAGACAATTACATTTGAAAGACTTTGAACCTCTGTATTATAAGTCTTTCTTGGCAAAAGAACTCTTATATCATGTTTTGCATATTCTGCTGCATGTTTAGGTGAATCATCTATTGCAAACTCTATTGCACCTGATGACCAGTATTCTGATTGCATGCACCATCTCAGTTTTTCTGATGAGAAGCTAACCTTGTCAAAGCAGACATTGTTTGAGTCAAGCCAGTCAAGTGTATTATAAAGACATCTTAGATTATCTCCTGGCCTTGCAGTCAATATATGAATAAAATAACCTTTCTCCTGAAGAGATTTAATAAAATCTATTGCACCGGATGCTGGCTTTAAAGATGAGAATCCATCTTCAGATACAAATTTTAAAAATATTCCCTCTGGGTTTATACCTGCTTTTTCAAGAGCATTAATAAAATAATACTCTTTTGATTCTACATCAGTTATAACGCTGTAGTTTTTATTTAGCCAATTTGAAAATCCTACTCTAAACTCACAAAGAACATCGTCCATATCAACAATTGCAACTTTTTCCCCTTTCCAAGTATTTCCTTCAATCTTTCTTGAAAGTGAAAGATACTTGTCCTTTAGTATCCATGCTTTTTGAAATTTTTCAGGAGTTATGCTCCACGCATTCATTATAGCTACTGCATATCTAATTACATCTACTGATTCAAAAAGTATCTTGTCTGCATCTGGAACCATACTATCATCAGTGTGAGATCTATAGTTAGTAGCAGATACAAGATCACTTACTTCTTTATGAAGTGCAAGAGATAGGGTTTTTGTAAAGTTATCAAGATCTTCTGATGTGTTACACACAGTACCTATCATCTTTGAAAAATAATTCTGATCTTCAAATAGCTTTTTAACTTTCAATATCCAGTCCTCAATCTTTCATTTATAATCTTGTCTTTTCTTCTGTATGCATCAATTAAATCATTATCATCAAATCCTGTAAGGACAAGAATCGATAGAAAATAATTAAATGCATCTACAATCTCTTCAAGAAATTCTTCTCTATCAAATTCAGTTATTTCTGTTTTCCGATGAGGTTTCCAGTTTTTTAAATGCTGAAGTGCTTCAAACATCTCTTCGACACCTCTTAGTGCCATATCCCTGACATGTTGCTGATTTTCTTTTTTTGATAAATCAAGTGGCCAGTTCATAGATTCTCCGGAAGAATCACCAAGGCTCTTCATAAAAGATTCTCTTCTCCTAAATATTTCTAAGAGTCTATCTTCCATAGCTTACACCTCTTCTGATTGAAGTGCCTCTACTTCTTGCATAAGCTTTTCAACCTGAGCCTCTGATATTTCACGATATTCTTCAGTTAGTGTAAGAACATCAGTTTCTCCATCAAGAGTTACACGCATCATCCTTAAATTATCAACAATATCTGTCCCTGTAATAATTGCTAGTTGGACTAGTTTTGCAATTTGTCCAATTACCTCATCGCTAAAAGCCATTGATGTGTTTTTTGTATCTGTCATTTTTTTTCCTTTATTTTTAAACTTCAGTAACACAAGTATAGTACACCTTGTAGTTCTGTATATAATATTAATATAAGGTTAGCAAACTGTTCAATGAAAAGAGTTATTATATCTGATACACATATTGGGACTAGGTTCTATAAGTCTCTCGAGCTTTTATCATTTTTAGAGTCTGAGGATTGTGATGAGCTTGTTCTCGCTGGTGATATTATAGATTTTATAAAGATACCTGTCTTTACAGAAAGATGTCTTCAGATACTTGAAAAAATGGGTGATGCAAAAAGAATTATCTATGTAGTTGGAAATCATGACGAAGGTTTAATGGGAGTTGTTGGTAAAAAAATAATGGGTGTTGAATTTGTTAAAAGGTATGACTTTGAAGATGAAGGCCGAGTGTTTAGAGTTGAACACGGCGATTCTTACGACAAGGGTGCTCTTGCAAATAGAGTATTTGTTAAATTTCTATCTGTTATTCAAAATATACTTGAATTCACTTTTAACTTTGACTTTACAACATGGTGGACGGAAATTCAAATTAAGAAGCACAAGCTAAGATCAATTATAAATATTCTTAGACACCATCCCAAAGTTGATGTGTTTATTATGGGTCATACACACATACCAGAAGCTTTAATATGGGTTGACGAAGATCAGAATATTAAAACATATATCAATGCAGGCGACTGGGTTACACACCAGACGTATGTTACTGTGACAGATGGTGTTGCCAGGCTGAGAAAATTTGAAGATTAAAGCTTAATCCGGATAGAGACTGCTAAATTCTGGATGGCTAGATCTAAACTGTAAATATGATTCTCTTGACTGTCTTGTTGTCAAGTCCCACCCAAAAAGATGATCACCTATATATCCATTATTAATCGGAATCGGTCTAAACGTATCTAGTTCCCACCACTTGTTATCTGTCGATGCTGCTCTTGGATTTACAAAATGAGTTGCTCCATATGTAGGTGCATCTGGGTTACCGGGATCTTGAAAATCTGAGACTATTACACCACATGCTCTTTTAAATTGATTTCTTCTTATAAGCTTCTCTGTTTCTACTCTATCTGCTGAAACTGAATATTCAGAATCTGGAGCAGTACCACTATAGTATGCAATAAATGCAGTATCGTCTGGTCTAAATCTTGTATATCCAGAGAATTGCCTGGGAACTCTTAATTGTCCATCGACCGTATTTACTTCTTTAAAGCCTATTTCTGCTCGTTTCATAATAACATCATATACGGCACTCATCTCTCTTTCACTATTGGGAGCTTCAGAGGCTAATATGGCAGCAAGAAATGGAATTGGACAATCTTGATTGACTTCTTCTTGCTCTCTTATAATTTCTTCGAGAACAATTTCTCTTATCCTTTTCTCTGTAATAATCATGTATCTAATTATAGGTCTGCTAGAGACATTACCCTGTCATATGACTGAGTCTTTATATTACTTAGCCTCTCAAGATATCCGTTTCTTCTTAGGACTTTAAAAGCAACATTTTTAACTGAATAGATTCCCTTCTCTGAATCAAGACCTGCCTGTCTCATCTTTCTAATTTTTTCTTTTGTTCTTTCTGCTAGTTTTTCTGCTTCTGCTGGCTCATCGCTTGAGACTTCTTCGATATACTCTATCTGCGACATTATTGATGCTGCCTTTTTCCTAACTTCTTCCTCATCTATCTCAAAAAATTCTCTTTTTGGTTTCTTTATCCACTCATCGTGAAGAATTGAATACATGCCTTGTGCTGTGTGTTTATCATTTATATTTTCAACGTATATTTCAACTTCATATCCTCGTATATAAATTTCATGCTTTAAGTTCCACACAGTCTTCTTGGAATTAAAATAATCTTTTACTAGCTGTTCATCATCATCAACAGTAGTAAAATCAACTACAATATGAAGATCAACATCGGAAAATCTTGACCAGTTATATGTCGCAAGAGATCCAGTTAGTTTAATATCTTCAGCGTCAACATCGAATGGAAGCCCAGCTATAAAGTCTTCAGAGACAGCAAGAAGTTTCTCTCTAACCTCAGGTTTCATCTTTTCACTTTCAGACCATATATCAGAATCTAACGTTTCATTGATTTCAAAGCCTACTACATCTACATCTTCTGCCTCAGCCTCATCGATCCTAATATGTTCAAAAATTAAAGACGCGTTTTTCTTAGCATAGTTTGTCATACTGCTCCACCATCATTTATATATCATAAATATACAACTTCTCTTGAATTAGATTATAAGGTGATCTTTGCGGGATCAACACTTTATACTATTTCCAAATATTTGATAGTTCACTTTTGAACACTTTCTTGGGAATATGAATTGATGACTTTTTGTGAACTAATCCGTTAAAGTCATACCCTAAGAAATCTAAGTCAAACTTAAACTTTCTACTAACTGCATCAATCATTTCATCAGTATAGTGTTTCTTATATTCGTCTGAGCTTTGCCTAAATTCAATAAATCTTCTATGTTTTTCCTGACATTCGAATGACAAGAAAGGCTCGCACTTTTCTTCAATATTGAGAGACATAATGCCTTCACTATATTTTTCAAAAAATATTATATCGCTTACACATATTTTTTCATCAATGTCAAAAATCTGAGAAGTCATTCCACTATTATAGGGAAACCAGTACTCATCTTTTTCTAGATTGCAGACATTAAAAATAAATTTTTCAAATGTACTATTATTTGAAATGAGTCGGCATCCGTGATGACCCGTATGATCCCCGCCTTCTGAAATATGTGCCCAGTAGCTATAAAGCCAGCTAAATGGATTTCTTACAATCGTAAAGCATCTTTTAAAATCTTCTGTATATTGACCATAGTTTTCACTATTAGTTTTTGCAAACATGTGGTTGCCACCAACTTGAAATACAAAATATTTGTATATTAGATGTCGACCCCCAGTCTTGGGTATGTGAATAAAAGATCTTTTATATTTTACAAAATAGCAATGATCACCGGCTGTATTGAAATATCTCACGGGAACAACCTTAGATATACTAATAGCTCCCTTTTCATTCTCTACAATATCTGCAAAATCTTCTTTTTTTGATAAAAGAATCGCTGCTTGAATCTTTAAAGCAACAGAGCAATCATCCTCCCATCCTTTTATATCAGATAGCTGGGGATTTACCCTTGCTATTTCATTAGCTACTTTGTCAATTCTAGCTTTGTTAATTTTAAATATGAAATCTTTCATCTATTCTCACTACAGTAATTTTTATTATTATATAAAAAAATATTAATCTTTACAATTAATAGATTGACATATACCGCTCACCACGATCACATAGAATTGTAACAACTGACCCATCAGGAGAGTTATTAGCTACATATTTTTCCGATGCAAGTATATTAGCTCCAGAACTGATACCCACTAGAAGTCCAGTTTCTCTTGCAAAGTCTTTTGCTCGCATGATTGCATCTTCTGTTTTTATTACTATGATACCATCCATTTCTTCTGGATTGGCTAGGAAATCTTTTCCATCACCGATCCCTTGTATTCCATGCGGTGATTCATCTGGAACAACCATGTGTATTTCTGTAGGTGTATTTTTTAAAAATCTACGAACTCCTTCAATTGTTCCGCCCGTCCCTGAGCCATGAATAAATGCTGACCATGCTAGGCCTCGACTTGTTATCTGATTTTGAATTTCCGGACCTGTAATTGTCTCATGGCATTCTATGTTTTCAAGATTGCTAAACTGCATGGGTGACCATATATTAGATCCCGCAGATATGAATTCATCCCTCATTGAAATCGCTCTTTCAAAATCATCTTCAGGTGCGTCTATAATTCTTGCACCATAGATTTTCATCATTTTCTTTCTTTCTTCAGACATGTTAGATGGCATAAAAATAACGCATTTTAAACCAAGCGATGCAGCAATCATGCTTAGCGCTATCCCAGTGTTTCCGCTTGTTGCATCACAAAGTGTAGTATTTTCTGATATTTCACCCCTGTCGATTGATTTCTTGACAACATATGAAATCATTCTATCTTTTACAGATCCAGATGGACTGTATGTTTCTAGCTTTCCGTATATTTTATCTGAGATCTTTACTAGCGGTGTATCCCCTATAATTCTTTCTAGTGATAGATTCATATTATTTATCATTCACTATTTTTATCCAGGCAATACATCGGTGTTCTCTTTACTTCATCTAAAAGAGTAGGAAGATCAAGACCAGCACAATCAATTTTCGTTTTGATAAAGTTGTAGTGGTTACATATTCCATGAAATTTTCCTCGTTCGCATTCTTTGTGGATGCTAGTTTCGATATGCCCGTTGGAATTCTTTGGATACTCAAGCGGAATACCAATACCAATATGAATAGCTTTCCATAGCGCTTTTAAAGCTTCAAGCTGGACAGGATAAAAATCTAAAAATGGGTCCAGGGTTTTTCCATGAACATAGCCATGTTCTTGAAGTGGTCGCTCACCAAAGCCTTTTCGAACATACCAATCCTGGTACTTTGGATAATACGCGTTACTAATCTCTACCCCAATCCCCTTCGTATTGCCACCTTCATACCTCGGGATTCCGGCATGCCACGCCTTGTGCTGCGTATCTAGCATTTGAAAGATTGTTCCATCATTGTCTATAAGAAAATGGACAGATATTCCACGCCTATTCAAAACTGTCGCACAAGACTCAGCACTAAGACATACATCCCAATGGTTCACGAACATTGTCGGTTCACGATCAGGTTTTCCAGAATAATCAGTATAGCATCCCTTGCTTGCCTTGAATCCATCTCTTTCATCCCATAGAACAACCTTATTCCATTCAATAGGGATAAAGTTCCCATTGTGAACAATGTGATGATTGCCATAAGAAGTATAATCGTTTTTTCTAGGCTCATAGTCTGAAATGCTGACTTCCCTTTCTGTCCAGATCCTTCTATATGTCATTGGCCCAACAAGACCGTCTCCGGTTAATCCATGAGCTTTTTGCCATTTTTGGACCGCTTTTACTAAATTAAAGTCAAATTCTTCGCATCCAAACCAAGAAGGCTTCCAGCCTAAACTATCGGAGCTAGACTTGTTATAAAAATCTTTATCCATTTTATATTTACTCCAGGTCTATTGACACATCTACACTTATTGAAAGCTTTGGAACTCTTATCTGATTTGCCATTCCATGCTTCTTTGCTTCATTAGAATCTAAAAACCAGTCTGCATGCTTTTTCTTATCTACAATTTTTAAAAAATAGTCATCTTTCTTTCCGCAATTCCTAGCCATCATAGTATAAATTTTATCATTTAGACGATCTGCCTCTGCTGCGCTAGCTTTTAACTCTTCAACTTTTCCAAAATCCATAGATGAAACATCATGAATCATAATAGTAGCATCGGGATCCATAAATCTTAGACCCTGTTCACCAAATGAAAATAAGACTGCACCGCAAGACATCGCCTTTCCCTCTACAATTGTTACAATTGGTATTTCAGATGCATTAATTGTAGCTATCATTGCCATAAGCGAATAAACTTGGCCGCCATAAGAATCGATGATAACAGGAATTACCTTTTGCCCTGTGTTGTGCGCAAGTGATACTTGATCTTGAAATTCTTTTGCTGACTTTTCATCGAACTTATTTACTCTTATTATTTGAGGAGATTTTCTTAGCTCTATTTCTTTTATTAAAGGTGATATTGTACTTTTCCAATGCATTTTTAAATTCCTCTTGGGTTTATACTAATTATTATCCGCATTTCGCAAAACCACATGTAAGGCATGTAGCACATCCCTCTTGATATACTACTTCGCACTCTTCTGCATTATCACAGTTACAATCTATTGTTCCGTTTCCAGGCTTTGTTCCATCTGCTATGTACTTTTTAAGACATCTTGCTATTACTTTTGAAAAACTAAATAAATCTGCATCCCTATCTTTTTGAAGTTGCTCACAGACATAGTTAACAGGAGCTCCGTGTCGTAATGCTAGTGATAATGTTCTTGTAAATGCTGAATAATTTGGGTTGTCGAATACAGTTGCAATATCTCTTACAATTATTTCTTCGCCTTCTTCGCCGAAGCTTAGATTATATTTTGAATTCATAGTCTTTCTAGATTTTTTTGTTAAAAATCCAGATTTATATTTTCTCGGTATTTCAACATATTCAGATTTTCCCCCAAATATCTCGTATGGCCTTCCTTGCATCAATCCTACTATTATAGTCCACGGCTCTCCTGAAACAGAAGCTTGATGTATTTCACAAGACAGGATCTCTGGGCGCTTTGGTGCACGATTGCTTTTAAAGGATAGGTCTTTCTTTTTCGATGTTTTATCACTAGATACAAGAACTCCAGCTCTACTTCCATCGCGATATACTGTTACTCCTTTGCAGCCAAGCTCCCAGCCTGTCATATAAACTTTCTTTACAGTTTCAACATCAACATCAGAGGGTAGATTTGTTGTATTTGATATTGCATGACATACCCACTTTTGAGCAGCGGCCTGCATTTTTACTTTCGAGATCCAGTCAATCTCACTAGCAGTTGCCCTTGTGTATGGACTCATTGATACCATCTCATCATCTGAAAGACCCATAAAGATATCAGGATCCGATTCGGACATGTGCTTCATCCATCTTTTAAACCCATGATGATACACAGTATATTCTTGCCATTCATCACCGCTATCATCTACAAAATCTACTCTTCCGCTTGAATCTTGACCTGTCAGCTTTTTACGTCGTGTATAGTGAAGCATAAATGCCGGCTCAATGCCAGATGTTGTCTGTGTAAGGACTGATACTGACCCAGCAGGAGCTGTTGTAGTATTTGCAATATTTCTTCTACCATATTTTTCATAATCTTCTTGTCTGTGGGGTAGAAGCTCACTTACAATTCTTGAAATAAACGGATGATCTTTTTCTTTTTCTGAATCCCACGCTGGGAATGACCCTCTTTCTTTTGCAAGGATAATAGATGACTCGTAAGAATTAATTGCAAGCCACTTATATATTTCTTCTGTTATTCTGATAGATTCCTTTGATCCGTATCGTATGGATAACATTGCAAGTGTATCACCCAGACCAGTTATCCCGAGACCGGTTCTTCTGCCATTGACAGCTTGAAGCTTGATATTTTCCCATAGATCTTTCTCAATCTTTTTTACACTTTCAGGCTGAGTATCATTCTCTATTTTTTGAATAATCTTGTCTACTTGCTCTACTTCAAGATCGATCATGTCATCCATTAACCGCTGAGCTTTTTGAACTTTTGATGCAAAATCGCCAAAGTTAAACTCAGCATTATCTGACCACGGGTCTCTTACAAAAGAAGTCAAGTTTACAAGCATAAGCCTGCATGAATCATACGGCGACAATATAATTTCACCGCATGGGTTTGTTGACACAGATCCAAAGCCTTCACTTTCGTATATGTCAGAAGGTGTCATTGACTTAGCAGTATCCCAAAATAATATTCCAGGCTCTGCTGATGAATGTGCTGACTCAATTAAGAGGTGCCATATTTCTGAAGCTTGTTCGATCTTTGTAACTTTTGGTGATGAGGAGTCAACAGGCCATCTAAGCCCAACTTCACCATTTTCTTTTACAGCATTCATAAACTCATCTGTTACTCTTACTGATATATTTGCACCTGTAACTCTTGATAGATCTCTTTTAATCTTTATAAAATCTTTTATCTGCGGATGGTGGACTGATATGGTTAGCATTAATGCACCGCGTCTGCCTCCCTGGGCTACTTCACGACATGAATTGCTAAATCTATCCATGAAAACTTCAATTCCGTCTGTTGTCCTTGCTGCATTCCCAGTTGTCATACCCTTTGGTCTAATATTGGATATGTCAAAACCTACACCTCCTCGCCGTTTGGCAATCTGAACTAGCTCTTGGTCTGTCTTAAGAATTCCACCATAAGAATCGTGAGGTGATTCGACAACAAAGCAGTTTGATATTGACTGTATCTGATTATTATTTCCAATACCAGCCATAGGTGAACCCTGCGGTATTATATACTTGAAATCTTTCAAAAGGGAGAAAATTTCTCTTTCTGATACAGGATTGGGGTATTTTTTCTCTACTCTAGCAAACTCTTTTGCAAGTCTTTTGTGCATATCTTCTGGACATTCTTCAAGAATATCACCATCTCTGCCAGTTAAAGCATATTTCGTTAAAAAAACATTTGAAGCCAGAGAATCTCCCTTGAAATATTTTAGACTTGATTCATATACGTTGTCATAAGTAAACATTGATTTTTTCCTTTAAGTCAATATTACACCTAAGAATTGACCTGTCTCCATTTTTTCTTTAAAAGATTCTTCATATCTGACTCATCTGACTTTACTACATCAGAAAGTGACATCTCAGAAGAATCTTGAACAATTCTAAGCTTTGACATTGACGTGTCGAGATAAATTGGAAATAGTATTCCATCTCTTCCTGCCCTGTTCTTTGCTATGAAAAGCCTTCCTTCGCCTGTTGCTTTTTCCATTGGCTTTCTTGATATTGAAAGAACAACATCTGCAACCATTGCTTTTCCATATGCTTCTGACATATTCTCTAGACCGACAACGGATGCATTTGATGCCTCTCTGTTTGCCTGAGAAGCAGTCCATACTGGAAGGTTCATATCCATTGCAAGATTTCTCAATTCTTCATATACTAGTTTTAACTCGTGTCGCAAAGAGTCATAAGACCTTGATGATCTCATAATGTCTGCGTAATCAATGACTATCAGGCTTGGTACAAAACCTTTCAATAGAAGCTTTTCAATATGATTTCTAATTGTCATAACGGTTGCAGATCCCGTTGGATATTCTTTAATGATTAGCCTGCCTAAATCACTATCTTTGTAGTTCTTTATAACCTCATCCTTTCTTTCAACAATATCATTACTGGGAATATTACAAAGATTTGAGTCATATCTTATCCCAACAGCTCTTTCAGATAATTCAAATGTGTAATGTATTACATTTTTCCCAACCTTTAGCGCCTCACATCCGACGTGAACAAGAAAGTGTGATTTTCCCACTCCGGTTGGTGCTGTAATGACACCAATTTCCCCTCGACCAAGACCGCCGTTTAAAATATCTTTTTTATCTATCTGTGCTAGGCCTGTCGGACATGTAGATCTTGTTATCTTTGTAAATCTAGTTTCATATTCATTAAAGAAGTCGTGACCAAGTGTTGCAGGTGTACCCTTTGATATAGCTTCTTTCATAAGAGTGACAACTGAATCATATTTTTCAGTTGCAATTAGGTCAACAGCTTGTTCAAGTGCATCTTTCAGAGACTGTTTTTTGCAAAAATCAAGAGACTTCTCTTTTACAAAGCAAAGATCTCCTACATCTGGGTTTGTTTTTACCCTGTGCAGAAATTCTACTATTTGATCTCTCAATATTACATCATTTCCCTCTCTTAGATCATCTCTTACTATCGTTACAAGAAGTGGAAGTGTAGGAAAACACTTGTATTTTTCATAATAGGAGAAATATTTACTAGTAAGATATTTCAAATATTCTTTTTCAAAATATGTAGGAGTCATTATCTCTATCATTTGTGCTGCCCAGTTGGAGTCAGCTATAAATGCTTGAAATATTTTTTCCTGAAATGATTTTCCGTACTTTCCAAAGTATGCTTCTTCGCTCATTATCCTTCTCTTATTTGAGTAATTTCATTGATAAAAAAAATCTATCTACGTCAATATTTTGAATTGCGTGATTTTTAAAAATTTTCAATATATTCATTTTATTTCGTGTAGGGCTAAAAGTATCAATTGAATTTACTATTTTAGCAATTTGGCTGTGTGATAAATTGTTAGTGTCAAGATTAATTAATTTCCAGTTTCGCCTTATGACATCTTCATTTTCAATTATCGACTTGTATATCTTAACCTTAGAGCCACTTTCTATCTTCCTGCTACACTCAGCCATAAGTTCAGAAATTGTAAAAAAATTTTCCTCCCTAAATCTTGGAAACCTTTTTGCAACAGTTTTAAATCCTGCGCCTTTGATTCCGTCAATATTATCTGACACGTCGCCGCATATTGATTTTCCAAGACAGAAATTCTGTGCAGATATTTCAAATTTTTCTCTAACTTGTTTAAAAGAAACAAACTTTTTCCATGTAGGTGAGTAAATTAATGTATTCTTGTCTAAAAGCTGATAAAAATCCTTATCTGATGAAACAATTACTTTTCTCATTTCTCTTAGTGTATACTTTGAAAGATACCCGATGACATCATCTGCTTCGCAGTCTGGAATGTATATCTGAACTATGGGCATATTTCTTAAAATTGATATTAGAATTTCTAACTGGTTGTCTCTATTTTCAACTGTGTCGGGTATGTCATCACCGTAGTATCTATTAAGCCTTTGCGGTCTTCTACCTGACTTATAGTTTGGAAAAATTGCACGCTTTCTCGAGGACCCACCAGATTCCCATACGACTACAATTCTGTCTGGGCTAAATCTTTCCGAAAGTCTTGATATAGCAGTGACGGTACCAGTAATACCACCTACACTCTCTCCGTTCTGATTTGTAGATGGATTTGCAACAAAGTGTCTAGTAAATAAGTTTAATCCGTCAACAATTATACATGTGTCCATTCTATTTGAGATCGGCCATTTCCAATTCTATTGCAACTGCTTCCATTTCACTAAGTGATTCAACATCTATGTCTGGTGAAGTATTAAACTTTTTAACCATAGCAACCTCAATTAAATCATTTAGATAATTTGAATGGTCTGGGCACGAAAGAATCGTGTCAAATTCTGCCTTTCTAAACTTTTTATCAACTAGAATTTCTCCAGTTGATAAATTACATACACTCAAGTTTTTCCATCCGCCCGTTCCTGATACTTCAATTTTATTTCCGTCTATTTCCTCTGGTCCGTTTTTTCTTAGCAGGTCAAACACTTGCTCATGTTCTTTTATTCCTACACCAAAATGAATTTCAAAATTAACTTTCCTAAACGGTGGTGCTACTTTATTTTTAATTGTTTTCGCAGAGACATTAATTCCTATAACGTCATCCCCATCTTTAATCTGCTGCCCTGCTCCAAGTTTAATTCTTGTTGATGCATGAAATGGTATAGCTTTACCACCCGGAGTAGTATGAGGATCTCCAAACATAACACCTATCTTTGTTCTTATTTGATTTAAAATTACAAAAAGCGTATTTGTCTCACCAATAACACCTGTTATTTTTCTCATCCCTTTTGAAATTGCCCTTGCTTGCAGCCCAATTGACTCTTTATCGTAGTCACCAATAAGTTCAGCTTTTGGAGATGAAGCAGCAACTGAATCCCATACAATTGTAATAGGAACGTCTTTGTTCATTCCCTTTGCCTTTAAAATTGTAGATTCTGCAACTTGAAAAACCTCTTCTGTACAATGAGTATCAACATACACAAACCTTTTTGAAACGTCTACACCAAGCATTTGCAAATTTTCTACTGAGGTTGCATTTTCCGTGTCAATGTAAACAACTATGCCCCCTAGCTTTTGAGTATTTCTTGCAATCTGCGTTGCTATGTGAGACTTTCCAATTGATGGTGGGCCAAATATTTCAACAATTCTTCCTTCTGGAAGACCGCCATCTCTTCTATTCGAACATATATAATCAAGAAGAGTTGAACCAGTGCTAATCCATCTTTTTACATGTGTAGGTGATTCATCAACTGATAAATTATATGCAACTCTTTGACCGTGATCTTTGTTTAGAGACTTGATCAAGTCTTGCGTAAAATCTTCAGGTATGATATCTTTTCCCATTTCTTCCTCTAAAATATGATTTAATATACAGTAAAAACAGTATATGTTCAAAGCGGCACCAGATTAAATCTGGTGCCGCTTATTTATATTTCTAATATTTTAAGATTTCTTATTCATCCATCAAATCAGCAAAAGCATCGTCTAAATTATTGTATGACTTGCTAGACGCTTCTGTCGTGCTACTTGTACTTGTTGTATTAGATGAATTATCTAGACCATCACTTCCGAATCCATCATCTTCTTCGTCAGAGATCCAATCATTGACAATCTTTGATAGCTCATCGTAAGTCTTGCATGTATAAATGTCATCAAGATTCGGAATAGTTGTAGTCCACTCTGAAGCTTTCTCGGAGCTAGTCGCAAGATTTGACTGCTTTCCTCTTGGTCGAACTTCAGTCATTGCCCACTTTCTTCCTGGCTGCTTAACACATGACACCTTTATATCTCTTCCAGTCTTTGGATCTGTAATATCACCATAGTCTTCATCAAGCATGAGACCTAGAAGTGCCTGGTAAACAGTCTTTCCAAATCCCCAAATTTGAACACCTTTGTCCTCTTCTCCGCGAACAATGACAGGCGCATATGTTCTCATCTTTGGATATAGCTTCTTTGCTAGCTCATAAGACTCCTTTGACCCATCCTCTCGAAGATTAGTAATTAACTCCTGAATGGGATCAGGTTTTCCAAACTGGTTCGGTGCCAATAGTCCTCTATTGTTTCCAATCCCGTAGTAGAACCACATCTCCCTAAATGGTTGTCCATCATTATCGGGAAAAGAAAGCAGCCGAACGACGTGCTCTTCACCTTCAGTTGGTTTCCACATAACCGATCTATTTCGTGTTGCTCCACTAAGCCGATCAAGCTTTTTTCTAATTGCTTCAAAATCAATTGCCATGTTATTTTTTTCCTTTTAGTTTTTAAATTGCAATGTGTTAGTTTTTAATGTTTAATTTGCCATTGCATAATGATATTACAGCAAATAGAAAATATTTTCAAGATTTTTTAGAAGTCTTTTTTGATCTTTTTTTCTTACTTTGTGACTTATTTTTTACTTTCTTCCAGGGAAAGACACTATCCATTGCGCTTCCCTTGCCTTTCATTCCAAGGGGAAGTGTGTATCCGGAAATTGATCCGCCGCCTATTGAGCTAAATTCGTCGATGTGTTCTGCTGAGCAATCTTCATCAATATCTAGAGGCTCATTATCACTATCTACTTTTTTTTAGACTCAGAAATTCTAATTTTTCTTCTAATAATTCGTCTTAGCGCTTGTTCTTTTATATTCTCTGGTCTTGACTGATAGCTTGCATATCCCATGTCTGTTTTAAAATTAACAAGATCTTTTCCTGATCCCATTGCAGATGTATCATCTTCATCTGATGTGGGTGGTACTCTGTACTCCCATCCGGCTGGTTTTGCTTCTAGCTCAGTTCTTGTAGTATGATAGATTGACTCTCTAATAAATGCTCTTAATATCTTCTCATTATCTTTCATTTTTTTTGCCTCAATTGTTATATCTGGTCCTGATCCCAGGACTGAATCTGTAACGTCTCTAGAAACAGACCTTATCCACTCTTCGATACCTGTCAAATAGTCATCACTTGCTAACCTCTCTTCAGAACTTTGAATTTCACTTCTTTGTAGTGAAAGAGGTGAGGGATTAAATCTAAATTGTGAATGTGATCCTGACTGTTCCCATGATTCATACTGCTTAATCGCCTCTTCTATAATATCTGCCATGACTATTAGCGTAGATGGTATTTTAACAATTGAATCAAAAAAGTAAGTTTTGTCTAAACCTAGGGAGTCAGCAACGTCTGAGTTTGCCATCCTGGCTGCAATCTTAAAGACATTACTAAGCAGTATTTCTGATTTTATAGCAGACTTTAGAACACTTGAACCAGTTAGGCCTAAAAAAGCAGTTGCTGTTGTAGCTTTTGTTCTATTTAAAAGCTTTCCCGCTGTCCCAACAATTCCCCTTCCAACTCCAACAAACGGAATAAGATATGTCGACGCCTGAAGAAGATCTATGTAATCATCAAATAGATCGCCAGATACTCTTTGCATATTTTCAAGATTTTCATACGATCCATTAGTCAAGAGTAGATCTATAGACCTTCTTGCCTGCTCTTGCCCTTCGTCTAGCTCTGATAGATTGTATAAAACATAAGCGGCGGCAAGAGGTGTTCCGATTACTGGTATCCCAGCAGCAGTTAGTGCTATAAAGTCTCTGCCGACTTCCATTGCTATATCTTTAACGTCTCTAAACGTTTCAGAATCTTGTGTAAGAGTATCTATCTTATCTGAAAGTAAGTCATACGCCTCTTCTCCCTGGGTGGCTGCCTGTGATAAAAGATCTGATACATACTCGTAAGCATCTTCGGCCTCATCTTCTAGTGAGTCGGGAACTAATGATCTCCAGTTATCACTTATGCCTGTTGAAATACTTGATCCCAAGTCTTCAACGGGATCAGGTATAAACCTTTCCCAGTCAATATCTTCACCCATAAGGGATGACAACTCTGATAGGGAATATTGGGAATTTTTTACTATATGATTTTCATTAAAATATTTTTGTGATGATTCTTTCATTTTATGCTGAGCCCTTGATAAGTAATTATCTTCCTCATCTGAATCTTTCACATCTTGATCTGGAAACATTCTCTTAGGATCGTGAATTTCATCTCTTCCCTTATTTACTCTTGACATAACTATTGAAGAGAATCCTGAGTCCGCTGCCATAGATGGTTGACCTCTAAAGTCGCTTAGATACCACGGTATCTTTTCCCTTCCTATTTTTTCTTTATACCCATCTCCACTACCCATAGCACCAGCAGCACCGAAGCCATCGCCAGATCTTGAAATTGGTCCTGATAGATCAGACCTTTGTGTGAAATATCTTTTTAAAAAATTATCTTTCTTAGTAGGCATATCATATAAATATTCTATTCCTAGCTTGTTGACTGATGAATTACTAAAGACTTAGCTTTTTGTAAAAGGATACCTAGTGGAGGTTCTGATCCGACATAAAACCTATTCTCTTCATAGTGTGATCCGGGTGCAATCTGAATTGCAATCCACTCATCTTGTGTAAGATTAATATTAAATTTTTGAAGTAGATATAGTGTTCTATGCGATATAGACATCTTAGGAGCATTTTCATTATATTTATAATTTTGCTTAAGCTTTTCGCGATGCCAGTCAGAATCTTGTTCAACTACCCAAGAATTCTCCTCATCTCCTATCTTTCCAACTTCATGAAAAAGACCAACTTTTAAAATAGATGATGTTGAAACACCAAGGTCTAAAGCTTCATTAATAGATTTCATTGCTAATGCAACATCTAGTGCATGTTCAATAAGCCCACCAGGTCTTGAGTTATACTCATTTTCTTTAAGCGATGCAGGACACATGACAAGCCTTTCACCCATAAATTCAAGAAAAATATTTATATTTTCGTCACCAAGTTTTTCTGATAGCATTTGGTATTTTTCCCAATTTAATCTTATTTTTTCTTCTATTTTTGAGGTCATTCTATCTCCTTTATTTTAACTGGAAATCTAGTCTTCACAGTTTTTGATACAAACCCATCTTCACATATTTTATAAATTTTTTCAAGATCTTTTTCTCTAGCATCGAAGATAATAGCATCGTGTATAATATACACTGGAACTGCATCTATTTTCAACTCTTTTATCTTTCCTATAATCAATTCGAAAACATCAAATGCAACATCTACAGTAGATGACTGTATTAAATGATTAACGCTGGCTGATTCTGAAAAGATTTTTCTACCATGCGTATTTGTAATATACGAGTTCTCACTGTGTTGATCTATAATCATTTTTTCTAAATGCCTGACTCCAAAGTACTCCTTTACTGAATCTATGATTTTCATTGCATCAGAGCTATTTGAAACATGTGATGACAAAGCATGATGTGATGCACCATAGAGTGCTGATATTGTTGCAATTTTTGATATATCTCTTGTAATATTCATGCCAAGCGACTTTATTATCTCACTGTATATGTCTCCGTCTATATGTTTGTCAAACATAGAAAGTGCAACTCTTGGCTCTGCAGATTGAAGGTCTATCTCTATAAGTTTTCCATTCTTAAATCTAGATTTAAGAATATTTCTATCTTCTTTTTTTAAAGTAAGAATGTTTGGACCTTTTTTTATTGTCATTCTACCAGTAACTGTGTTTGAAAATGAGTATATCGACCTTTCTGGCTTTCCATCATCTATAGGCAAAAATCTTTCTACAAGCCCTCTTTTTCCGTTCTTTGCGCTATCTATCTTCTCCCTACACAGAGCGTCCGATACAATAGGCCTAGAGAGTCCCTGGGTGATTCTACGATTTCTTATGTGAGTACTAACATAGTAACTGTTATCTTCACATGAGAAATGTCTCCAGAGCTGATCTACAAGCCTTGTTACTATATCTTTCCACTGTGATACCGGGAGTGCATGTTGCCACTTTACATATGAAAACTTTTTTTGAACGTGTGATTGAGCATTTCCCCACGGTGTATTCCAAAATTCTGGAATATCTAGCTTTAGTGAGCTAGCTGCATCTCTTAAATCTCTATAGTCTTCAAAACCCCAGAGAAGAGATTCTTTCGGAAAATTCTTTGACCATGACCATTCTGATCCATCGAAGATTAAATTGAGATCAGACCCTATTGTTCGAGATGAAATTGCTAAAATCATAGATTGATTATAACATCCAATCCCTGTATTTTCAATATGTTATTTTATCCTACACTATCACCCGGGTATACAACACCGGCAACTGTTGACATTGCAGTTCTTAAAGACCTACTTGTTCCTGATCCATTATATGTTAGCGTTAAAGTAGTCTCATACGATCCCGGTGTCAACGTGTGTCTGATTCCAACTACATAGTAGAAGTTATCAGCTGTTGTTCCTGTTCCCATGTCAATATAGTATTTTTGACCGTAAGTAACATTGGGAAACCCAGCTGTTTGTAACGTTGCATTTGTAGGAATGACAAATACATCGTCTATATTAGAGTTTCTTTGTGGTCCTGAGTCTTCATCCCTGTTTTGTTCAATGGCGTTAAGCAGTAAAACCTGATTTACTGCTCCGCCTGTATTAGAAGACATTCCAAAGCTAAATACATTTGTAAATTGTGACCCGAAAGTTATTGATGGGTATACTGACTTTATTGCATCTTTAATCATTTCTGCTGATATTTTTGAAATATAAAGTGTATGAGGCACGGGAACAGCATCTGTTGCATCAGACTCTCCTTGACCAACTTCATCATTTGCAACTATCCCGGCTAGTTGCTCTGCTGCTGCTTCATCACTTTCACTTTCTGCAACAGTGCCTTGATCAGCCTCGTCTTCCTCAGATGCATCTGAACTAGGTTGTATACCCTCTGGTTTGACTCTAATTGCAAGCTCATTTCCTTGAACTATTTGTGATAGTAAATTTGCCTCTATTGGTACTCCTGCTTTTGCATCGAAAACATGAATCCTTAGAATTGATTTAGACTGTCCTTCAGGTGAAGATTTTGCAGGAACACACTCAGTAAGCATAGTAATATCTGGAACTTCAAACTCTGGTGCAAGCTCTCTACCGCGAGTGCTATATATTCTTGATAATGCTGCTTCGTTTGCAAGTCGTACATCCTGTATAGCCTCTAGCCTTTCTTCTCTTGTTCCTAGCTCACGAAGTGCTTCCTGATCAACTCTTGCGTATGCTTCATCACCCCAGTAGTTTGGATGTGATATAGTTTCAGGACCACATGCATCTTTAAATAGCTTTTCTGCAAATTGAGCCGTCGAGCAGAAAGGTCTTTCATCAATTATTTTCATTAAAAAGTCTGGAAATCCAGTAAGCCTAAAGTTTGCAATATTTGTCATTGTCATTGCACCAGCTTGATAGTTAAACGGATAGAAAATCATTTGAACTTCATCCCATTTTCCAATTGCCTGCAAGGGCCTTCCGATATATGTCAATAAAACTGACCCTAAGGTTGGAGATATTGTTCCTCTATTTGTACTTGCGTCTTCTGCGTTTGCATCAACGGGTGCAGCACCTTCTGCTGCTCTATCCTCTGCTTCAACTTCCTGCACAGGAGTATTTGTTCCATTATCAAAGATATCAAGCCTTTCAAGCATTGCTCTTTTTGCTTCAAGCTCACTTGCTAGTGTAACCCTGGCACCGCTTGAGTCCTGATCTTCATCTGCAGTTGTCATAATATCATTAATTATCTCTATTGCAGATGATATTGCAGCAGATTGTGCGACAGAAGATGCTCCAGACCTTAGATTGGACAATAGCTCTCTATACAAACCAAGATCTATCATAGCTCTCGGTGTATTGAAGTTTGCCTGTGCAGAAAATCCTCTTTGAATGTCAAGAAGCTCTCTATCTGCTGTTCTAGCTGCAGCAGCAACATATTCTGATGCTGATTCTGCATCTGCTGCTGCCTGCTGTGACTCTTGGAATGACTTAGATTTCATATGAGACATTTGTGATAAAACTTTATTTAAAAATGGAGCTATCATAGCTGCAGAAACTTTCGATACACCACTAGCAGCAGGAACAGCATTCATTTCTGCTGCACCCCTAGAGGCTAATTTTAAATTAACTCTAACTTGCCCATCCTCTAGAACTGATAAATCTGCAACCTGAATATTGAATAATGACTTTGACCTGAGTGAGTTTAGAAAGTTTGCGTAGACATTACCAGATTGAGCAAACGATGCCTGTGGGTGCATCCAGCCATACTCAATCTCAACATGTGTCCCGGCAAATGAGCTTGCACCTACTATGGGTGCTATAAGCCTCATTTGAGATCTATCATGTAAAATAAACTCCATGGATGCAGTTTTATTACAAAGTGTAGAAAGACCTAATCCACTAATATCAATGCTTAATCTTTGCAATGAAGCTAGGGGTGCAGAGGGATTAAGAGCTCCTCCCAGTGCTGGGTCATCAGCAACACCAAGATTGTTTAGAGTTTGTGGTGCCTGAAATAGTTCAATACCGCTGCTTATGACCCTGGTAGCATCTATTGTCAGCCCCTCGAACTCTCTAAGCGCAGAGTTTGCTGGTGCCTCTTCAGATATTGCTGCTGCTGATACCTCACCGGAAACATCAAACCCAGCATCCCTTCTTAGGCTAAGTGTGTTCCAATCTATATTTTTTCCAGTTGACCAATCCCACATAGATGTGTCAGAAGCTTTTGTAAATCCCTGCAGTGTCATTGATCTGGCACCGTCTAGAAAATTATCATTTTCTGTGATAAACGTAATCTTGATAAAGGGTGAACACTGCGACATCTCAGTTGTTGGAATGCTATTGAAAAATAATGAACCAGCTACATTTCTATTATTTCCCGGTGTTAAAGTGCTATCGTTGACAAGTATTGCAGAAAGCCATGGATTGTTTATTGCATCTGGGATTCCCGATGCATTTCCCCCAACTACTGAATTAACAATTCCCGCTGGTTCATCGCCATCTCCGTCGCTATCTCCTGATACTGCATCAGCAGCTGCCTGTGCACTATCATCTGGTGACTCTGCAGGTGATTGAACAATTAGTTGACCACATTGTGCATTTATACCTCTATCGTTATCATTTTCAACTGTTGAGTTTATAACTCCTGGCGCATGACTTTCAAACTTAACCTTTAAAATATTTTGAATACCTTTGTAGGATTTTAAAACTGTATCTTCCTCAACCTTCCTGATAATCTCGTTAACAAATAATCCGCCCATGGATGTATCTTGAATAAGTGATCTTAATTTTCTCTTCACTTCTGATGATTCTTTTCTTGCATTTAGCTTTTCCTCTGCAATAGATTTATCATCACTTGAATTCCCTCTTTTATAATTTTTTAACTCTGTTTCGGATGCAGTTGACATATAGTACTTGCTTAGAGCTGTCACTGCTAGGTCAAGCCTGTTTTCTGGAGGTACTTTCATTGTATCGTCAGATGTGAATATATCTTTAAATGCCATCTATGTCACCATTCCTAATATCTGTCCTATATTAACTGGTATTCTAATAGTTGTACCAGGTGGTACTTGTAATCCCCAGCCTATCCCTGATGCTGCTGCTATAACCCACCAATAGACAGGTGATCCATATGCATCCATTGATATTGTGTCTAGCCTCTCTCCCCTTTCTAGCTTTCTTATTGATATAGGAATTGCACCTGTTGTAACGGCAGTATATATTTTGCTTGACACTCTCGGGTTTGACTTTCCCTTTCCCTCACCAATTGACACTGAAAATGTGTATCTTCCTATTGACATTTATACTACTCCTTCTTAAGTTTTTGAACTGCTTTTATACCTGCACGTGTATAGGATTGCCTAGAGCCTTGCCCATGATCTGGATTTTCGTCACCTGAAATTGCATTCATAGTCCTTCCTACGTTATATACAGGTGCTCTGTTATATCCGCTGGAGTCAATTCCCGGAGGTAGATCATGAATAACATCAAATGTTACACTTACTTTTGCCATCATTGGTGCCCTAGAGCCCCACTCAGTCTCCCATGGAATTGTATTATCATACCAGTCATATGATAAACTTTGCAAGACACCTGCTAGACCCCGCCCGCCAGAATTTTCAAATGCTCTCGTTATCGGATTGTTTGCAGGATGCATAAACTCAGCAGCATCAGTTGTGAAAATATTTAATGCGTCAGCAGGAAATCCCATATATTTAGATGCTGTCTCATTAACTACCATCTGCCCAAGTCCTGCAACAGTAGCAACGGGATCAAGCAAAAGACTTACTCGAACCATAAATAGCATATCGGGATTTGGCATTAAATCCTCATGCCAAACATATAGTTTTCCATCAACCTTTGGTGCATCTAAATCAAAGAACTGTACTTCATATCTCGTCTTCATATGATTTTGCTTCTCAAGACCCTTACTGACATATGCGCTATTTGCATTCTTAATTGAGTTAATTGCAACTTTCTTTTTGTCCTTTACTGCAACCCTGTACGGAATTGTAGTTCTTAACTTTGTTTCTCCTGATTCAGTTACAAGTGTATATCCAATATTCGATGATGGCTTAAGGAATGGAAAGCTTGTTCCGGTATATCCTCCGCCTGTTCCTAGATTTGATTTTGCCCTGCCTGTTGCTATTTTAGATGCAAGTGCAGCCACACCGTCTAGAACAACATTTGATGTTCCCAGCGAATCAGCTATTGCCTCATCAGAATCGGGATTGCTTAATTCCCCTAGTATTAGTGCAGCACCAATTGGATTAACTATTCCGCTTCCTCCGAGTGCCTCCATTCCAGTTCCCACAACTGATCTTACAAGTTTATCTGCAACACTTGCTCCTGCATCTCCGCTGAAAGGCAGAAGCGCCATTGGTGAACCATATGCAGTGGAAAATATATAGTCAATCATGAAATCAGAAACTGCTGTTGTCCACGGTGCTGTCATATTAACGAAACCAGATGATCCACCGCCCAAGCCAAATGTATTATCAGCTATCTTAAACTCATCAGTTCCTATTCCAAACATTCTTCCAAGGTTAAATCTTGAATAATTTCCCCTTATAACGTCGCCAATTCTTAGTCTAACAAGCGGTGTTGCACCTATTACCTGACTGAATGGTTGAACTATCTTGTTGTCGTCTCCATCTACTAAGCCGCTTCCTTTTGACCATTGGGGATATACCAGTGTTGTAAGCTTGTTGATCTTAAACCACATCTCATCAAAATCTTCCTTTGATGTTGCAGCAACGTAGAAACTAAATGTAACTGTTCTTTTTGTATCCTTGTAAATATAGACAGGATCGATTCTTCCGTACCCCTTGTTTGATGAAAATTGTGGACTAAATGAGTCACTCAAATTTGTTAAAAATGCGTGGAATCCTATCATCTCATTGGTTCTTACATCATGAAAATAAAACGGTACATACTCTGCATCTAGAGTATTCTCCATTTTTCTCCTAACATCTGTTGGAATTCTACCTCTTGATATTCCTGCAGTGGGTCCATATCCGTTTACATCAATATATGATTTCTCAATTAAAGAAGTTGCAGTATGAGCTTTAATTGGATTCGGCCCCCAGTTTAGAGTATTAGAGTCTACAACTGCTTTTATAACATTTCTAGGAAGAAGGTAGAGACTAGGTGCAGACATTCCCCTCCACGCAAGTGCAGCAGAAGTTTGACCATTTGTATTTACCCTACTCTTTGAAATTCTTGTTTGCGGGCCTTCGACCAGAGAGTCTACATTCCAAGGTCGCACCCCGCCGTTTGCTGCATTTTGTAGATTTGCAGTTCCCCCTGTTGAAAATAGTCCTATATCGCCTATTTGAACTATTGAGTTAATAACGCCTACTATTCCGCTTCTAGTAACATCTGCAAGAATTGCAGTGGAAGAACCTACGGGATCTGATTCAAACGACTCTAGATTTTTTGTAAGAGATGTAGATGCTGCAGCAAACTTCTGTAGCATAGACTTTCCAATTGCATACCAGAACCCAGGTGCTTCCGATATTGTTTGATGATTACTAACATTTTTTATTTTGTCAAACGACATATCACTTGTTCCAAAAAGCATAGTAAGACCCATGTTTAAACAGTCAGAATACGGGAATCTTGTGACTGGAATAACAAGCCTTTGAAAGACCTGGGTTTTTGCATTAGCTGCGAATCTCTTTGCCTCACCTAACTTTCCGTGACTTCTTCCTAACTCTATAGTACTATATGCTATATCCAAAGAGTCAGATACAGTCTTTGTAGCAATAACCATTCCAATTATTACTGCAGCTGCTCGTGCCCTAAGCACTGCTCTTGACTTTGGAGAGCTGTAAGCTAAATCAGGTGTATAGTGTCCTCCGTAGCTGTGACTCTCGCCATCAGTCTCAAATGCTCCTTCACTCAATGGCGAGCTATCAACACCATCTCCGACAACCGGTGCACCATATGCATTTTTTGCCCTAGGGAATTGAACACTAGTCGGTGTGTTAAGAACCATAGCTGCGCCATTAACTATTACAGACTCTGTATCATATTCAAATTCGTTGGGATTTGTAGCCCCGCCTGGGCTATCAGACCAGTCAATACCAAGAGCTTGAAGTATCATTGATCTTCCAACATGAGCAAGATCATTATTCACCATCTCGGGTGCAGATTTAACAAAAGATCCATATTCTGACTGGGCGGTTCTTGACCCTTGCCCGTCTTTTCCCGTTTTCATATTTTTTGATAATTGACTATTATCATAGGGAGCAAATGCTCTTTCTTGAGAAGTGTTAAATCTATTTCTTTCTTGAAGCATTCCCTGAACTGCATTTAGTGAGTTCTGCTCTAGGTCATCAACTGTTGTATCTACAAATGTCTTTCCCGTTACATTTTGATCTTGCCCTTCAATAGATGTCAAAAGCTTATTTCCAGAATGCGGGCCAGGCCCTTCATCCATTGATGGATCTGTAATATCACCTAGTTTTGAAACTATATTATTTAACCCATCAAGATAGCCGCTATTGGAATATTGTGACATTGTCGCACCTAATCCATCGCCTGCTGATTCAGCAGTCTTAACAAAGACATTTTCAGCACTTGTATTTTCTGCTGCCTTAAGAACTACCGGCGAACCGTCTTCTGTCAAATGCTTAACTGACTGTGCAGTTGTAGCTCCTTGTTTAAGTTTATAATAATTGGGTGCGTGATTTGTAAGAAAGCTAAGAAAATCATTTACAAGACTTATACCCTGTGGACCTTTGGAATTATGTTGCAAAAGTGGTCGACCAGATCCTGGATCTATACCGAGATCATCTACTCCTGGATCAAGCCCCTGGCCGTCTCTATCACGATTTGTATATGATATTTTTCCTGGTGTTGTAGTTGATCCCTCTGTATAAGATTCTAAAAACTCACCTAGCTTTTCTCTAGACATTTCTCAACCTCCGCAAACCCCTCGGGTGATAAAATACTATGAACAACCTCAGATATTCTTTCTGCAGACTCTACTGTAGATGACATATCATTTATTATGTGCGCAAGCTCATTTAAAGGTGAAAGTGTATCAGAAGCCCATTTTTTAAAATCTTTTTGCTCTTCTTCTGTAAGATCCTCAACTAGTGAAGACATGATGTCTGTTTCCATAACAATTTCTACTATATTTTTCATATCTTTCCTATACTATGTTTTTAAAACAACTTTCCAAGATTTACCAGAATCGCTTAAAACTGGTGTCCCGGAGGAGAATGCATTGAGGGCTGCCCTTCCAATTTCTCTATCTGAAACTTCGAGTATAACATCAGCAGGGTTAATTGTAAGATTAATAATACCATCCTCTCCTTTTTTACTTTCAAGCTTTGATTTAAGTTCTTCTAGCTCTGTTTCAGCCTTGAGCTGCGCAGTTTTTGCATCTTTAATTGCTCTAATACTTTCTTTATTTGATTCATCAGCTTTTGAATTTACTTCTGGCTTGTCTTTGCCCTCTGCTTTTTTAGCTGCATCTTCTTTTTTCTTTTTCTCTGCCTTCTCAGCATCTTTTTTCTTTGTATCCAGTATATCTTTAAAAATTGCATCCTGATCTTTCTTTCCAGATGTATATGACTCAAGCGATGCTTTTGAAACTTTGTAATACCTTGCAAGTTCAGATAGGCGGTTCTGAACGAGCTGCTTGTCTCCGAGGTTCATAATTCCCTCAAGATGTGTCTCTATTTTTTGTGCCTTGTCTCTCTGCTTGGTATTTTTAAGATTTGCATTTATTGCAGATTCAACCCTAGCTGTCGTTGTTCCAAAATCACTAGCAAGCTTTTCTATCTCTGATTTTCCGAAATCAGTAGATTTCATCCCTAGTTTTCCAATTTCTTTTGACCAGCCATCTAGTTGTTTTGCTGCAAATTTATCTCCTTCTTTCCCTATGGCATCGAAACTCTTTCTAGCTTCGGGAGAAAGTTCCTGGAGAGCTTTGATAACTCCGCCAGTTATCGCAAGACCTGCAAGCGATGGAGACCTGGATCGCCACCTTGGATCATTAAGAAGAGCCTCAAATGCGTCCCCTAGCTCTTTGATTATTGTAGCAGTAATTCCAGGATTTGCCTCTGTACCGTCTCCAGTAAATGCAAGAATTAGCCCCTGCTGAATTTCACCTATAGATCCATCCATGCTGCTTACAAAAGCTTCCATATCCCTAAGTCCCTGCTGGAGGAATCCAAACTGATCAGAATCTGCTAGCTCCCTTCCCCCAGCTTGACCAACAAGCTCCATCGTTCCAATAAGATCTTCAGCAGTTGTAATTGTAGCCATTATATCTCTTTGCATTCCAGCAGTGAATGCATCCCTAGATGCATCCCTCACTCTTTCAAGAGCATCGTCAGTTCCGTCTCCAAAGTTCTTAATTTGTGTCTCTAGTTCTTCTATGCTACCTTCAAGTGATGTTGTTCCCCTGTTTGCTGCCTCATCTATAGCATCTAGATTCTCCAGATCAACTGTTGGATCAAAGAGTCTCTCAACAGCCTGAATATCTGATAATCCTAGCTGTTGCTGAATAAGCCTTTTTTCTGCAAGAGTCATATCTTCAACAGCTCTACCAGATGCCATAAACTGATCTCTCATATAAGTTAAGAAATCAAGCCTATCAGGTGAGTTTGCAAGCCTCATTGCCTCCATGGCATCTATTTGAACACCAAACACTGATGTCAGTGCTGACACACTACTAGCAGCACCTTCGAAGTCAAAGAACTTATCAGTCATGCCGCCAAGCTCGCCATAGTCTAGACCGAGCTGTCTTAAAGCTCCACCTATCTTTGCTGCCTCTGTCTCTGAAACGTTTCCAAACCTCCGTGTGTCAGATACTATCTCCTCGATAATATTCATAATTTCTTTGCCAGAATCACCGTAAACGTCAGCAACTCTTGTTGCAGCAATAGCTGCATTCTCTAGCATTGTTCCAGATTCAATCCCTAGAGATATCTCTCTTTCCTGAAATGTAGCAATCTCAGATGCACGTAAATCCATTTGCTGACCAAATAAACCCATCCTAAGCATGGTCTCATCAGTCTCATTTTGCATGAATCTAAATCCATTCGCTGACCCTCTTGCACCGATTGTCATCATTTCAAATGCATCATAGGTTCTTCCTGCATCTCCAAGCAGGGATCGTAAACTTACCCCGAGACCAGAAACAGCATCATTTCCTGATGTTATTGATCCAGCAAGCTCTTCATTAAATCTAAGATATGTGTCACGCATATCCCCGACCATTCCAGCACCTTCTCTAAATGCTTCTCCGCCAGCTCCTCCAATACCTCCTAGTTGTCTTTGAAGAGCTTGCATTCTATCTAGGACCTGTGGATCAGCTAGCCTGTCAAACTCACTTGATAATCTTCTTATTTCTGCTATAGGTGCAGTATTTGCAATAGACGTAAATACTGCCTCCCACTGCCTGTCTACGATGCTTGGTGACGTAGCACCTCCGCCTCCCGTGCGTCCCCTTCTACTCCCTGCTTCGTATGAAGAGTCTGACTGATCTCTCCTTCTGCTGCCAATGCCATCATCGGCAAGGGCTTCCATTGCGTCTGCTAGTCTTCGACCTGTTGCTTCTGTCATTTCACCAGCCATGCACTATTCTCCTACAGTGGTAAATATACCTTTAGAAAGTTTAGTCATTGCTAAACTTTGTCGTTCTAGGCGCGTATACCTGCGAAGACACTCTTTCACCTTGCTGGTTTGAATCTTGGGATAGCGACATATCTCCCATTGGAATGTCAACAAGACCTTGTCTTTCATCAGATGCTTTCTTCCTTGCATCAGACTGCTTCTTAAACTCATCAGCAAGTCGCTTAATGAACCACCTTCTATATGGAAGTGGCATTGATCTTACATCAGAATAATTCATATTTAAATGATATTGTAATAGAAAAGCTTCTTCTAGAAACTCTTCTCTCATTCCATCACTCGGGCCAAAAAAAGTTTGCGCCAAGTGGTAGCGCAACCCTCCCGTGCTTCATGCACTCAGGACATTTCATATCAACATTCATATCTACGCCAGGCTCACTAATTTGAATATGTCTTCTTAGAGACTTAGAGTCCCTTGCAGGCATCTTTGATACAAATTGTCTAATTGCGTTTCTATCATCAATTCCGTCTATTGATATAATTTGAGTTTCTAGTTTGGAAGTTACTTCTCTCTCTACACCCATTCCATTTGTCATTTTTTTCATTCTTTCTAGCATTAAAGATCTATCTGACTCTTCTTTTCCGCTCAAAAATTTAAAATGGACTGTCTTTCCTGTAACCGGAAGCTTAAATTCAAAAATGCTGCCGCTATCATTTACAGGTGATAAATCCAGCCTTTTAAGTGCAAGCTGGCCTAGATCATATGTTTGAACACTTGTAAAAGTGCAATTTGGGCACTGTGTGCTTACTGAATAATCTGCTCCATATCCAGTAATTCTTATTGCCACCATTACAGCATTTCTATCTCCAGACAACATTTCGTCTGGATCTATTGTTTTATCAACTATACAAGATGAAAGAAGTTGTGACATGATCTTTCCCTGCTTTAGAAGTGCAGGTGACATCAAAATATCCTCTTCCTGTGCAGTCATTGCTTTTATTTCAATAACCTCTCTATTATAAAGTGGTGATCCTTTGTGATAAACCTTACCTCTTGAAGGCAACGGAACCGCTTCAATAGGAACTTCCCAGCCAAATTTTTCTTTAACAAGGTCCAACTTTTCTATCATATCGCTCATATAATATTCCCTCTAAGAAAATCTAACATACGACGTAGTTATTGTAAATAAAAAATCCTCCCCTGTTCAGGGAGGATTTTTAAAAGAAACCAATAGAATATATTTTTAATCAGTACTGTAATACGCAGTTATCATATCTCAGTGTTAGATCAATGGTAACGGGAGCATTATCATTTTCATAAGTGAGAGTTTGAAAGTTTACAGTTGTAATCATTGCACCCTTCATATCCCAAAGTTCTACGACAGTACCGATAGGATCTAGTAACTTAATCTGTATATCTCTCTTATAAAAATCAGCATAGCCTGCTCGTCCTGATACTGATTCGTAGTGAGTTCTAATCCACTCCATCACCTGCTGTGCGCCTGATGGTGCAATTGGATCGTAAAGGGAAATCTGCATTGTCTGAAATTGCATCCTTCCCGCCATGTATCTATACGAATTGATAAAAGGAATTGCAAGCTCTTGAAATTGCATCTGTGGTCTTGCTGCTGTCTTCATCAAAAATGAATCGATACCCTCTATAGCGAAGACCCACCGAAACTGTCGCTTGGGTTCGAACTTGTTGGGTAGCATCTCGCTAACTGAAAGTGTTTCTGCCATCTGAATATTCTCCTAAGGTTTCAAATTATAAGTATAACGCTACTTCATTTTAAACACTGTCAAAATTGCCAGCATTTGTTACTGTAAAGTCTAGCGCTATAAACTCTGCGGTACGGGTTGGTTGTAAGTATATCTTACCTCTAATTGTATTATTTTCAACATCAGCCTGTGTAGTAGTTGTAGTATCAATTATAACCTTGAATCTATCTACACCTGACTGATCCTGAATTCTCTGCATGATAGGCTTAACAAGAGCATTAAACTTGTCTAATGTCTCTTGTCTGTTGGGTTCAAAGAGAAGTGAATTTGCAATATTCTTGACTTTTCTTCTAACATCTATTAGAAGCCTTCTCACATTAACTCTATCAAGTGCAGATGCATTTGCTTGCAATGTTTTCTGCCCCCAGACAACCGGAGATCCTCCGGCAAAAGATACCAGTGGATTGATATTAACTTCATACAATCTGTTAAGGTCAGCTCTTTCAAGACTTAGTGATGTACCTGAGATTGAAGAATCTAGCTTTCCTCTAGAGTAGCCTGCAGGTGCAAACCACGGTCTACCAATCTTATCATTCTGAGACATTACACCCATGACAGCAACACTTGCTGGTGTTAATACTGTTCCTCCGGTTGTAGGATCTGTCATATTAACATCTGGGTAATATGCTGCAGCAAATGATGAGTCGAGACCTCTTGCACTAAATCCGGCTGTCGTATTTGATATACTTGGAACTATCATATTACCATCAGCATCCTTTGATCCAGTCATAACCATGTTATTTTCATCTCTTTGCTCAATATCCATTACATACATCGCGTCATATCTTGACTCAACAGCTGTAATTGCGTAATCTGTAACACCAGAGTTTCTAATTCCAGGAATTGATAGAAGATTAATATCAACATCAGCCTTGACACCCATTATGTCAATAGACTTTCTATATGTTGCAACTGTTGCCCCTGAAGTTCCACCCTGGTTTACTGAATCATCCATTTCTCTTTTACATGCTGTAGATGACATCCTTCTCTTATCAATATTGAAAATATCAGTTCCGTCGTACCCACCCTGTAAAATGGTTGAGTATTTCGCATATTTTCTATTTCCCTGAAGAGATAGATCTTTCACTTTAAGTGCTCTCATTCCAAGATCTGCTGCAATGCTTCCTTCTCTTATGTATGATGCACTTTTCCACATAAGTGGATCAGCCAGTAATGCATCGTTTGATCCAGTTTTTATTCTAATTCTTTCTAGAGTAAATATGTTGTTATTAAATGTATCACAATCAAGAACTGTTCCGTTTACATCAGCAACTCCGGGATTGTTACCCACAGCAAACTTAAACGCTGCTGGATCAAAGTTGGGAAAATATTTTGTTCTAGACTCCATTGAAGAATCAAATGTAGCTGTTGCTGAATTTAGACTTCTAAGTTCGCGATCTCCAAATGCATTTGTTATCAAGTTGTCTGGATCTCTCATTCTAAACTGGACACCCCAGTATAGAGACGGATTTGCTCCCACAAAGTGTATTCCTTCTTCTGTTGCAGTTTGAGCTTTTCTAACATCCTTTCTATATCTAATCGGTAAAGATACTGCTCTCTTCCATACATCGTCTGTAATCTGAAGCTTATCACTTCTTCCGCCACCTGGTCCGAGAAGCGATCCGTCATATGATGACAAAGGTCCTGACCCTGAAGAGACAAGGTGGGAAGGCCCTCTGAATCCCATTGGTAGTGCATTATCTGGAACATATCCTAGCTCTACTGCCCTTGGTATCTCGACTCTTACTAGAGATGAGTTTCCTGCATGATTTCCTTCAACAACAAGTTTTTGACTTGTTAGACTTTGATCAAAGTCGAAAAATACCCTTTGATCACCAATTACCCTTCCGATAAATTTTTCACTTGAAGGATCCATTGTAAGACCAACCCAGGGCTCAATAATTTCTGGCATCTCATCAGAATCTGTAAATGATCTAACCATCAGGTCAAATGTTCCAAATTGATTTGTTGCAACTTCTGATGCCGGCGAAATATTCTCAATTGATATCTTGTATTTTGCTGTTGGCGATTCACCATCACCCCTTGCGTGAACTCTAAACAAGTTGTGCTTTGTTCCACCAAAGTCCTGTGAAAGAAAGAATGGTGACTTAGCTGTGGTAAATCTATCTTGAAACGATTCGTAATTTGGTGTTACACCTGCTGTTGAAGAATCTCTTACACCTGATCCAGTAAGTAAGAATCCAATATCTTCTAGTGCAGTATTGTTAAGATACGCACCAGTAGCTGGACATACTATTTTAGGATTTATAATTCCGCTACCTGTCACTTCAGCAAATGAATTGTTAATATCATAGTGAGTATATAGATAGTGGCCTGCCTCTTGAAGTTTGTCAAGATTTGTATTTAGTTTGTTGGCAAGATAATTATCGCCAAGCTTAAATGATGCAGTTATAACATTCTTATATGCGTCTGTTGACTTATGCCCATTTAAGAGTAGAACAAAGTCTCCTGTTGACGGGTTTACAGATCCTGATGCACCGCCTTGTGTTGTTGCTGATCCTAATACTGCTGGGTCAGTATTTGTAGGCTGTGCAGACTGACCTGAAATGTCACCTATGTGTGCACCTGAAAGCTGAGGTATTACTCCAGATGCTGCCATCAAAATACCTCTGATAATTGGAACTGCTTGCTGGTTTCCGCCCGCCTGAAGACCTGCTTCAGAAAATACGACACTTCCCGAAGTTCCAGACATAAAGCAACCAATAAACCATGTTCTACCCTCATCACCTGCCGCGACTGCATACGGGTTTGCTCCAAGAAGACCGTCATTTTGAACCATCTTCTCGCCAACAGTGAATCCTGCCCTATTTACTTTTCCTGTTGATGAATCTCTCTTTAATCCATCACCGATTCCTAGAACACGTAGGTATGTTAGTGCCGTTGATTGCTGTAGAAAAGTATATACAGCCAAAGGTCCAAATTTCTTACCATCAGTATCACCAAAGACTCTTCTAAAATCCGAGTACGACCCGACAGTAATTGGTACAAATGCCGGCCCTTCTACTGACGGCCCAATAATGCCTGCCGGAATACCAGTAGGCGACGCAGCTACAGGCCTTGAGAGGTCTGTCTCAGTTGCGAAAACTCCTGCGCTTTTAAAAACTTTTTCTGCCATCTAAATGATCTCCATTCTATATGTTAACTATTAGCTAAACAAAATCTACACCAGCATTTGTTATGATAAAGTCAATTGCAATAAATTCAACTGCTCTAGTCGGAACTATTACAATTCGACCGTTTAGAATATTGTTTGCAATATCCTCATCTGTGTTGTTTGTAGAATCCATTACTATTCTGAACTGATCAATCCCCTGCTGAATTTGTATGTTTGATAGAAGTGGTGTAACTTCTGAAACAAACCTTGCACGAGTTGCAGGCGTATTTTGCTCAAATACTATGTTTGTTGCAACTTCGCCGACTACCCTTTTGACTTCAAGAAGCATCCTTCTGACGTTTACTCTATCCAAAGAGCTCTTGAGGATCTGAAGAGTTTTCTGCCCAAATATTACAAATCCAGCTCCTGGGAATGAAGCTATCGGATTGACTCTATTTTCGTAAAGAGTATCTCTATCTTGCTGATTTAATCTGACATCTGTATTTGTAACAAATCCTAAAGATGCTCTATTGAAACCTGCAGGTGCGAACCATGGGTATGATACATTATCATTATATGCAAGTGCACCTATTACTGCAACTGATGCCGGAACCCTTACAGGTCTATTGTTAATCTCATCAGTTATTGTAACATCCGGGAAGTAAGTAGCAGAGTAATTATTATCAACAGCACGTCCTGCAAATACCGATGAAGTCTTGTCTATGTTTGGACGATTTGAACTATCTCTAAATAGTCTAGTCTGTTCAGCATCATAAGCAGGTAAATCAACTACATAAAAAGCTTTTCCATATCCCGGCAATAATTCCATAACGTAGTCAGTAAGCGTAGAATCTTTAATCCCTGGAATTGAAACTATATTTACACGAGATGTAACTTCAGATGTTAGGATCCTTGCAGCAGCTCTATACGATTGAATAATTGCATTATCATCTCCTGTTCCAAAATCATTTGCCTCATTGTTGAGACCTATATCAAGGGTTGCACCAGATGAATATCCGCCAGTATCTGAAGAGCTTGCTTTATCATTCATATTTGCCATATTTGGATCTAATATGTTTAATCCGTCAAACCCACCATAGAAGAATGTTGTAAACTTTGCAAAGTCAGTAAACTTATTAAAATAAACAGAGGATGTAAGTGCTGCAAGTGATGCGAATGTTAGTCGCTTATTGTGCTCAGATCCGTCTGCAATTGTATATAGTGTAGGATCAACAATTCCATCTCTAATGTATGCTGCATCAATCATGTGTGCCACAGTAGATCCTGTAATTTGTGATTGAACTGAGTCAACAACGCTATCAGTATATGATCCCGTTCCATTGTAAAATGCAACTCTTGATAGACTGAATTTATTATTGTTAAACTTGTCAGCACCTGAGCCCGTAACATTTGTATCAAGCTTTAGTATTCCTATAAGCTTCGAGTAAGAAGATATAAGACCATTTGGCATCGAAGACAGGTTTGTCCTATATATCGTATCAGTCTGTGTTGAACTAGATTGTGCAAGTCTGGTAAATTTTACTCCCCAGTATAGATTTCCATCTACGAGTTCTGTATCACTCTGCTCACCGGTAAAGTTTGGAGATTTGTTTGCAACTCCCTTTGTAACTTTAAACCTCATTGGAACAGGTGGGAGAATTGAAGATGTGATAAACTGAGACCATGTTGCTGACCCTGGTCCTGAACCATCATCTGTGCTCCACCCGCCAATATTTGAAGATAGTCTTCTACAAGATCCCGGTCCAGATGGGGTTGGCACATCTCCTCGTATTGAGCCAGTGTTATCTGTTAGTGTATCAGTTGTCTTTAGAACTGGTACACCTCTAAATCCAAACGGAATAGCATTTGCAGGTATCAATCCCATATCTAGCTCATCTGTTGTTACAATTCTTATTCTGCTTGATATATTTGGATTCTTTCCTTGAACAACTACTTTTCTTTCATCAGGATCAATTGCATCAAAATTATAAAATGCTTTATAGTCTCCAACTTTCTTTGCAACATAGTCGTCGCTAGCAGGGTTGAGAGTGCATCCCGTGTATCTTTCAAGTACAGATCTGCTTCTATCAGTATCAGAGAAATCTCTAACCTCTAGAGTAAATGTTCCATACGGATCTTGACCAGGGCTTTGTGGTTTTCTAATGTCCCTAATTGATATCTTGAATTTAGTGGATGCCCATGCACCATCTGATATTGTCTCAACTCTGAATAGATTATATTCTGTATCACCGTAGGGTTGAGATATAAAGAATGGTGTTGTAGGTGTTGTATATCGTGAATCAAATTTTCCAAAAAGATTATTAAACGATACAGATCCTGCTCCTGACTTCGAAGATGTCAATGATGATCCAGATGAAAGTGCTATTGATCCGCTAGTCCAGGACGGTCTAGTTTCTGATCCAAGGTCGACCCTTGCAATCTCTTTCTCAACTGGGAAATCAGCATAAAGTAAATGCTGTGTTGACTGAAATTGTAGAGGATCTGTATTAAGAATTTTTGAAATATATGCGTCAGATCCTGGATCTAGAGATGCTGTAAATATTTTTATTCCTGAAACTCCATCTGTTGATCCAAATGTAGAGCCTGCAGTTGAAGATAGAATTAGCTTAAACATACCAGAAGATGATGGTTTGGCTAGATCGTTATTATCTAAATATGAGAAGACATCAACAGGATATGAAGATGATGCAAAAGGTAAAACCTGGAATCGTGATCCTGTTGGAGTCATGAGAACAGCTCTAACAAGGTTTGCAACATTGTTATCAAGTCCGACTGATATATTATCTGTAAGAACTGGATACCCTACGGCTTCAGATGCTGAGACATAGTGTCTAGCACTAATAAACTGTACACATCCGAGCTTTCTACTATGATCGCCATCTGGTCCTTGACCAGCTTCGGCGTCAGCACCTTGAATAATAAATCCTGCACCTTTGACTGTTCCTGCTACCTGTGTGGTTATAAAGTCTGTTCCAGCTGAATTAGCGCCTGCTCCTAGAACTCTTACATACGTAAGTGCTGTCCTGTGCTTTAAGAATTCTCTTACCGCATAGGGCCCAAACATGTCAGGATCAAGTGTTCCAAATCTATTTTCAAAATCAATAAATGAACCCACTGTAACTGGGACAAATGCTGGTCCCATCTGTGAAGTTCCAGCAATTCCTGCAGGAACTCCTGACACCGAAGTTGAAGTCTGAGACAGATCTATCTCTCTCTCAAAAAACCCGGGTGATTTAAATGTCTGTTCGGCCATTGACAAATCTCCTGTTCTACTCTTTACAGGTATAACTATCTCTTAAACGATCAAAAATCTCTACTCAGATGTAGGAGAATCTAAGGTTGTTTGTAATTCTATTGCAATTCTTGAACTTGCAACGGTCTCACCAGCTCTTTCATTGCGAGTTTTTATTTTTGAAACAGCTATTGTATCCTCGCCAGTGAATGGATTTATGATTGTTTCAACTACTTTTGCTGATGTTTGACCTCTTTGTAGTGATGTCATGGCTTCAGATTCAATTTCAGAAAGTATAAATTTATTTTGATCAACAACTGCTTCGGGATTCTTATCTTCTGTAAAAACAAATCCATCTACTTGAACATATCCAAATTCTATTTGAGGTGCAGATTCATATTTTCTATATGGACTAGGCAATCCCTCCTGCTCTGTGGCAAGAAGATAGCCCGGAACATCAATTGTAAAATTATATCTAATAATTCTTTCATCTTTTGAAAAATCATTAAAATTATCAGCTGTATTAATTGGAGAATTTATAAATGCAACATACTCAAAGCCTTTTTTTGTAGTAAGCTTGAATCCTGTATCTTGCCCAGTAAATCTTGACATCATAACTTCTAAAAGCTGATTCATATTTTGTACGTACTGTGTCCAAAATACTATTTCGTATGAAACAACCATAAATGTCGGATACGGTATTGTTATAATTTCAAAAATATTATCAGTAAGAAAATTTGAAATGCTTGTTGTCTGTGCGCTTGATATTAGAGAAAGATTCTTTCCATTTCTACGAGTTGCAAAAGTTCCCGGCTGTGCTATGTTTCCAGGAAAATTATCTGTAAAAGTAAAGTTTTTTCTACTGCTAACATTTTTTTGATTTTTAATACCGTATCTGTTAATAATATTTTGATAATTTCTATCTTTTTTAGATAATCTTTTTTTAACTGTGTATGTTGGCTGATCTCTAAACGCTATTGGTGATCCATAACCGGATTGACCAGGTGAAAGATCAATATTTTTTCTATATACTGCTATGACTGGAAGAATTATAGCATTATTTCTATCTCTAATTGGTGAGTTTCTTCTTGTAAGCGCAAATCTCTCACCAGTTGAAAAGACAACTGGAACTTTTGTCGACTGATCATCTATTTTTACTTGTAAGGGCAAGAATTTATCAAACAGATCGAAAACAGCTCGATCCATATCTTCTATTCCTGCAGACGGTATTCCAAAGTTTTCTGGCGTTGCTAGCTCATTTCTCTTATCAGATTCACTGGACATGCATTACCTCACTCATCGTCGCCGTAAAAACCAGGTCCCGCCTTGTCTCCTGCCTCATCTGTTACACTCTGCGGCCCAGTCAATGGTTTATCTAGGACTCCCTTTCTCTGAAGCTCTCGTACGTCTCCTGTGACTCCTTCCTGATTTACCTTGAAACCCCTCTGCTGATAGAATTCGTCTTGAACTGCATCTGGATCGCTGTATCTCTCGTCTGTGGGTCCAAAGACCTTTGTTTCGAACTGTCCCTTTCTTGCCTGTTTTCCTGTAATTGTAATAAACCCTTTATGCTCAACCTCTCCGTATATCGTATTTGAGTCTGGGACTGTAATAACTTCAAAAAATACCTCACCGTATGAAAAGAAATCTCCCTCTTGAACAGATATGCCTTTATCAATTAGATCTCTTTCCTGGATGTACACTTCTATTGTATAGTATTCTTCACTTCCAAATTTATTTGCCCTAATATCTTGAGGTTCATATTTTACAAGTGCATCTATTTTTATTGGATTTTCAAAAACCTTCTTTGTAGACTCTTCGTAAACATCATGAACGTTTGACTTAACAATTGAAATCGGGTAGTAATAAATTGCCTGCCCTACAACATCCTTAACAAGCTCTTTTGCAATATCATTAATTAAATTTATCTCTCTGGGTGTTATAAAAAGTCTACTCATAAATCTATCCCATAAAGATTGCTAAGCCATTCGGCATAGGCACAAATTTAAGCTGTTTATTTATAAACTCTGCTCTCGTAGCAGCAGTCTCCATCAACTTATCATAAGTCATTGTCTCAAGCATTTCTTTAAGCTGTGTTAAGAGCTTATCTTTATCTTCTCTTCCCTGCGTTATTAAATCTTTACCATTCAGCTGAAGCTCTGATCCCGGAATTGGAATGTTTGAGAATTTTGATCTAACTTGACCTAATAGCTCCTTTGAAAGCGCAAGGGAGCACTGCCTGATCCACTGTTGACCTATGCTATTAATATTAGTATAGGGTATAATTCCAAAAGGAAGATCTGAAAGATTTGAAACTCCGCCTATAGTATCGTCACGATAGGCTGGATCCAATGGATCTGATCCATATCTAACCCTGATCCACAATTTTTTTGGTGTATCTGCATCTGACTGAGGTATTGGATAAATTCTTATATTCTGGCCTGATACTTTGTAAGAATAGTTTGACCTTCTAACTCTATTTGAAAGGTCAAGCTGCCCAGCCCTAAGAATATCTTCAAATACCGGTAGAACATAAAATATCGTCTCAGGGGTAAATGACTCAAAGCTAAACTCATTATTAAGATAGTTTATTGCAGATGTTGTATCAAAAAATCTATAAGCTGCTTGCGGACTAAAGTGAAAAACCTCAACAATCTGCATCTTACCCATCTTAGTATTTAAACTAGAGGAAAAAAGTAAATCTCCATTTGCATCTGACAGTGTATTATAGATATTGTAATCTTGAACTCCTGCTTTTAGATCTAGAGATCCGGACAGTGTATTGTAAGATCCTCCGACACCTGCTTCAAATGAATATGGCTCAGCAAATCTAGTCAGGTAGTCGAGATTTTCTCTAGGGTACTTACCCTCAGATCCAGACATTAATCCATCTGATCCCGTAGTTGGCATTCCCAGAAAATTAACTATTTGAGACTTTGCCTGATATGTGTTTAAAATTGAGCTAAACTCTAGTGTTGCTTCTTCAAATGTTGCCCATATCTGCTTTTTTGTGAGCTCTACTGATAAGACGTCATCACCAAGCTTTCTTTTGACAAATGTTACAATGGAGTCTGCCTCTGTTTGAAACATAGTCTCACCATCGTAAAAGCCAAAAGGTGTCGGATTTGTTGTCTCTGCAAACGTGCTCATTGCTCTATTCCCAATTTTAAATATACAATAAAAAAAGACATTACAAAAAGAATCCGCTTATGAGAAATTTAAATAACCCATAAGCGGATAATGTCTTCACCTATTTGAAAAATTATTTTTAAATTTATTGTCTAGGCTAGCTTTTCTTTGCTAATTTCTTTTTTGTTGCAGCCTTCTTCTTTTTTATAGATACTTTTTTGACTTCTTCTTTGGGAGCTTCATGAACAACATCTAGAGATTCCTCTACAGTTTCAGCTTCTGACTCAGGAGATAGTTCTACTTCTACTACTTCACTTTTACCCTGATGCTTTTCAAGATATCGTCTACCTTCTCTTGTCCACCTTGGTGGTCCTGCTATCCTTACTTTTCTTAATGCCATTTTTATGACCTCCGTTTAATCTATATATTTAGAAAGATTTATATTATCTAATCACCAGTTTAGCTTGCACTTGTGATATACCGGACAGCGACGGAGCCTGGTGCACCTACATTGGCTTCTGCTGCGCCTGCAACACACCAATGACTAAAACCGTTGGCAAATGCTATCCCGTTTGGGAAAGCATAGCTTCTCGTAGAAGAAGCTGGGCACATGAGAACTATATCAGCCGCAGTCGTTCCCGCTGTGGCATCTGTAGTATCTGCCATCTTAAAATAAACTATTGCTCCTGCAGAATTAACAATCTCCACCATATAGAGTGTGCCACTTGAGCCTGTTGTATTATCAACTGCAGTCTGTATTGCTGCCGTATCTTGAACCATTATGGTCCCAATTGGGTTTTGTTGTGTAGTAACTGTAACTGCCATGACTTGTTTGCTCCATTTAATCTATATATTTAGAAAGATTTATATTGTCTAGGGTGATAAGCACTGCAAATTGCAGTGCTTATTTATTATTGTTAGTCTTTCATCTAGCAATCGGAAGTTATGAGGCTATAAATGATCCTGATCCGTGAAGCTGAACGTCCCATACTTTCGAAGAGGTATTCCATCTGCATGTTGCACCAGATCCGGATGTTATGAATCTATAATCCGAGACAGTACCATTTCCTGCAAAAGAAGTATTTGCCCCAGAAAGTACAATCGATTCTCCGCCAACAGGGAAAGATACAACGTATATATTATGGATTTGACCAGGCTTGTTGCCGGTTGAGTCCAGTGTTACTCCGATGGGGTAGACGCTGCCTGACAAAAGTGTAACACTATTCGATCCTGTACTATTTGCAATTATTTGCTGTGGGCCTCTATGAATCGTTATACTATGTGCCTCTAATGTTCTACCTTCTTTAACAGTTGTCCCAGCAAGGTAGATATTTTTCATGTCTAAGAGAAAATCTCTTGCGCTTGCTCCAAAGTCTTCTGTGTATGCTAATTTATCGAATGTATATTTAAATATTGTCGGTCTTCCCATTTGATTTTTTCCTATGATTGTATAGTGAGAGTAATTTTATTATTAAATTAGAGATTATTATATCTCAATGTTTAAATATCAACTAAGTTTGTAAAAAAGAAGTTTTTTAATTAAAAAACAGTTTTTTAATTAAAAAAAAAGGGCACCTCATAGAGGTGCCCTTTAGAACTATAGATGAGATCTATTTTAGATAACGTCCATATCCATACATGTAACTGTACCGTAGAAGTCAGCACGAACCATCTTCTTACCGTAGCGAGTCATCACGCCCTTGCGGGGTGTGAAGTCCTCTGGTGCGAAGATAGTAGGAGTGACAATGAGAGGTACGTAAGGAGCGTATACGTAACCAGTCTCAAGGTAGCTACCACCCTTATAACCAACAAGAACCTTGTTGCGCGGGAAGTATGGATCCTTATAGACCGTGAAACGGTTGCTCAAGCTACCAATCGGTGCTGCACCAAGCTGGAAGGGTGATCCGACCTGACCCTGGCCATCAAGGCTATAATTGGGCTTGTAGAGGACGGAAGCCTCAAAGATTGTAGCAACATCGGGTGAAACCACGATGAAGTTTGCAGAACCACGAAGGGTCTTACGGTGAATCTCATTAGCAACATCGATGATGGTCTCAACAAGAGTCTCGTACCATTCACGAACTGTACCGGTGAAGTTAGGACCAGTTTGAAGTGAGCTAGCAAGTGACTGAACAGCGCCTGTCTTCTTGTTAACAAACTTACCCGGAGCTCTTGACCAGTAGTAGTTAGCACCCTTTGCCTGTGTGAGAAGGTCATTAAGAATCTCGCGATCAAGCTCTAGAGCAATCTGCTCAGAGAGGATCTGAGTAAGCTCAACCTCAGCGTCAAGGCTGTGGTAAGCGTTCAAGTCCTGTGCGAGTTCTGGTGACCAGCGTGCTCTCAACTTACGTGTCTCAGCTGTAACAGCTATTGACTCGATCTTGATGTCAATTTCTGGAATTTCAGGATTAACTGCTGTTGCGCCTGTTCCAAAGTTAGACTCAAAGGTCGGAATAGTAAGGGTATCACCGTCGCCGCCAACATTAAGTGTTGGAGACTGGACATATGATCCTGAGAATCCGTGATATGACGACACGCCTGTTGTTGCCATGTCAGGTCTGAATGTACCAGAAATAATTGTCAACAGTGCTGCATTGGCTGTGTTTCTAGTAACCATTGGATCAGGTGTGAATTTGCTACCATCGTAAGTTCCTAGCTGATTAAGCCTTCGAATATTAACAACCTGGCCACCCTGAACTGAATCAGATGCAGAGAGAACCTTGACTCCTATACCGTTGATAAGTGCTTCACCATCAGCAGTAGCGGAGGCACCCGTCGGGTCCGCTGCCGTTCTTGCAGTTCCTATAACTGCGCCGCCAGCATAAAGACCAATTTCCTTAACAGCTGTAAGATCAGCTTGTGCAGGGAAATTGTTGACATCCCAAAGCATTGCCTGGAATAGACCAAGACCCTGACGGTTACCATCAGCATCAAGGTTGTCTTCAATTAGAGTACAGATCTGTGGGTCAAACTGAAGAAGTCTTCCGTCAGAACCTGTTGACATAAGGTATTGACCACCCTGAAGTGATGTTTGCTGTGCCATAGCACCTGATGCAAGAAGGACTAGTTCACCTGCAGCAAGCTGCGTGTTGACTCTAGAGTATCCCGTACCTGCAAGGTTGTACTGACCACCGATAGCATCTGATCCAGATCTTACGCCCTTACCAGTTGGAAGGTTGTAGATTGATTGACCCTTACGATAATCCTGCTGATCTTCTGTACCAGCAGCACCAGTTGTTGTTGAGCTTCCACCAATATTTGTTCCGTATGTGTAATCAAGATAGAAAAGCAGTCCAGAGGGTAAGCTCATGGGCTGAATTGAAACAAGATCATTTGCAACGAGACCGCCGAATACACGACGAACGATTGGGAAGGCGATATTTGTGAAACCACGAAGATCACCCGATGAAGCGGTGCCCCGTGCACCGTTACCGATTGAAGACTGCTCGCGAAGAAGCTGTGCTGCCTGGTTTTCAAGAAGGCGAGCCATATTCTCACGACCTGTGTCGTTCATACCTCGAAGAAGACCTGTACGGGTCCACTTCTCAGTCAAAAGAGCAGACTGCTGACCTACGTCTCTTTGACGTATTCCCTCAGTTAACTGGTCTAATGTAAATTTCTTAGCCATTGTTATTTTTCCTTTAAGTTTTTAAAACAATTTGTGAGTTAATTAGTTTTTAATCCCAGCAAGCACCGCCCAGCGATCAACTTCGCTGTTTGATGATGTTGCAGAAGATCTGCCAACCCGTCTCGAGGATGATCCAAGAGTTCTTTTAGTTGACTCATTAAGACGCTTAGAGCTCCTTGCGGAAGATCCTGTAAGTGTCTTATAAATTAGCTTGACCTCTCTCAAACTCTTTGCTCCATCAATTGATTCCATCATCGACCTGCGTCGTGTAGGAGTAACTGACTTATCCTGGAAGAGTTTATTTACGTAGAGTAGTTTTGCGTTGAACAGATTGAGATCTGTTAATTGCTCACGAAGTGTTTCAACTGCACTTCTGTATTCATCGAGCCTCGTCTCTAGAGTGCGATTCTTGCGCAACTCTTTTCTCAATGTCTCCTTGAGGGCATTGAGTTTAACCTTATAGACGTCACCTTTTTCAGTTCCGCCGCCAAATGCATTTCCTTTGCCAGAGCCTTTGCCGCCATAAGCATGCTTAAGACCTGCCTTTGCATTTCCTTTTCCGCCCCAGGAGTCTTCTTTGGAATCTGTTCCGCCCTTGGCATCTGCAAGGCTTTTAGCCTCTCTTACCAATCGCTTCATCCTGAGAAGCTCTTCTTTAAGAACTGTTGCGTTAATTTCAAATGTTTCGTCAAGAGATACGTCAAGGTCATCTTCGACAACCTCATCATCGTCTAATTCTACATCCATAACCTCATCATCGAGTTCAAGATCAGCTTCAAGATCTTCATCTTCATCTTGAAGAAGTCTTGCAACTATTTGAACATCTTCTGGAAGCTCAACATCTTCTCCAAGATCAATCTCTATCTTGTCTTCGTTAAGTAGTCCAAGACTTCTTAACATTTCCTTAAGCTGTTTTTCTTCTGACTGATCAGTTTCATCACTATCTGGTTCTTCTGGCTCTTCATCGCCAACCTCATATAGTGATCCTCTTGACAGCTCTTCCTTTAACAGGCCGAGGTCAACTTCATAAATTCTTTCGTTTGATGCCATTTGGTTATTCTCCTGTAGATTTTCTACTTTTTTATTTTTTTTGTCTGAGTCGAAACTATTACCTGTTGAATCTAATTTTTTAGCTGCAGATAAAACAAGATCAGCTTGTGTTGGTTCTAGCTCATTAATTGACTCAGCTAGCATTGTTAAAACTTCTTTATTTGATCCTGCTGAACCAAGTAGTCCGGCAAGAGATTGCATAGCACTGTCATCCAAGATGACATCTTCGCTACTTGAATCAAAACCGAGAGACTCTGATATGATTTCATCAACACTAGAATCACTATTGGATCTATTGCCAGATTCTCCCATTAATTGATTATCAATAAACTCTCTTATTTTTGGCGTTACGGCCTCTACGATAGCGTTCTTAGCATTTTGCTCAGCTATCTCTCTAAGCTGCTTTGCTTCTGCTAATGCTTCTTCATAAATTTTAGATGACATTCTGCTATGACTCCTCGAAAGTTAAATATGTCTTAAAAGACAAAACTTATATCAATATTTATCATTTATTAAGTAAAGATTCAACTACCATTAGCGTATCTTTAATTTTTTTCTGCTGTCTTAGAAAATTTCTCTCATCATCAGACATACCAAGTATATCCAAAAGTGACATTATTTCCATGTCGCCTTGACCGTCTAGGTCAAGAGTTCTTCTAGCAAAACCAAACTGTGTACCGTCTCCTCCGACCTTTCCCGGAGCAGTTCTTGTAGATCCAAACTCACTTGAAGAGCCGCCAGTAGCCATGCCAAGGCCGCTTGGATACTTTACCTTCCTTGTTATGGGAACCATTCCTTTCATAGTTGCAATATTTTGTTCTGCAAGACCAACAGTTGAAAATCTATTACTAGTACTGGCATAGGAAGAGAAATCAGCACGTGGCCTTACAGAATCTGCAGATTGATAACCCAAGTTAATCTTGGATAGAAATTCAACGAAGTCATCTTCATCATCAAATGGCAACTCAACATCTTCATCATCTGGAGGTTCAGGCGGATATATTCCAGTTTCCCAACCCATTGCCCATGTTGATCCTAGACCTGTATTTGCTGAAGGTATTTTTTGAGACTTTCCATAACCCATGCCTGTCCGGCCATCACTGTTGGCGGATGATGGGTTATAGTAGTATCTAGACAACTTGGCTATCCAAGGGTATCTGAATTTGTATACGATCTTCCTGAGATTAGAGTTCCAAGAGACTGGTTGTCTATCTCATCACTTGTTACAGCTGGGTTTGCAGTTGATCCATAGCCGGATCCAAACTCATTCTGTGCTTCAAGCTTTCCGTCTGAATCATACCCAAGAAGAGGTCCGGCTTTGATGTCATAAGGTGGCTGGTCTGCTGCGGCAACGCTTCCTACACCAGGTGAAGTAAGAGGTGGAACATATGGCGTTGTAGGTGCACCCTCGCCTTTTCCAAATTGCTTGCCATCTTTAGTAGCAGCATTTGCTCCAATATCTGGTGCGCCATTAGATATATAATTTGTATCAAAGGAAGCTAGCCCAAAGCCTGATCCGCCACCATATGTAAGACCAGTACCTGACTGAAGTGCATCAGTTGGTTTTCCATTAATAATCTGGTCATAGGTCTCCTTGAGACCATCATCAGTAAGCAGGTTTGTGTAAACTGGCGATCCTGGGAACATAAGGTCAAGAGAAGCTTGATTTCTATCACCATATGTTCTTTTAGGGCTTATTGCTTTTGAATTTCCGTCTATGAGTATTTGTGACTGTGTGGGCATTACTTACTCCTCTTTATTGATCTTTCAAGTTTTTCTCTAAGCTGTCTATAGATTTCTGCTTTTTTTCTTAGCTTTCTCTCTTTGATTCCAAGCTTTTTAACATAATCAATTTTGTGAACAAGGTTATCGCCCCCAGACCATGCGCCATCAACTGTTTCAGAAGATATAAGCCCCGCATCTTTAAGTGCTTTCTTTTCCTCTTTTATAATTTGCTTTAATTTACTTACAGTAAGTGAAGACATCACATTCCTCCTGATGTTAAATATGCTAATGGATCAATTATTATCAGCAAAAAGTAAAAAAAGTGGATGTCACTTATTTCCAAATGCTAGTGCTGCCCAGTTTCCAGCTGCATCGCCAAAAAGATCAGCCGGATCAGATGACGCAACCTTTCTTTCAGCAAAGTCACCTGACATTGCTGACTTTCCCATCTTTTCAGCGTTTATCTGGTTTATCATTGTATTTTGACTATCAGCAAGCACTTCAGCAAGAATTGAATTATCAGTTAAACTTCTTGCATGTTCATTATAATCAATTTTTTCTTCTGGGTGTGATTCTTTTGCCCATGATACATGGTCAAAAGATGACCTTCTAGATCTTTTATTTTCATTTAGTGAGCTAGAAGTAGATGACGGGCTCATAATGCCTTCTTTTAAAATTTCTACAAGACATTCTTTGACTATCGCTTTAAGATCTGATTTAGATAATTTGCTACTCATTTTCCCACATCAATATTTCATTAAAAATTCTATCTATTTTGTCAGAAGAGTTAAAGTGTTTGTCTAGATCTTTCCTGGATATGTTTTTCCCCTCGTTAAGCATGAATGCTCCGGGTGTAGAGGGTTCTGACACCATATCAAAGCAAATTAGCTGAAAGTCGTCTTGAACGATCTGATTTCCGCTTTCATTTATAGTAGATCCTACGCCTCGTGAGCTTATCCCCAGGGTAACACCAGATTCAACTAGACTTTGTAATATTTTTCCTGCAGGTGTGTCCAAAAGCTCTATAGTTCCAACAACATCGTCACCATTAAGATGTGCCTCTCGGACAATGTGTGAGACATTTTTCAATTCAATTACGCTTGTATCTGGATGGTCACACTCACCAAGCGCTCTGTTTTCTTTTATAAACTTTTGATAGTTTATCATTTCTCTTTCAAGAACAGACTTTGGATAAATTCTTCCATTCTGGTTTAGAGTATCACATCTTTGCAAAACTCCCTTTAAGAATAATTTTCCGCCGTGCTCCCTCTTTGATTCAGAGATAATACTCTTATCAACCTTTAAAGGCATCCACTCTGTTAAAAGTTTCATTGAATTAGACATTATACAGACTCCCTTATTTCTTTGCAAAGATCTATTAGCGTTAAAAATCTAACTATTTTTTTATCATCTATGTCTCTTTTTGATTCTAAGAGTATTTGATTCTTAACACTTGATATCTTTTCTATAATTGTTTCATTTGATGTGCTCTTTTTAAGCCTTACAATATCTCTAAGCGATTTTTTAGAAATCTCTTCAAGACATGTAGATAATTTTTTATTTGACGTGTCGTCATCTGTACCGGAAAATGCATAAAGCTTTAAAATCTCTCTTTGGTCAGAGTTGAATTGTTTATCATACTTCTTATTAATTTTCTCTGTCATTATCTTTACAACAAGACTATCAATATCAGGATTTGTTTGATTTTCAATGTCAAGACTATCTTTTTCTTTCAAAAGATGATCTACTACTTTTGATTCATAAAGTGCTATTCTTTCTATATTTGTGTCATCTTGGTCTCGCCAGTCATTTAGCAGTGTCTGAATCGTTGCAAGCGTCTTATAATCTGGAACATACCTTCTATATAGATTTGAATCTTTTAATTTATAATTCATCTCTCTAATTAAAGAAGACTTTTCTTTTTCAAGAGATTTTAGGTCAGTTCTTATTGCTGCACCCTTTGCTTCTCTTAATATTGCCCTTGCAGTTTCACTATCAGATACTTGTGATTTTGCGAGTGCTCTGAAAAGCCTAAACTCTTTGTAAAGATTTGTCCCTTTTTTAAACTTCCTTGAAAGAATATCTAAAGTCTCTTGTGCTTCTTTTTTATTTTCACTTACTAAGCACTCAGAGACCCTTCTTAAAAGAAGCTCGTATACCACACCTACATTTCTTTTCTTGTTGTGAGATTTTGTCACGAGTTACACCTCATTTTCTTCAGACAATAATGTCTTTTTCTTTTTAATATGTATGTTTCTCTCAAGGGATTTTAATGTAGATCTTAATCTATCTGACATTCTATTTTGAACATTTACCTTATCATTAAAATAAGCTGACATATAAGCTGAATCTGATTCAAATACAGAAGGGAGGCTAGATGCATTTTTTAGCTCTCTATTTATAAGACTTGCAGGATTTGCATCTTCCTTTCTCTTTGAAGCTTCTTTTTCCCTCATATCTTTTACTGGATCTCCTGAAAGTGAATCATCGGTATCGTCATGGTCGTGCATTGTCATAGCTGCATGATTTGTATTTAGAGAATTTCTCTTTCTTCTTTTTCTATTGTCATAACCTTTATCATTTGCTTTTTCTACAATCGATGTTTCTTCTGACAAGGTTGAATTTAAAATTTTCGAAATATTGTCAACTTTTTCCTGAGCCTTGATAGGAGAGTTATCATCGTTCATGCTCATTGCAACGAACGATGGTTCCGCTAGAATCGGAAGAGTCTTGTTATTGTCAGAGTCTGCAAGATCCTCAATTTCTACCCCTCCTGGTGGACCACCGGGCAGTGAAGTATCTACTTCAGGTTCTTCACCGGCCCCTTCAGTCTGCGGCAGTGTAACAGATTCTATTCTAAGATCATCTAGCTTATCTGTCTCTCTTTGGATCTTAAGATCGTCTATTTGATCATCTGTCATGTTGAATATTCTTTTTCTCACCCAGTCCCTACTTACGAGACCTTCTATATTGTTTGCTGTTGTGGCAACATCAAATCTTGTTCTATATAGTTCAAGCTTTTGCTGCTGTGCAATTGTAGACGGATTGGATAGCTTTAGATCAAAATCAAGTAAATCTTCACCCTCGAAACCATTACAATAAAGATGAATAATTGCCATTTTATTTAATTCAGCAATTACAGTTCGCTGTATTCTAGCAATTGTTCTAGAAAATCTAATATCTTCCTGAGATAGTGTTGCCTTTGCCCCAAGACCTTCGTCATATCCGAGGTATGCTTTTGGAATTTTTAAAGCAGCAAATAATTTTTTCTGTATATATTCGACATCTTCAATTGCTGTTGCATTTTGTCCACCGGCAAGTGTGTCTATTTTCGTTCCTGAATCACTTCCTCGAACAGGAAGGTAGTAATCTTCGTCTACAGATAGCGGATTATATCTTAAGTCAACTCTTCCTGTTGTCTTATCGACAACTTGTGCTTTTTTCAAAGTTGATTGAACCTGCTCCATATAATTTGGAATGTCTTCCGGGGGGACATTTCCAACGTCTATATAAAATACCCTTCTTTCAGGAGACCTTACTATTCTATATACAAGCATTGCGTCCTCAACAAGGATAAGCTGTCTCCAAATTCTTCTTGCTGCCTCTAGAACAGAAGACCCATACGGCAAAAATGCATCATTTCCCAAAACTCTCATGTGTGCAATTTGCCAATTTTCAAGAACTTGATTACCCTGTGTAACCCATCTAAACCTTACAGCCATGGGATCTTCTGGATCATAGCCCTCTTCACGCTCTATTTCATTAACAGGTATAGGAAATGCACTGATAACTCCATGCTCAGGAGATACATCATTAAAAAGAAAAAAGTCTCCATATTTGCATAAGTTTCTTGCCCATGCAGTTAAATTAAACTCAACATTAAGAGTATCATAAAATAAATCATTTAAAAGTTTTTCAATCGTGTGATTTTCAGAATATACGTGTAGAACCCTTCCGTGCTCATCTGCTGCAACTGTTTCCTCAGAGTATATATCTAGTGCACTTGAAATTTCAGGTGTATACTCCATCTCACTAAAATCTGAATACCTTGCCATTCTATCGTATGTGCCATACGCACTCATTGCACTACTGTAGACGTGACTCTGGTTTTTTCTAAAGAGTTCAAATGCAGACGATGTTTTCATCGAAGAATCAAGGTTCCTAACCTTTCTCTTGATTACTGGCCCACTTCTAAAAAGTGTTGTAAGTCTTCTAAACAGTGATGTTGCTGGTTCTTCTGCCATAATTTTCTAACCTATAAAATCCATTTCCAGTCATTAAGTATCTTTATTTTATTCTTTATATCCGAACTGTGAATACCTCTTTTTACAGGATTTGACGGATCTACATTTTTTCTTTCACTTCCTGGGTTGTTATGAGGTCTTCCTTCAAGTATTGCGTCTGGCAAATCTTCGTATGGATTTCTCGTAACTGACATTGCTTTTAGCATTGCATTGTTTACATCTCTACTTGATTTACTATATCCGTCAGCAGCATCAAAAAGCCAGACACCAATTGCCATACTCATGACAAGATCATCATTGTGACCTTTCATTCCCTGTGCTTTGCTACCTATCCATATAAAAGTTTTTAACTCTTCGTAAAATCTCGTGCTATAGATTTTTACCATTTTATTTCTTAAAACTTCTTCAAGCTTTGTTAAAATTAGTGATCTTGTTCTTCCGCTAGTTGTAAATCCAGCTAGATCTGGGTTTGAGTCAGGAATATAATCGCCTATAAAAACAGCCTTTCTTCTCTTAAAATACAAATTGGGATATTGAATTTCCTTTAATTTTAAAATTGTCGCATACCCGTATGAATTATTTTCCGGGCAGACTAATGCGTTATTATATTTTTTTCCATATTCTGCTAATAACTCACCAAATCTATCAGGGGGTATCTTCCCCTTGTATTCTGCAACACACTCACTCTCATTAATGTCTATGACATGAAATGTTGAATAATCTCGAGAATCTCCCCTTGAAACATCTGCAGAAATAATATACTCATGCTCAGAAAGTGGGTATTTCCAAGTCCATACACACGATGATGGTCCAGACCTTTCAATAGGAGCTCTGGCAGACTGTCTGATATACTCTAGGTCGTTCTTTGATAGAAAGGTTTCGCCAGAGGCAGAGAAGTCACAGAGATACTCCTGGGCAATTTGTCTATCTGATAGATTCTTTGTAGTTTCTTCAAACCACTCATCATCTCTTTCTGGGTGAACATCCCATGGAAGCTTTATTGATTTAAACTCATTTAAACCTGCTTCTGCATCTGTATAGAGCTTGTGGTATTGCCCACCTACACCGTTTGGTGTTGAAAGTATTATAACCCTTCCCCCAGTTGAAATTGTAGGATATAGTCCCATCCACAATGAGTCAAAGTTCTTAACAAACGCTGCTTCGTCAACGATAAGCAGGCTAAGTGCCTCTGATCTTCCAGCATCATCAGAAGTCGGAATTGCCTTTACTGTTGATCCATTACTAAATTGCAATAATTGCTTATTGTTTGCAACAAGCTCAGGCAAGACAACCCATGGCGGAAGAGATCTCAGCATAGTCTTTACTTTTGTAATAAAATTTTGTGCAACAGTAAGCTTTGTAGCAATTACAAGAATATTTTTATCTCTCTGATATAGAGCCATCCACAGGGAATAGGCTGCAACAAGTGTAGAGAGGCCTAGCTGTCTTGATTTTAAAACTATTGAAAATCTTTCTTCAGAAAATGTTTCAACACAGCTATCTTGAAACTCAAATGTATCAAACTTTATTAATCCGCGAACAGGGTGTTGAATTTTTACGTAATTGTTAAAGAAATATGAAGGATCTTTTCCACACTTGATTATTTCTTGTACCTGTCTACTTTTTTTAGGTGGTGCCATATTAATCAACTTTAAATGTTGTAAATCTCCTATAGTATGCAGTTCTCTTAGGAGAGAAAGGAGATGCTGTAATAATTTCTATTGAATCTCTAGTGTCTGTTTCTTTTAGCTTTAAAGATCTTTCTGATTTTTTCTTAAATCCTTTCTTTAGCTCTTTTATATATTCTGCAACTATTTTAACAGATTCTTCTTCAAAACCTTTTGACTGATCCCTTAGATTTCTATCACTCATGAGATTTACAATTGTACTATATGTACAGATCATTATATCTCCCTGAAGAGATACATTTATAGCAGCAGTTGGTACTTTGCTATTCATTCCTCCGGGATAGCCCCATGTATTATTTGTTAATTGTCCCAGACAGTCAATTTCTTGTGATGTAAGCATATTTGTAATCCTTTAGATGTAATTATTTATTTCCGACAAAATCGAATAGACACTTTTTTGATTCTCTTTATTAAAAGAGTTTATCTCTCTCTTTTTTGGTCGCCATCCGTTTTTCCATTTTTCCACATTTGGCTCAAAAAACTTTAGCTCACATCCCCTGCAAGCACCTATTGAAATTTTTGACCTGTGATCCATTGATGTCAAAGAGAGATATCCGCATACTTCGCAAAAAAATCCCTTTGTGTTATGTAAACATGACATGAGAATCCTTACCTTTCTTTATTATCTCTACAGAGTTATCTACGCAGTCTTTTACTGCGTCTACATGTGATATAACTATTATATTTCTAAACCATTTTTTTAAAGATTCCAGCAATCTTGTGCAAGCTTCAAGATTTGTTGCATCAAGAGATCCAAAACCTTCATCTATTATCATCATATTTGTTTTTGTAAGTGATGATGTATTGATCAAAGCAACTCTAATTGCTAAAGATGCAATCATTTTTTCCATACCAGAAGCAAGCTCAATAATTCTCTTGCTATCACCATAATCAATATAGATATCCATAGCACTAGTTGTTGTATCAGTTTCTAGGGATACAGTAAAGTCAACAACACCTTGTAGTATATTTAATATTTCATTATTTATTGCTGGCAGCTTTGACATCATAATTCTTGATGGTATTCCTTTTCTCGATACTGCTTGAATAAAAAAATCATATGATCTCATTTGTTGCTTTATTGAATCATGATTTTCTCTATCAGCAACAAGGCTTTCTACGTTAATCTTGCTTGCAGCAATGTTTCCAATAATCTCTGACTGATTCCTCTCTAGTGCCTCTATTTCTTTTTGAATATTGTTTATTTTTTCTTGTACGTCTAATGCTGAAGAATTACTGTTGCCTTCTGATAGGACCACCATCCGCCTTAGCTCTGCAGATTCTTTCTCTATTGATGATGTAAGTGACAGCCTTCCATTTTCAAGATTGATAAATCTTTCTTTAGATATATTAATTTTACCTTCAAGATCTTTTAATTTTAAAAATAGAATATCGTATTTTTTAATTTTAGAAGCTGGGTCTATCTTCTTGATAATTTCAAGACTTTTATTACATGAACTTAGATTTTCGTAAGAAGCATTGACTATTTCAGCCTGATCATCTATCATAGTTCTATCTTCGTGAGATGATTTTATAAACATACATGCAGGATAAGAGCTTCCACATGGAACTTTATTTAACATATCTGCAGACTCTTTTAGTTTTTCTAGCCTGATAAGTGATTTCTCGTGGATTGCTTTTAGCTTTATTAAATTTTTCTCCAAAGCTATTTTTGTATCTCTTTGCTCCCTTAATGAATCAATTGATGTGCTATCACATACGTCTTTTATCTTTTCTAGCTTTGAGATTTTCTCTGATGTTTCTTTTTTTAATTTTTCAATTTCACTTTCTTTCCCTGATAGATCTTCCTTTAGAAGGGAAACTTCTGATCTTTTTTCTTCTATTTGGCCTTGTGTATATGAATCTTCAATAGAGTACCCGAGCTTATTCTTTCTCTGTATAAGCTTGTGAAGAAGCTTTCTATCTGACTTTATTTTTGACTTTACGCTATTCAATAATTCATTTGAAACCTTTAGACATTCATTTTCTTCATCTATTTTTTTATCCCAGTCTTCTTGTTTTATTGATTTTGAAATTGCCCTAAGGTCTGAATAGTCTTGCTTACAAAGATCACTCATTTTTTCAAATACTTCAAGATCTAAAAATTTTGTCAGTATAGTCTTTCTAGATGTTGAGCCTTCTCCTATAAATCTATTCATTCCACCCTGACTTGCAAGAGAAGTCATTAGAAAGTCTTCTGATGTTCCAATTAGACTTCTTAAGACTTTTTCTGTCTCTCTTCTTTGCTCCTCTGCTAGATTTTCAACTGTTCCATCTTTAGATACTTTCTCAAGATCTAAGGATGTAGATGCATAAGTCTCACCCTTTCTCGTAGTATGTTTTACTGTTCCTCTTGTAACTCTAAAGATTTCACCATTTAGCTTAATATCAACAGATGATTTGCAAAAATTCTTTCTGCTATTGATAATATGAAGATTTTTTATAGGGCCTCTATCAGTCGTGTTAAAAAGACAGTACATTAAAGCACCAATAATAGATGATTTTCCCTTTGTATTTTTTCCAAATATTCCGGTAATTCCTGTATTTTTTGTAAAATCTATGACGTTTTCCTGATCATAGGAAAAAACATTATCAAAATTCATTTTCTCAATTTCCCATCGAGAGTTTCTTAAAACCTCTTCACTAGAAGTTGCAGAGAAAAAATATTTATCAATTAGATCTTTTATGTCATCTTTTTCCTCTTGCGTTAAATTATAATTTTTTAAATATTCTCCAAACAAATCATAGTGAGTCGTTACCTCTCTTAGATTTGAACCCTTTGAATCATTTCTAGTTAAAAATTCTGATGTATCAAATTGATTCTCACTTTTGAAAACTGTCTCAGCTGCATTCATGCTATCTCTAAGTCTAGCTGATATTTCCTGTGCATGCGCCTGGGTTATTTGAGATTTTGACTTTATTCTAAACCTGCTCCCTGGTTTTTCTTTCTTTGCTATTAAAAGCGTATCTTTTACAGATCCCCCCCAGTCAATTGTTACAAATGGAGAGCAATGCTGTATTTCATGAAAGCTAACAGTGAAGTCATCTTTATCCTTAATGTCCCATAAAAGAAATCCTTTTCCGCTATCCTCACCGTAGTTTTGTTGTATTGTACTTCCGCAGTATGCTATTGATTTTTTACTATTTAGAAATTGTCTTCTATGAATATCACCAAGCATTCCAAATTCAAAGTTGTCGAATAAGTCTACTGTAACTTCACCCTCAATCTCCCAGTCTATATCAGTCTTTGATCCCCACACAGCGCCATGAAAAAGTGCTATATTTATCTCACCAGGGACTGGCCTAACTCTTTGCCAACCCTCTTCGTCGAAGCATGAAAATACACACCAGTTAAATCCGTCAAAACCTGTTGGATATACGCCAGATTTTTTATATAGATATATATTGGGATTATCAAGCGCTGAAATAATTGGCGAAATTGCATCTTGTCTATCTTTATTATTCATTAATCCATCGTGATTACCGAGAATTACATGTGTTGGACATATCTCAGCCATCTTTGTAAACCACCAGCTAAGTCTATCAATTAACTCAGGGGATATACCCTGGGTCTTAGAGTGAACTATATCGCCTCCGACGTATATGACATCAGGATTAATATTTTTACACTGGTTAAAAAACTCAATAAATGATGCAGTATATTCTTCATGTCGAGAGAGACCTCTCCAGTGAACATCTGCTATATGGACTATTTTCATAACTTACTTTTGCACATTATTGTATAAATTATTACACATTCATGAAGAGTGTACATGTGTTAATAATCATGTGTCTTTATTTTTCTCTTAAGATAACTGTAAACTGACTCTATTCTATCTGAAGCTTTTGAAACTTTACTTTGAACCCATTCAGGTAGATCATCGTTATCTTCTAACATGTCGTACAGGCTTTGTGATTTTGTAAATATGTCATATAGCTCACCCTTTGTCATACTTCCCTCATGATCTGTTGACTTATTGCTACCGTAGCTTAAATTTCTTCCATCACCAGAGTCGTCAAAAGTTTCGTAAGCGTCAAGAATTCCAGGAATATCCCTATTTTTAAACAATGCATCATCTTGCAAAACAGACTTAATTTCTTCATGAATAATCTTTCTAAACGCTTCTCTGTTCATTTCAAAACCCCTTGCATAGTATAAATATTACTAAAAAATAGATCCTGACTTTATTGAATTTATTTTAAATTTTAAAATTGAAGCCTCAGACCAGATAGGTGATGAAATTGACATATTTTTAAATATTTTCTTACTCATTCCTCCAACATCTGTATTTGAAGTATTTTTAAAAATTCTAACTGTTACACCATAAGAGTTTAAAAGCTTTGCTATTCTATGAGACTCATGCGACATATCATTGTCAAGCGCTAGAAGAATAGGTGTCTTATTTTCAACTATTTTTGCAAAAAGTTTTCCAGATTTTGGTAGTTTTGAACCTAGAAGACATGTTGAGTTATCATTAACTTTCATTAGATCAAACGGTCCCTCAACAACAGTAACCTCTCGCTTCCAGTCTATATTCATTTCATTAAAAATAATCTCTGTCTTTTTCGCCTTAGAGTTTGAATACTTTGGAAATCCATTGTAGTCTATCGTTCTTGATACAAAATAATTGATATCTCCCTTTTTATCAAATGATGGAATAATAACTCTTCTTCTCAGCATTTTATCACTTGATGCTCCAATTCTAAAATACCATAAGTCTCGATCTGATATTCCTCTTTTTTTGCAATATTGAATTACTGATCTGATATCGGGATCTTTTCCGCTGTACCTTGAAAGAAGTATAAATCCGTCAGGTATTTCAACAAACCTTTCTATATTTTTTTCTTCTTTTTTTATGCCTTTTGGTGGTCCAAAATTTTTTAAAAATTTAAACGAAGAATCATCTTTACAATGCTTCTTTAGTATAAAATATAAACTTTTGCTCTTAGTTCCACATATCCAACAATGACACATCCAGTTTTCTATATTTATAGAAAATTTACCTTTCTTCTCATTGCAACTTGGGCACTTAACTGCTACATTAACTCCGTCACGAGCAACCTTTGTTGTACCAAGAACACTTCTTATAAATTGAATTTTTTCTAAATTTGATTTCAAAATAACTCTTAGTGTAATAATATACTATTCCCAAGTTATTTACAAATTTGCTGCGCCGGCTTTTGCGACTATATAGGCATCAATCATATCATATGATCTAGGGTCTGGAACGTTCTGGCCTTTTCTAGGCCCAGATTTTAATATTTTTCTAGGCCATGAATATTCTACATTCTTTAGAGCCCACTCTAAAAGCTGCTCTTTAACAGGCAGTCCCCCATCTTTTTTTCTCTTTATAGATATTCCGAGAGACTTTCTAGCACTATTTACATTAAAGAAGATGGGTGTAGTTGAAAATTCTTCAAAACATATAAATGAAACTATTCCATTGAACTTTGCAAGAGTTGATATTGTCTTAGCAGAGGAAAATCCACTTCTAAATGACTGAAGATTTTCTTCAATAAAAATATTTTCAACGCAATGATTAATGTGTATCTCGGATATTTTTCGCTTTACATGCTTTGCTTTTTCAAACAGGCCCTGTTTTTTTGACAAGTCTATATAGCCTATCTCTAAGATTATACCATCTTTGTCAAGTATGCACCACCCTGTGCAAGAAGTAGAAATATCAAGACCAAGAGATACCATTAGAAATCCATTTTAAATCTAATAAGCATGTTATCTTCAACTCTTTTCTTTATCGGTTGCGCAAATGATGTTCTTGCAATTACATTCAGATTTTCATCGTGAATATTTAAAGAATCAATATACACGAAAGATTTTCCTGTATCAGAGGGGGATCCAGATGCTGAAAGTATCTTAAATGACGGATTGCTAGAAGAGTTGAACATTCCAGACGCGAGAGGAACATTTACTATTGAAACATGAACATTCTGCTCTCCTTTCATTTTTATCTCAAAGCAATCTTTTCCAAAAAAAGTAAGCGGTGGAGATTTAATTATTGCAACACCTTCTTTGTAAAGAGCATTTCCCACATTTGACCACTTGGGGTGAGGGCCATCTGAATCGCATCTGTACATGCCCCCTCTTCCGTTATCCCTAAGGGTCATTTTTATTTTTCCGTCTGACCCAGTTAAAGACGGGTCAGATACATAAAGCGTATCCTCTAGAATTTGATCGCCATAGTAAATATTAGAAATGTCAAAGAAGCAAATTTCATTTGATGACAAATCTCTAGTTCTCTGAGCAATTGTAAGTATTGGACCAGAATCACCACCCATACTCTCGGGTGTTACACCTGCAACAAGACCTGCTATTGATGTTGCGCTTAGATCATCTGGAAGTGTTGATGCATCATCGTCAAGAACTGCATTCATATCACTAACTGTAGTGGTTGGAAGCCCTTTAAAAATCTTGCCCTCTGGAACCATATTTTCCAAAGATATAACACTTAGATCTGAACCCCCATGCTTTCTAGATCTTGATGGAGAATTATCTGACGAAGTTGCAATTATTGAATAATTTGGTTTAAAATATCCATTATCGCATGGTAAAATTGTCAAATTTCTCTTTTTTATAGATCCTGTATGATAACAGTATTCAGTAGCAGTAATATCCTGGACTGTTGTATCTATCGTAGAAGCTGTTAAATTTAAACATCTTGGCCTATTACTTGTTGCAAAATCTTTAACATGATTTTCAAGATTCATAATAAATCCGCCTACACCAAACGAAAATATTTCATTGAACGGTTTAGTTGATTTTGTATCTTGTTGCTGGAAAGGTGTTATAAGCATTTCTCTTTTTCTAGTATCTGGGAGAAACATTGGTGGTACATAGAATGATAAATCATTCATATTAGTGGGTGATGTTTTTGAAAATGATTCTATTTCACTAAGTGATACAAATCTTTGGAACATTTTTATTTCATGTATTTCTGCATTTAGCGGGTGTCGAAGGATACACTCAGGATCAACGTTGAATCCAGTTCCAAAATCTAATGTTGGATACACACCCTCTGAAAGAGTAGACTTGTTAAAGAATTTTGCTTCATTATCTGACCCTTCATAGTAATTTCCAACCATAAGAGCAGCATTTGATACATGTGGAGGGGGCATAATGGATGCAGAAGGACATGCAAAATCATGAGGTTTTTTATCAATAATAATGCTTCCCGTTCCATTGTTTAGCATATCTGTTCCCCACCGAATTGTGCAGTGGTGCCACTTATTTCTACTTAAAGAATTGTCATCAGAAAGAAAAATTAAATCTCTTGGGTAAACAGATGTTGACCCATACCCAACAGTGCTTGGTGATATATCAGCACTATGACTAAGCTGTAGCATCAACCTATAGCCGTCTAAAAGACCGCTTGAATCTCTACTTGTTCCTGAGACTAGGGATACACAAAACGTAGAAGAGAGGTGTAGTATTGTACCAGCTTTGAATTCGAGATCAGGATGCTCATTATGATATTTTGGATTTATATAAAAATCAAATGAGAATGATCCGCTTGGTGAGTACGGTCTAAGCATTCCAGAGCCAGTTGCAAAGTTTTGATATATTATAGCAGAGTCATTTGGTATTGCACCGACAGACCCAACTTCAGGAGATCCAGGTGCATTCGGGGCAGACATAAAGTTTAAATTATGATAATTTGTGTAAGACATTTCGCATAAATCATACCTTGATTCATAAAATGTCATTAGATTATTTCTTATTACTGCCTTTTCTACAGCTACATCATTTAAAGAAAACGGAGGGTCGAACCTTGTAATATACATCTTCTTTGTGCTTGAAATTGGCTGAGGCGAATGATTAACACCTGACATATAATTTTCAACATAGCTTTTTACATCAACAGTTGTGTTTTCTAAGTTGGCTTCAGCTGTTTTATCAACTGCGTATTTAAGGCTTATTAGAGATGCAAAGTCTAGTGAGTTAAATGGTCTTGCAGACGGCCCAGCATTAATGTCATTTCCTACCTGTCTACCAACACCTGGTGCAACAAGCTCTTTTATAAGCGGGCTTGGTCTAGCTCTAAGCGGAATTGATCCTGATGTTCCCGGTCTTACGCCTAGCGAACTTATAACTATGCTAGAACTTAGATAATCTATTTCTGGGTGAAGTGTAAGTGAAAATCTTTCAATTCTCTCTGGTGGTATTTTAACAATTGACATGACAAGACTCTAGAAGTCAAGCCTTACCCTAATAGTTATATCCTTCTCATCGTTCTTCTCTATCGGTCTAGACGTCTTTGCAACTGCTATTAAATTATCATTTTCGTCGTAGAGACCAACAGTAGTAATATATGAGAATGCATGCTGGGTAGACTCGTTTCCTGATTCTATAACTCTAATCTTATTAGTAGCTGGATTGACATAAGTTGGATTTGATGAATAGTTGAATTCATCTGCCGTTGCTCTGCAAAAAACAAGAGTAGAGTTAATATTAGTTAAGTTTTGAAATGTAATTGCTGTGTTTGACCCAGATGACATCCTGCAAGATGCAAAATGATCAACTATATCATCAACTGATGCTGAGGTGAGAAGATCTGGTATGAACCTGGCATATGCATTTGTGCCAGGTATTTCGTCGCTTGGGACCGTAGCTGTAGTGCGCCCGTATCCAAGGCAAACTTTGCCCAATCCTGACGGAAGAGTAGCATTAGTTACAGCAGATATAGTTCCCGATACGTGTTCTGATCCCGATATTATCTTCTTGACATCTAGAACTGCAATACCCTTTTGATAAAAAAGCAATCCTACAGTTTCACCAGTATTAGATGCATTGACAATATTTCCAACCTCGCCGCCAAAGCTAGACTGGACATTTGCAGAAGATCCTACATCTGAGAAAATCTCTGATCCACTTTCCGATGTTTCCCATAAATTTGGCTTATGGATATCAAGGCTGTGAGATGCAGACCTATAAAATCTCATTGCAAAAGAATCTCTCTTTATCTTATCTCTTGAAAATAATCTCTTAAAGTTTAAAAATAGAGCTTCATCAATATTATCCTCTTCAAGAGTTGTTCCTGCAAACGGTGCTGTAAACCTACTTTCTGCATTCCCTAGAAGTAATTGTGCAAATTGCTTATATCCGGATACCTTCTCTCTCATCATTATAGATGTAGATTGAAACAAAACTTTTCCGCTTGTGTCTATACCGGTAGATGCACTAAATACAAGGTCTGATCCTGAAAATAATCCAACTGACATATCCATAAATGCGTTTGCAGTTTGCAATGTATAGTCTTGATCAAAGCATGTTTGAAAGAGTGACGATGTCACACCTGGTCCAACGCCCCCTGTTACAAATACTTCATATTTTTTTCTATAAAAGCTTCCTGAAATATTTTCTTCAATTATATCAACAAGCTGGTTAAGAACTGATCTTGAAGACTTTATATCTGTTGCTGCGTTTAACTGTTTAAATGTACTCACTTACTTCTTTTCCTCTTAATTAACATCAACATTAAAGCTTGCAAACTGTCCTGAATTATACCCAGAGACTGTTACAACTCTTGAGACTGTTGAAGCCTGTGCAGATGTATACGAATATGTATCAAAAACATCCTGAGATACGCTTTTAGCAATAATTGAAAATGTTACCTGTGATAAATTTGCTGAATCTATTGCAGCATTTGCTGGAATAGTATATGTTGCAATGTTGTAGTTGTCAACAGTTTCAGGGACGTAACCCTGTATTGCAAGAAATAGATTATCAACTGTTACTCTGAATGAATAATCTGTATTATCACTATCTATTGTTACACCATTTGGCGCTGTCTGTTTTAGGGTTACGGATGATACTCCGGCACCCCCTATTGATCCCCTGTATACTGTAATTGCACCATCTTTAAGAGTAGTTTCCAGTGTTAGTGTGGGAAGAACAGAAAGACTATTATTATTAAGACTTAGGTTTCTGTATTTTACTCCAAGATATCCAGTAGTACACGCTTCTAAAACAGGTGTATTCTTCTCAATCTTTTCTTTTCCCACAGTTCTTCCAAACTGCTCTATAATGTTATAGTCAACTTCATCGTCTGCTAGCGCAAATTTTGCTATTGAAAAATTTCCGACACCGTTAGCCAATAGCTGACGACCTTTGTCAGTTAGCACAGCATCAAGAATTATGTTGTTTGTTGAATGATCTAAAAATCCCACTTTATAAACTCCTTACATCATTATATATTACGATAAATAACTTCTGTAAATCTAATCATTAACTTACAGTATGCTTTTAATTGTTGCAGATGTTACAGGAACCTCTAATGCTGGCCCTGTATTATCTATTATATCTATATTGAACACTTGTGAATTCTGAAGATCTAAATTTATCATTTGAATTTTATAATTATTTGATATTAGATCAAGAGATGAATCTACATTGTTTTGTGATCCGTCTCCTGCATCCTGTATAACAGTTCTAACAAGATCAGCATACTCAGGGTCAAAGAAAACTCTCATTCTTCTAGCACCTGAAGAATTCATGCTATCGACGAACAGATCTCTTTTTAAATATAGATTGGGATATGGTTTGGGAGCACCTGGCGCAGATATCCTTTGTCTTTCTATTTTATTTTTGAATCTATTAAACCTTACTTTTACTTGCTCAGAGTAAGATGAGGTTAGCCCTCTTGCATCTACACACGCAAGAGCATATATGTAGTCTGAATCTTTTTCAAATGATTTATCTCTGAAAAGCTTTCTTGGACCTGTTACTCTAATTATTTTATCTTCTGGCGCAGTCTCTAGCGGTACAACCCTTGATGTTGAATTATCAAAATCTAATTCACAAAGCAATACAAACGACTGGCTTGTATTTTTTCTTCTAAATATCTGATATCTAACAACATCTCTTTGCGGATTTACCGGCTCTTCCCAGAATATATCAAGACAATTAGACATAAAGTTATAGTTAAATCTTAAATTTTGGGGTGGATTTGGAGGAATATTTTCTAAGCAGGCAACTTGAGTCTTTTTACCTTCAGATGCAACCATGCTTATGGCAAAGACTACTTCATCTGGCGAATCGCCAGATGGATCTATTGCTGTTGCCTCATATGCTGTTAGATATATTATCTTCGTATTATAGACATATGTTGCTCCATATTTTATGTCAGAATCAAGAATTGTAAAGCTTCCATATGAATCTACCACTATTGGATCCATATTTCTTGAAGTCATTATTCCGTTTTCATCTGTAAAAAACTCAACCTTTTCAATATAAAATCCTATCGGGTAAGAAGATTCATTAACATTTAGACCTTGAGATTCAGCCTGATCTACTGTAACAGTGTATATAGGTGCCATTTCCATTTCAAAATCAGCAGAATCTATGACAGATGGAGACATTTCTGAAACATATTTTTGTTGAATTGCTTTTGCATTATCCGCTAGGGATAAAAGCTCATCCTGATAAATATTTCCCATATCTTCGACGCTTCCTAATATCATGTTGTTTATAACTGCGTGATTAATTGAAAATCCTATTTCTACAAACCGAACATCTCTCATTGCCTCTGTTATACTTTCAAGCCTTGCATCAGTTGGTGCATATGCAACACCAGCTGGTTGTAAATTTGAAAATGCTCGTCTTATTGTTGAGGGAGACTGGGTTGCTTCTGCAGTTGGTGAGAAATATTTTTCGCACAAATCATTTACAAATTGACTATTAGTATCAGTTTTTGAAAAAGAATCATCAAATGCTATTGATCCCGTTATCTGATTATAGAAAGTTTCATCAATCTGATTATCTTTTAATATTACAGTTGAAAATCGTGAATTTGCAACTGCACCTTCAAAAACTATCTTATCTATATTATTAGAGATAAATCTACCGTTTATATTGGAATTTGCAAAATTACCAAGATAGCTTGTTTCTCCAAAAGCTTGTTTTTCTCGTGATTTAATTTTTAAAAGAACTGACCTTGGCATTCTACTCTGATTTTTTATAAATTCAACATCTTGATCATTTGAGCTTATATCTATAATTGTCGACTTTCCAGTTGATACTGTTCTTTCATCTTTTGTGTAGTAATTATAGAAAAACTCTGATGTAATGCTATTGACTTCATCAAGATCGATAAATGTCACAGGCGTAGAAACGTAAGTAGATGAACCTGCGTAGCCTAGCTCAGTAGCAAGCATTTCTGCAAAAGTTTCAACACTATCATCAGATGCTATTTTTGTTTTATCTTCTAGGTTTGTATTTATTACTGCTGACATTTTTTCCCTCTTGCGAAAATCTTATAGAAACTTATCTTTTATATTATCTGCACCCAATACAGCATCACTTACATCAATTTCAACTTCTCTCATTTCTACAGGTGCTGATGATTCAACCTCACCTGTTCCAGAATCACGAAAGGTATAGTCCTCCCAAGTCAAGGGTGGCAAAATCGAAATTGTGCAGTAGTATTGTGTATATTCATCTGTATTACCTGAAAATTCTAAAAAACCAAGATCAGGACCCCTGTCAGCTGGCCCGCCATCAAACATAGAATCTGAAATTTCAAAGTCGTCTGGGTCGATCATTATACAAAAAACTCTATCAAATATCTTAGGGTATATTATTCTATTTCTATATTTTTCTGGACTTAGATATACTGATCTTGTAATCTCTCCAATTAATCGCTTGTAGTTTAATGCTGTCTCTGCGTCTCTATCAACAAACAGCTCTTCTGCCGTTTTTGAAAGAGATTCTAGAAGGTCCTGCTGATCAGGGTCTGAGCCTTCAAAAAATACATTTCCCTCGAGAAAGGGAAAAACATCCTCAGATACATCAAACCCAGAAGTCAATTTCATAAATGTTTTTAAATAATTATCAACTATATGATTTTTAAACACTTCCTCAGATGTCAAACTAGTTTCATTTGAATCCCAATTATTATATGCAAGCTTTCCAATAGTCGTAGAAATATTGCCATCAGGCGAGTATTTTCTACTTACTACATTTCTCATTACAGTATTAAAATCTTGTGAGTTTGGCGGATCTGCCGCAGCGTCCAGTAGATTTGCCCCCTCAGCAGTTGGATCTGACCTTCCCGTTATTATAAATTTTGTCATATCAAATACATACTTTTTTGGACTATAGAGTGTTCTTTCGTGCAAGAGATCTCTTTTCCATATTGATATCTCAACTAGGTTTCCTTGAGTTCTATACTTTGTGGAGCCTGTTTCATCCATCATTCTATTTCTTAGTGACTCTACGAGCCCAGCAGGTATTCCTATTGGAGCTATAAATTTTCTTCCAGCTGTATTGCTTCCAAGCATTTCATCGAGACTTAAAAATCCAGTTAGATTTTTTGACTGATTTGTTAAGATAGCTTTTGATGCCGGGAGATACGGATACTCTCTATTTGGAGATGAAAATGAATCTTTAATTGCGCGGTTAAGAGTAAGTTGATCTCTCGTTATCCCAAGAAGTGCTGAAGATTGAAAATCAGGATCTGACTTTACAAGAGATAGTGCATTATTATATTCCTGCTCCTGAGTATCAGATGATACTATTGCACTTAGAAGGTTAATAGATGCTCCATCTATTTGATCAATTATTCTACCGATAAGTAGCATTGATAGCTGGCAAGTCCTTTCTCTACAGATTGAAGGTGTTAACATATTTTTAAATACACCAATCATCTCTGCAATTTGCGGTCCATATCCCATTGACCAGTAAGGTGATCCATACCCATCATAAGGTGAAGCTGCAGTAAATTTACCATAGTGATCATCATCAATTATTGAATCCCCCTTCCTGTTTAGTAATGTATCTGGATCGAAATATGCACTATCGTCATTAGTTGCGAAAAATTTTCCATTCAAAGTCATTCCCAAGGGTTGATTATTTTGAAATAAATCAACTGCATTTACAAATGAGGTCATTCCCCTCTTGTTTAAACAATATAGTATTCTTCCTCTACCACTTGTATCAGATGAATAATTAGTCATATCGAAAAGTCCTTCATTTTGAATATATAGACCACACTTAAGACCTATCTTCCATAATTTTTTCTGAACTAAAAATGATGCAACTATCTTATTTGTATCTGAGATTGACCTTAGAGAATTCGAAGCTCCGCTATCTCCTGGGGATGGTGCGTCAGCTCCGTTTGCTAAGCGCGTATCTTCTCGAAATTTTCTCATTGCATGATACGGTGATAATAAAATATTTCTTGGAGCATCACTAGTATATTTAGAGTCCCATCCAAAATTTTTACATGCACCGCCAAGCACATTCCAAATGTCTTCTATTTTATCATGAGACGCTCCCATACTCCAGAAAGTATCTAAAATTGAGGCCATTGATGCATTTGAGTCAATATAAAGCCCTGCTGAGTCCCATGGTCTAAAAATATAATCACTATTTAGTTTAGCGTTGCCAACCACGTGATCATATATAACATTATGCTTGACTTTTTCGTCAGAGACAGCGCATTTACCATATGTTATAAGGTGCCCGTAGCCAGAAGCGCCGCCGCCATTCCACGCACTAGAGTGTCCCTCAATTAGTCTTTTGATAACTGAAATCTCAAAAGATTTAGCTCTACTATTCCACTGAGACTGGCTTATCTTTCCGTCAACAAAATCTGCATATGAAAGATTTAGTGCTGCAACACGATATGCTATAGCCTCATCATATGTAGATAGAGCTGCTGCTACAAACGTAAGTGAATTATTGTAATCATGAGTAGGATTACCATATCCAACATGAGCTTGATCTTCTTGTATGTAAGTGTCAATTGAATCTCTCATTGATTTCAGTATATAGTGAAAAAACGTGCTTGGGACTATTTCAAGTGTGCTTTCTTTTCCAAGGTATCCCCACTGAAAATTTGAATCCTTGAGATAAGATTCTCTATATTTAAATGTAGATAGCTTTGCATAATCTTTTACTGATGATAGCAAGCTAGCAGAAGAGTTTCTAAAGTCGCGCAATCTTTCAATTGATTCATCAAACTCTATTGTTGGTATTTCATCACAATAGTATGATCTACCAGATCGAACATCACTTAGTGTTCCAGCTAGTTGATAGTTTGTAGATGTCAGCGATTCTACAGCATCCCTACTATCAGATGTTGTTGTATCTCTATTTTTTGTAATAACATGCCTTGTAATACAATCTTCTGATTCAGGTAGATTGTCAAGTATTGAATCATATGATTCACTTATGTTCCTGCCCATTGTTTTTTCTACAAGGTCTTCAATAGACGAAACTGATGATGTTGAAACGCCCCCGATATTGCTAGATCCCTTTAAGACAGATACTTGCATTTCATCAAGGCCAACATAATGAATAAGATCTGATAAGTACCCGTTATCAGTAGCAGTACCGTTATGATTCATAGATTGTTTTATTGAAATAGTCTCTATGTCAAGTGTTTCACCTGTAGCATTCTTTAGTATTAGATCTTGAAAAGGATCAGCTGTAGCATCTGCTGTTGCATCACCTACACCTGCACCAAAAAAGCTACCTACATCAAAGTCAACTCCATCTTTCCACTCTACTATGTCACCAGTGATTGAATTTGTTAAAATATCTGGATATGAGTCTGGCGTATAAGCATTGGTACCAATTAGCTTTCCAGTAGTATAACTTGTATTTATTGTTTCAAAATCAGTATCGTTTTCTTTTAATCCTACATATGCCTCTATCCCAAGTGCACCAGCTGCCATAATATGCAACAAGTTAAGCATATCGCATGTTCCTGAGCCTCTAAGTAGAGCAGAATACGTATCAGAATCATCTTGTATTTTTAACACACCTCTTAGAAATTGCCCTACAGTAAGTCTCTGCTCATTATCCAGAAATGGAAGTGCGCTAACATTTATATCTCCTGCTGGCAGAATTCCTGCAATATTATTCCATGAATTAGTAACAGGATTCCTTAGTGTAATATTTTCAGGAACTTTAAATGCAACCTCAGCTATATCTAAAAGTGTCATATAGGTACTATATGCATCTGAAATATTTTGCGCATCAATGAATCCAGAAATAGCATTGTATATCTCAGCAAGATAGTTTAAAACCTTATCTGCTATTTCCATTTGATTTTCATAATTCTCCTCTAGGCTAGATAGCGTATCTATAGATTCTCCGTTTGTGTTTTGAAATGCTGGGACGTAGAGGGATCTAGTTCCATCTGATGATTCTCTAATATTAAAGCCAACAACCTGGTCAAAAAATGATAATGCATCGCTGTATCTCATTTGCTTAAGTTGGCACTGATAATCATATAGCTCACCAAATGATGTTATGATCAACGATGAATCTGTTGATGATGATCCGGATTCAGATTTTGCCAATGGTGGGTCATAGTTGAACATTCCAAGTATTTCTGCTCTTTGTGTTGAAAATCCTCTTTTGTTTAGAAGCGATTCTAAGCTTGGATTTAAGTAAAAGCTGTCATAGTTTTGATCAATTGCTACAGCGCTTGAAGCCATAGACGTATGCTCTGATTTTAAAACATTGTCAAGTGAAGTATTTGAAACATTTGGTGCTTCGATTGCATAGTCCCTTACGGGATTTATTGATAAGTTAGTAGGTAGTTTCATTTTTAATTTCCAACCTTTATATTACTCGGTCTAAGCTCTAAAAGAACATTTGAAGCAATCATTTTTTTATTTCCAAGAACGCCAGAAGTTGTCACAGTAGTTGCAAAATATTGAATACTACCTTGATAGTTTTTACTTCCGTAATCTATAAATACAAAATCTCCAGTTCCATCATTGTGACATGCACCGCAAATAATTTCTTTTCCGTTTCTAACGCAGGTAATGACAACACAGTCTAGCGTTTTCATTCTAGAATTTCCCACAGGTGAAACTGAAAATCTGATAACCGGGGCACCCATATTAGACCTTGTCAGTGTTACACCACTCTTGCCTGTAATATTGTATGAAGATTTTACAATCCTCAATGATACAGACGCATGATCTCCTGTGTTGTATTTATTGAAATCGTATAGCTGTGAAGTTCTATTGGATGAAAAAATCATCCCGCTAATTAAAGATCTATATGAAAATGACTTTTCTTCCTTTATAAGTTCATATCTTTTCTCAAGCTCAGAAAGCTCTTCGGCGCTAGTCAATCCTGTTACAGCTGATATTGCACGATCATCTGGTGGAACTGCTACAGACTGTGCGCTTTGAATTCTAGAGATTGTGCTTGGAGATCTTATATCTTTTGTTGTAGATATTATATTCTTACTAGTAAGCTTTGAAAGATTGAAGCTTTTTTGAACTTGATCTGCATTTGTTAGGTGCGCTGTAACATAATAAGTATACACATTGCCGCTAATGAGAGGACCCCGATCTACAAAATCTCCTGCCGGATGATATCCTAAAAATGTTGATTCAGAATTTAAAAGATTTATTCTTCTTACAGCGAATACACACATATCAGAAAGTGAAGATTTAGTTATTTCAATTTCAGACTCAAATATGTCTTCATTGCCTATTTCCCTAAGTATTTTTAATATCTTATCACCGCTTGTCTCAACCATTTCAAAATCAATATTAAACTTTGAGACTATAAATCTAGAATCCATATCAGCAGAGGATTGTGGCTCTGATAGCTTTACGTTTACAATATTGGCTGGCTCAATTCTCTTAATTGTAGATATTGCCTTTGAATATTCGTCGCCTCCGTTTTTAAGGAAAAGTCTTAATCTATAGTCAATTACATCATTAGCCCTAGGAATTGTGTCAACAACATTTAGACTGCCTACTTTTCTAGCATTTTGAGAAATCGGTGGGCTCCCTATGTATATAGCATCACTAAAGCCTCCTGGTCCCCATGAAGACTCTGTCCCATATCTAATTGGAGAATATTCTTTTTCGTGCTTTAGCTTTCTGTATATGCCAATACCTGAAACTTTTGTTGAATCTACGAAATATCTTACGCAAATGCCATCTCTCATGTTAGATGTATAGAGGCCAGAGTTGATATATTTAAAATTTTCCCCTCGAACAGAGTCACTGCTAAAATTTAATATTTTTAAATCTGCTACAGTTGTAGGAATAATTCTTACAATCCCCATCTGGCTCATGTTTATACTAGATATATTTGAAATTTTATAACAATCTTGATTCTTTATTTCATTAATACTTTCAAGGCTTGTAATATCAGAAAATGATGAATTAGATATACTAAAATCATCGTCTACAGTCCTTGTAGATATCTCAATACCTTTTATTTTACTATCTACGTAATCAATTATTCCGTTAATATTTGAATATCCCTTTTGTGGTTTATCTCTAATTATAGATAAATTTGGTAAAACTTCGGGAATATAGTAGTTTTCAATATTGATTTTATGAGCTACTCTAAATTCAAATGCTTCACTTATAAGCCCAGTTGATTGATCTCTAGCAGAAACTAGAACTACAAATGAATCATGAGGATCAATAATAGAAGAATCAACTTTAAATATGTGATTAATTGTTTGAATTCTATGCGGTTCTTCTACAACTATTCCCACCCTTTTAGGCTTTCCCTCTATCACATCACCAATAGAAGTATTTAAACCCGTGTATGCATTTTCAAACTTACTTCTAAGAGTATTAATATTTTTTATATTTCTATTTGTATAAAAATTTGATAATTTTCCAATATTTGTATGGCCTATTTTTGGCAAAAGGCTAATTGTGCTCTCTACAGGAAAAAATGCACTACCAGGATCCATATTGTTACATATTGCATCTTTATATACAGATGAAAAAGATGTTTGACTGTCGATACTGTCTATATCAAATGTTGAAGTATCTGCCTGCGCAAGTCTTATTTTATTGAGACCTTTTTTGCCTAAAGATTTTGGATCAACTAGTTTTATTCTTTTTATTTTTCCAAAAAGCTCATCATCTGTTCTATTTTTAAAATCTTTTGAAAATTTTACCCCATTTATTTTTTTCGTAAGATCTATCTTTCCTGTATGTATAGTTTTTTCTTGAATATCTTGGTAAATTCTTCTTCTAGCTTCTGATGTTGATGAGTATAGAGATGCTGCAATATTTTCCTGATCTAGGTTTCCAGCTAGATCAAACATTCCCAGAGATTTTAATGTAGAGGATTTAAGAATTGAAAAATCAAGTGATTGAACTTTAGACCCGAGCAATTTTCTCATGTCAATATTGAAAAATATATTATACTCAGTTACATCCCTTTCTATTGCGGATGGATAATCTTCACCCATGTCATTTTTTTTAATCTTGTAGAACCTTTCTTTCCCTATTTTTGATATAAATGAATTCTGGCCATGGTACACAGACATGATTCTAGTATTTTTCTTTTTAATTTTAAGAGCCATTTTAATCCATTATAATTGTAAATAATTTGACAAATGCAGGTAAGCCGATTGAGTTTATAAATATCTTACCTGCAAAAAATATCTGTTTTTCAGGATGGATAGAGTCGTTTTCATCATAAACACTTCCAAAATCTATTACGTCTAGCTTTTTTAACTTCGAAGAGCTTGAATCAAGCTCAAACATTTGCATCATAAGATTGTTAGTTCTAGATGTTGTTTCAAAAAAAACAGAAACTCTCTCTCTTGGAAGCTGATCTAGAGATAGATTTAGAGAAGATCCGTCTCTTTCTGACTCTCTTACACCGTAGTCACCAGATGTATTTTCATTTGTATACGGATTGTCATCTGATGTTTCGCTTGTATCATAAACTGCATCTGGATCTCCTTCCATCGCAGTGCTTCCTGAAAGATCTGTAAAGATATTCATATGATTTAATATCTTTTGTAAATCTAGGGGTTCGGGTCTCTGAAACTTTGTATACAATCCTAACATATTGCTTCTTGGCTGATCTGTATCATCTCCAGATGTTTCCGCTGGCGGGTTTTTTAAGGGAGGGAGATATTTAAAATTCTCAACATTTGCTAACATATCATCAAAAAATAAAGGATCAATAAAGTCAACATTGCTTGTTGCTGATGTTGGACCTTTTGTAAAAGGATACTTGTTATTCATTGTAAAGCTATACGACGATGGATAGATTTTCATCTGCAGGCTATCTGGCTCTCCTGCATCTCTTGTCCCTATTGTATATAAATTTTTAAATCTTTCAATAGATGAGCTTACTATGCCGTCTGCAAGACTATTAAATCCAGAAACTGAACCCGTTGTAGCATAAGTTAGTGTTCCGCTTACAGATGATCTTCCAGTTACAACCCCGTCAGTGCTATAAAACTCTGAGCCCTGCACAGGATATCCAAGTAGCTTTCCTGAATCATCAGATTCCATAATTATTGAATCGTTTATATCTTCTATTGGTGATTCAAAATATATCCTTTTAGATGCATCTGATGAACCACTAGCTTCACTAAATTCATAATAAGATGACTTATCAGAAACAGTTGCATAAACTGCCCTTAGTCCACCATTTGCTATCTGGCGCTTTCCCTCTTGGGTTATTACTGCATCTAAAATTCTAGTCTTTGAATCGAGAATACCTGACACTTTAGTCCTCTTGTGTGATTATAATTATACTAATATAAAAATTACTTTAAAACAAACATTTAATCATTTTTTTCAAATGCTATATATTGCTCTCTATTTCCTTTATAGATGCTAAAAGTTTTTTATCTTCAACTGATATGCTTATAGACTCTAGCGAAATCTTTGCAACTTTTAATCTTATGTCATCCATTCCAAAAGATTCACCCCAGACCCATGCAGGGCTATCCTCTATTTTAGATATTTCCTCCCTTAACATTGCAACTATTTTTTTCATTCTAACTACAAGCTCTTCTTCGTTTAAATCTACAGATATACCAAGATCAATTGCAATATCAAAAAGTTTTTCATAATCTGCTGATTCAATAATTTTTGCTGCATCTTGAAAAATAGAGGACATTCTTTTAATATCATCGATCTCTCTTGCAACGTCTGGGTGAGTCTTTCTAGCAATTTTCTTGTAAAGAGACTTTGCCCATTTTGGTGCATTGTTTTTATTTATTTTTTCCTTGTTTTCATCTCTATTATAACAATTATCACCTTGTTTTTCGTCTATCTGTGAGATTATTTTTTCTGTTTTAGTGCATGAATTGTCACTTTTTTGAAATTTATTTACTAGAGTGTTAAAGTCAGTATTCCACTCAGACTTATATAGCTCAAAATCGTCTTTTATATCTCTCAGGGCCGTTCTAAAATACTTATGCTCTGACCTTAGTACTCTTAGCTTTCTTTTAATCTCTCTTTTTCTACGAGATGACATTTGTACCCTGTAGATAAATATCTAAAAATAGATATTGCGATTTATTCTTTGAAACTTTTAATCTTATATTTTATTAAGGGTTTCTTAGAATTGCAAATTGATCACCTGTATCTTCAGGAACAAATATGTCGTATCCGCATCTATCAAACTTATCCCTAAGAGAGGAATCCATCCCACCCGGCGCTTCAAAATGAATAAATTTTGGCTTTTTTTCAAATTGTTCAATTTCATTCATTATTTTCACATCCCAAAACTCCAGATCAGTCTGTAAAAGATCAATACTTGAATTATTAATTGAGCTTTCTAAAGCTAAAAACAGATTATTTATATCAGTTGATCTTACATAGTCTATATTTATGAAAGATGGCCAAATATCTTTATCATTAGAAAATATTTGCCTGGCTATTTGACCAGAGACATCATCTTTCTTACATGCAATCTCTATATGACTTAGAACAGTGTTATAATCAAAGCTATTTATTCCACAAAGATAGTCTAGCGGGTTATCACTTTCATTGAAAGCACAATTATTTGATGACTCTACAGCCATAGCTATATCGCCATATACAAAGTATGGTTGCCCATTTCTAGTATGAATTTCCGGTCTAATTGATTTTGGATTTATTGAATAAAACTTTTTTACCACATACTGAGCTTCACTATTATCACTTATTGGTATAACTCCTGTATTTAGAAACATTATTTCTTTATTTTTAAAATTTATTATATTTTTATCTTTGTGGTGTCTGTAAGCAAGCTCAAGATAATATGAATTAGCGTCTACCATAAGGCCAGACCAACCATTATCAATAATCAAATCAGAGATAGGGTCTGCCATCTTGCCATCATTGCACCCAATTTGTAAAAAAACAAATTTTCTGTCTAGTTTATCACTATGCTCTTGTAAAGTTTTTTTAAAATTAATCACGTTTTTTACTTTTCTTTTTTATTTTTTTCTTTCTTTCTTTTAGCTTATTTTCAGGCCTAGTTCCCACTGATCTTATTTCTCTATTTTTTTGATCAGGTTGCTGAGCAGACTGCTTTTCTTTATTTTCGTATGCAATAAAATCATCTTTAATTCTATTGTATGCGTTAATTGTTACAAAAATATTTGACTCTACTCTCTCTATGTGATCAAATGAATCACCTATAATATCTGAAACTTTTGTCAGTGCTTCACCCAGTGTTTGTGCAGGATTTTCGGGATTGTTCTTTGCCAGATCTCTTATTAGATCGTTTAATTTCTGTGAAACAAAATTGATATGAAAAGACTTGTCAATTCTTGCATTTCTAGTTTTCGCAAGCTCATTTTCCAAATCTTTAATTCTAGAATCTATTTTTAATAAAAAACTCAATTTCTACTCCATTGAACACAGCTATTATAAAAAAAACGGGCTCCGATGTAAATCGGAGCCCGTGGAAATCTTTAGACTTCCAAATTTATTTATTATTGATCAGCAGTTGTCTTTACTAGAACTACATCATTAGGAAGCAAGTCGAAGGCAAACTTAAGTACGCCTGGATTTGCTGCCGATGAGACAAAGTAGTCACCATTTAGTGTTGATGATCCTGATACTAGAAGTTGACCATTGACATAGACTTCAGTGTTTGAAACTGATGCCTCTACAAGGCTAATTCCGTCAGTGTCATAACCAACCCTATCAGTTAGCTGTGCATCATTCAGCGTGAATGCTGCTGTTGCTACAGTTGTACCAGATAGAACTGCGAGTCCTTTTACACCGCCTGAAGCTGCACCTGCAAGAGCATTTAGGGCTCCCACAACTGTTGTGCTAGCATCAAATAGAGATTTACTTCTAAACGTGCTAAACTCGCCCCATGTTGCAAATTTCATCTCTGTAGTAGGACCAGAAGTCATACCGCCGTCAGATGAGAATGAAACTCCGCCAGATCCTGAAAGCGCAACACCTAGCGCTCCCGATAGGATAACAGCAGAAGATGTTGAATCAAGAACACCTGGACCTGCACCGGCAAAGAGTCCCCCTGAGTTACCCCAGTTGACATCTACAAGAGCTCCTTCAATCTGAGTCTCAGTAGCTGCAGAGCTACCAAGTGCGATTAAAGTTCTTGCGCCAGCAGTACCGACACTTATGTTTTGTGCAACATTATCATTACCAATACTAATAGCACCACCAGATGAGTTGATCTGAAGTGCACCTGATCCGTCTAGGTCAAGTGTTGTCATACCAACTGTTGAAACTGCACCAGATCCATCGAACTCAAGTGTTGCAGTATCATCACCGAACATAGAGAGTCCAGCACCTGTTGCTGTCATCGTTCCGCCCGCTATAACTGAAAAGTTAACAATTCCAGTATCAGAAACATTACCAGATCCGTCAAAGACTAGGACACCGGTATCATCACCGAAAGTAGCTGATGTTGCACCCTTTACAGAAACAGTAGTGCCAGCGAGAATATCAATAGCAGCAGCAGCATCGATATCGATACCACCAGCAGAGTCTACATTCAATGCATCAGCATCAGTACCAGCTGCATCAAGATGAAGTGAATCATCTCCAGCCGCCAGTTTCAGACCACCAGCAACAGAGTCAATTAAGATCGCTTCATCAGCCGTACCGGACGTGTTGATGAGTGATATCTTCTCATCTGCAGGTGTACCGTGAGGTGTAAATATCATCTCAACGGCGCCATTTTTACCAAGCTTCAGAGTTTGAGCATCAGCCAATACTGCACCAACTGTCATAGATCCTGCTGTTGAATCAATGGATACAAGACCTGCAGCATCAACGTCTAGAGTTGTAGCTGATTCAATCTCAATACCGCCAGCTGATGATTCAATTTCTATAGAATCTCCTGCTGTACCAGCTGATGTAAGAATAAGCTGCTGCGTGCCACCACCGGCAACTGCAATAGTTAAATCTTTGCCATTTCCTGTAACAGTAAGATTTGAATCATCAACAGCGTCTATAGATAGTGTACTGCCACCAAGAATATCAATTGCTCCAGCAGCATCAATATCGATACCACCTGCAGAATCTATATTCAATGCATCAGCATCAGTACCGTCAGCATCAATATGAAGTGAATCATCTCCAGCTGATAATTTCAAACCACCAGCTACTGAATCAATTAAGATCGCATCATCAGCTGTACCAGCTGTATTGATGAGTGATATCTTCTCATTTGCAGGAGTAGCAGAAGGCGTAAATACCATCTGTGCTGCGCCGACCTTACCAAGCTTCAAAGTTTGCTCATCAGCAAGGGATGGTGCAATAACTACAGAACCAGCAGAAGCATCAATGCTAACTGCATCTGCTCCAGTACCAGCAGAGCTGAGAAGTAGACTGGAGTCACCACCGCCTGTGACAGAGATTGTCAAGTCTTTTGCATCACCACCGCCAGTTGCAACATTAAAGCTAGAAGCGTTAGCACCACCAGCTAAGGCAATACCAGCACCATCAACAGTAACTGCGCCAGAAGCGTCTAGATCGAAAGTTGAAGCATCAATATCAATAGCAACATCAGCTGCGACACCAATATCAATACCACCAGCACCGTCAAGTGCTAGCTTACCAGCTGCGTCAACATCAACACCACCAGCAGAAGCCGAAATGTCGATAGCATCAGTACCTGTACCAGCAGAATCAAGCTGTAGTTTTTGTGCATTACCACCGGCAACTGCAAGAATCAAATCTTTTGCAGCTCCCGTAACTGTGATGTTTGAATCATCCGTACCATCAACTGATATTGTTGTCGCGTCTACTGTAAGACCAGTCGTGACATTAATGTCAAGAGCAGCAGCAGAATCAATTTGGTTAACGTGCAATTCTCCCCATTCAGCACCGGAACTACCAAGATTGCGACCACCGTCAGAATCAGGGCTTGGGTTGGTAGAAAAAATACCCGCAGCCTGGTTTGTGAAAGAGGTAACACCAGTACCTGTCTTTCCTGTAATTCTTCCGATTGCACCGGCAAATTGTCCAAGGACTGCGCCTAAGTCAGCATCGACGAGCGTTTCAGCCTGTGCTGCGGAAGAGTTGGACCCGGAATATGTAAGATCTTTAATAGATCCCGTAACTTGTTCGAGCCTTAATTGTGAAAATGTAGCCATTTTTGTTCTCCTTGTTTGTTAATAGCTTTATTAGGAAAACAACTAAACTTTATGTAAGCAAACAATCAAATAAGAGAACGAACAATCCTATATATTCTATAATTTTAACTTTTCAACAATTCTTTAATAAAAGTCTTAAGTTTTTTGAGTACATGTCATATTTTGTAAATTCTGAATTTAAATACTGTACAGAGAAGTTTAAACATTTGTCATCTGAGTCGTCAAATGATATCTCATATCCAGATCTACCTTTTGCAACTGAAAGTAATTTACCTCCGCTTAAAAGAATATATGATGCAAGCCCAATGTCAGATGTTGTATATTTTTTTATCACGTTTAAAACCATCCAATTCTTAAGTATTCACAACTGAGACTACTATATCATTTTTAAGTAGGTCAAAATTAAAGCGTATACTTCCTGTTTTGCTAGTATTTAGCATATAATCTCTTGAAGATCCACTTATCATCAACTGTCCATTTACAAATATATCAACTTTATTAAAGCTATAGTTTGCAGAGCTAAAGTTTGCAGAAATATCACAATCTTGGCCTGCAAAGATTACAGAGTCAAGAAGTCTATCAGATTTTACTCTTTCTGGGCTGATAAACCCTACTGTAATGCTTCCGTTTGAAGCACTTGATATACTTATACTGTTTCCTGCTACAAGATAACTGGAGCCATCTGGAAGTCTTGTAAGAGAGCCTGAGAATCCCATCGATGCAGTGACAAATCCAATAGTCTTGATGCTTCCCGATCCTATCAGTGTATGATATGAAGCCGGGTTATTACCAGTTGAGCCGAATCCTGCCTGCTCACCAACACCATCATTGGGTCTTAGAATATCTCCTTCATCAGTCCATTCAGCACTGACTGCTGTTCCAGTAATTGTTACCGGACCTCCTGATGCTGAAGCAATACTGATTCCAGATCCAGCTATTAAGTATGAAGTCCCATCAGTTAGCTTAGTTAATGAACCTGATAAACCTGATGAAAATTCAGAAGATCCCGTTACAAAGATTCCGTCACCAATAGTGAGAGGGCTTCCGCCATAGAGTGATCCAGATATTACAACATCCCCGCCGAAAACGGAGGTACCTTTTATTGTGGTGCCCCTAGAACCTATAGCACCAGACACAAAAAAGTTATTATCTGCTCCAGATAAACTACTGCCATTTCCAAATATTGATGTTGATGTAACTCCAAATGATCCTGTTATACCTACATTTCCAGAAAACTGAGATCCTGTTAATGTTGCAACAATTGAATCTTTTATTTTTAGTGTATATGAAGATCCCACACCTGCATCGACACCATCTATTCCCAATCCTGGAGTAAAAACTCTTTCATTCGGCAGTGACCCTGTTGCAGATAAAACAAGATATTGAGCGTTTGGATCTCCATTACCACTAGCAGTCCTATCCTTTACTGAAGATCCGATATATAGAAATGCATCAACATATCTAGGGTTTTGATTACTATCGCCCGTTGCTGGTGGGTCTTGTTGAAAAAATATACCGTTGAAATAATCTAAATTCCAATCTCTTGCATCAAGAACAGGTATAGAAGTTTCACCACTTCCAGTGTGGTAAGGAACTGCCTCATAGTTTGTTGAAAACGAAGTAGGGACTAGTTGAAGTGCTCCGCTTGTGATGTATATAACTTGACTATTTATAAACGGATATGTTCCAGCTTTACTATTTGATGAATTTGATTCATAGTTATCAGGAAGCTTAAGTGCAAATGCATGCCTTCCACTCGAAGTATCAGTACCTGCAATGAATGATGCAGAAAGCCTTAGGTATTCAACAGTACCTGCTGTAGTATCGTAAAGTGAGCCCTTTGTAGGAGAAGTAGGTATTGAATCTCCAAATATTGTTTCTGCTGAAAGAGTAAGACCAGTAGGTAATCCCTCATTTGCCAGGTCTTTATCATTTGAAGTTTGTGCTTTTCCACTTAGCTTCTTTATTGATATGTTAATTTTACTGGTATCTGAAAGAGCCATTAAATCCTCACGACCAAGAAATAGAAATAGTATTAATATTTCCTGTAAACGATGCGTCTGCTTCTATTTTTAACATAATATATTCATTGCTATCAACAAACACTGTTCCAAATGTTACATTATTTGTTGCATTGAGAGAGCTATCGAACGATCCATTGAGACATCCATCACCATCAGAAGTCTCACCTGTAGAAAATGGAACTGCAAGATCCATCCATCCTGTTGACTGATTCCCAGATGTTGTAGGTAACTTAACAAGAGCTGAAATATTTCCGGTTCCCAGGGATGTTCCTTGTGAGACAATTGTTCCCGATCCGTTAATAGTTAATGAAAAATCTGTTTTTGCTCCGCCAGAATTGTTTTGAAAGTATCTATAGAATGTTCTTTTTCCGCTAGTTATTGTGCTATAATTTACATTCTCATCAGGACCGTTAGAAATAGAGCCACCATCCGATGAGTTTCTAAAGTCTCCGTTATTTGCTCCTTGTCTTGGTGCCCTAAGCCTGCTGTCATAGAACATAAGACCGTCTTGATATCCTGTATTTGTTCCACTCATGTGATAAGAAGAAACCCAGTTGTTAGAGTTGCTAGTAATATCAGACTGTGAACCATAGCTTCCAGAAAGCTTTCTATAATTCTCTGCTCTAAAAGTTTCTGATGTTACAGTTGAATTATTTGAAAGATTATAAAGTAATATTCCTGCAATTGACTGAGATCCTGCATTGGAAAGATTGGACTTTAGTGGGTGTGGTACATTGACACTTACTGTTATTGATTCATTTAAGATTGGATCAGCATTTATTGTTGCAGATCCCGTTAGATGAAGAATTTTTTGCTCATTTTCGCCCCCAGCATAATTTATAGAAGGAAATGACTGTGATGAAACGCTGCAATTTGCATCAGTAAATGTTATACTGTTTTGTGAGTATACGTTCCTATATGCATTTGTTACTCTTACGCGGTACTGTGCAGTTCCTCCTGTATTGTACCTAACACCCGATAGTGTTTTAAGGCCTGTCATTGAAAGTGTATCTAGAGCTGAACCCGCTGCTGCCAGTGCATTGTTATCACTATCATTGATCCATTCAACATAGTTACATGTTGTGTCTGTCCCGCCTATAGTTTGTACAACCCTTGCATAGTTCCAGCCGTTTCTTTGGTCAGATGTCGCTATTGTATATGTTCCCTGCCTGTGCTGAAACGTTGCGAAATTACTTCCGTCAGAGAAATGTCCCGGGGTCGTTGCCGTTAGATTAAAACCTGATCCATTACCATTTAAAGAATTGCCAGATCCAAATGAGCTCAAGTCTACAGAGTGAATTTCTGTTGTGTTATTATTTACAAATAGTTTAAGTGTTCCCTGATTTCCATTTCCAAATGAGTCTGCTGCATAGTTTGGACTATCAGCTGCTATATCTGCATTGAGAGTTCCATCTACAACAGTTGCTCCGCTAAAACATGCAACTCGAACATCATTGCTAGTGATTGCTGAGCTATATGCTCCATTTATGTTAACGTCAGAAAGACTGCTTGCAGGTGTCAATGTGCTTGGCTGTGCATTTGTATATCCGGATATTGACTGAGATGACCCAAATGATAGTTTTGCATTAGCCCCTGAGTCATTACAGTCTATATCGTCAAGAGAGGGTGCAGCAGCAGGTGCAAGGCCCTTTAGAACCTCATTGAATCTATCAATTGCAGTCCCAACAGGTGTTCCTTCAAAGAAGTCTGTAAATAGACCGTCAGAGTAAGAGCCGTCCTCTGGATTTCCAATAGTTCCAGTAAGCGCAACAACTCCGCTACCAAGATTACTCATAAGGGCAAGATTTGTTACATTTAACTTTGATACATCATCTATCTCAGTAGATCCTGAAACTATATTTGCACCAAAATCTGATGCTGAAATTGTTATTTGACCTGCAGAGCTTGAGACGACAGTTATATTTGTTCCTCCAGCTATGTATGATTCTCCAGATGACAGCCTCGTGAGTGATGAAGAAATATTAGAGACAGTAAGAGTATTGCTTGTTTTATTAAATATAAAGTTTGAATCTCCGCCGAAAGCACTACTATCATTAAATTGAACCTGTGTGTTTGATCCTCCGGGAGATCCGCCGCCGCCTTGCCCTAGATTTGTCCAAGATGTAGGAGATAGGCCAGGCTTATTTCTAAACTGAATAGTTCCTCCACTATCTCTAAATCCATATCCACCCTCTCCGGGAGATTCACCAAAGTTCACGTACTCCTTGGTAATAACTGATCCGGTTATAGATAAATTTCCATAAACTTGCAGACCGGTTTGAAACTCTTCATCATCAAGACCCATCTCTATTCGATTTGGAAATTTAACACTTTCAATCTCACCAGACGGTTTCTTTCTTCGTATTATCTTTTCAATTTTTTTAATAGTTTTTTTCTTAACTGCCATTTTCTAGCTCAATAATTCCAGTATATAGTCTAGGTGTGCATCACTATCGACTGTGGTGGGATCACTTTCATTATATGGGCATGAAGATGAATATTCTGGCCAGAAGTTAAATGAATCTGTGGAATATGGATCCACAGGAGTTACACCATCTGACTGGTTAACAAATTTTACTTGTATTGGACCGTCTCCAACTAGTGTTCTTGTCTCATTGTCAAGCATTCCAAAATATTTTGTATCATTTCTTTGCTCAAGCATATCACGAAACTGTCCGTATCTGTTCATTCTAAATATAGATTTTGATTTTTTAATTGTCGGTGAGATCATTCCATATCTTGTTCCGTATGCTCCTTGGCCATGAACTTTTCCGTAATCAAACTCTCTATCCACCGAGGTCGGTGTTAGCGGAGCTTTTCCAGTTTCAATAAAAAATCCACGATTAAAAACTGAAATCCTTCTTATTCTTTGCGCTGATAAACTATTTTTATTATAAAAATCTAGATAAATAGTAGAAGGTGAGATGTGCCCCTCTTTTGTTGCATGCAACCTAAGAACAAAGTTTTGTTGCATATATCTCTGTGGATTGGTTCTATATACATAGTCAACAGATGATGTTGCAGAAAAATCAAGCATTGGAATCTTTCCAGCAGCAGTTGCATTATGAACTCCGTTTGGAATGTATATCATTCCCTCTGATCGTGATACTAGATCTGTAATAGAGGGTTCCATACTATCATAGAATATTTCATCCACAGTATTTAGAGTGATAAATCTCTGAAGAGAGTTTATTGGTGCTCCTATAACAGTTGCGGGACCGGGTGTTATAAACCCAGGATCTCTAGTGATCTCCCACCCCGAGATTGGCCACTTCATCCAGGGCGGTGTTCCTGTTTCTGGATCAGAAACGGGAAACTCTGTTATCCCAAATATTTTGCGAGAATCCTTGGACGCTGCTGCTCCATATGCAGATGGTACTTTGATATATCTTTTTGAATGCAATCCTAGAACTCTTCTTGCAGGCGAGACGGTGGCTACAGCATCGTCGAACTGTATTCCATCACCGGCCCAGTTTAATCCGCCATCAATTGACAGGGCATTAGAGGTATTCATACTTTTTACCATTGCACCTACAACATGTCTGTCAAGGTATGATCCTGACATATCAAGTCTTGACATTATTTCAAACTGATCCAGAACCCTTTCAGTTCCAATTGCCTCGTGAATTGCATTTGATGTTAAATTTTGATTTGTAGATAGAAGCATCTCATGATTTTCTTTTACTTCAGATCCAAACAACGTGATATTTGCTTCCCCTGTAAGTATTTTCATAAATGAGCCAGACATACATCCAAAGTTCTCTCTATCTGCCGCGCTAGCAGAATAGAAGCCAAGGTCAGATCCAGCATCAGCCCCTATAGCTATATAATCTAAATTAGCACTTGATCCTGATGCCTGGAGCATTGATATTCCTGCATCTATCCCGAGAACAAGATCGTCGCCAGGGAAAAATAGGAATGGGGATGTTTGAGAAGCTGCATATGGTCCAAAAAATGTAGGATAGATTCTAAATAAAGTTCCTGCAGTAGTCGGATAGTACATATTTGTATATCCTATGATTCCAAGTGATTCTTTTGGGTATGGTGCTAGCTTTCCATCATGAGCTGGCTGTGTGTTTGTGTCGCCGTGAACTCTTTTCCTTGGTTCATTCCACAATGACGTTCCTAGTGAAAGAGGAAGAAGTGATCTTTCGCTTCTAAATATTGAAAAATTATTGGGACCCATTGAGCATGTTGAAGGAGTGCTTGTCTGACCTATTCCGTACGGTGACAATGCTGCAACAACAGTGTTTTTGATATCACCTATAAAGTTACTTGAATTAATTGGAAGAGAGACTGCCTGGTCAGAAGATACTGATTTATTATATGGGGTTGATCCAGAGTAATTTTGGACTCCGCCACACCAAAAATCTTGTGTACATACACTTCTGAACCCATTTGGCATTGCTAGCGATGATGTTGATGGGGCAGCAACAGATGTAGAAATTATTGGAAATCTTGAGCTGCCTAGCGGTTGTCCATTTCCAACAGCTGCTTCCATCTCTATCCTGATTGTTCCTGTAAATGCTGTTATAAGCGGTGCTCCTGCAAGCCCTGATTCAACATTGGCAGATACATCCCAGTCATGAGAAAATGCTGGCCCATGCGGGAGACCTCGTGACTTAATCATCTCTGGAACCCTGCCGGAAAATGCATTGCTATTGTAGAAAGATGCACATCCACTTGCAACAAGCATTCTAGTAGATCCATTTTCATCTCTATGCACATCTCTTTCTGCGCCGGGAGCTCTGCGCTGCCTATACAGGAAAAACGTATAATTATCGATATCCCTTGAAGATTCGTAGTATCGGGTGTTAGGATCGTTATATTTGTAGTCGCCCCTTTGTCTTTGAACAATTACAGGTATTTCCAGTACAGCCTTTTCTAAAAGAAATGGTCTTGCAATGTAGTCAGAAAGAGGTACTAGCTGACTACTAGTAGCATGATATCTTGAATTTGCAGGTGCCAATCCAGTAACTGTTGGTGCACCTATCTTGTCATATGCTAAAGATGCTGTAAGGATAGCATAGGGATCTTCAGATTTGAATCGCTGGGGATCAGCTTTTGAATCAATAACAACTCCTGAATGATCAGACATTTTAAATTGTTGCATCTTTGTCCACTTTTCCATTTTCGGTCCCCCGCCAACAAATGCTGGAAGAAGAGTGCCATCCCATCGAGGAATTTGCCGACCTAGATATATTGTATTATATCCCATAGGTGTGTCGCTATAATAGAACATAGTGTTTATAGCGTCACCGCTAAAGCTTGAGTATTCAAACCCCTTGTCTTCCCACCTTGAACCTGAAAAGTTATAATAGTAAAATCCAGTTGATTGAAAACCTGGTGGATAGATACCCTCGTTCTCTGAGTCGAACCACGGAAGCTCCTTTGTATTAAACCTAGTAATCATCTTCTCAGTAGAGTTATTTATCGGGATAGATATCGCTATCTTGTCCCTTAGGGGTGATGAAAATCCGCTATAGATACTTCCAGATGTTCCTGATGCATAAAAGTGCACTTCTTTTGGCAAAAGTGAGACTCTTGTTTCATCAAATGCATGATTCTCCATTCCATAATCAATATGACTTCTAAATCCTTGAGTTGATAAAAACGGACCAGCAATTCCTTTCCCAACTAAGTTTGAATTTTGGTTTGGTGACGCAATTAGGTTTGTTAAATTTGCATTTTCTAAATTTTCTTTATCATTTACAAGAGGAAATATTGCATCTGGTATTGATTTAAATATTTGAGTTTTTGTATCGTTAAAAATCTGCTTCCCGTTTCCCTTGAGGCTTCCAGAAAAGCCAGTTGTTCTTAGATGTGTTGGGTAAGAACCTGTTAGGCTATCAACATCTCTAAGTCTTACTCTATTCGGAAGTGATACTATTCCTGATTTTGCCACATACCTTCCGGCAGTTGCATGATAAAGCGCTGTTACAGCAGACTTAGAAAGCTCTTTTTTCCATATTGAAACTTCGGATAGACTATCTTGTAGGGGGTGGATAGTAGAATTCCACCCTATGCCTATCTTTAATGATCTTGATCCATCAGCATCAAGTGATGTAAATGTTCCTGCAGAGTCGTTCTTGGTTATTGCTTTTCTACCATTTACGTAAAGATTAATTCCCGTATAGTGACCCCTTCCATCATACGTTGCTGCAAAGTGACTCCACACATCTGGTGGAATTGCACCGGGAAGCTGGGATGATATAATTGCACCTCCGCCCGTACCCCCGAGGGAAAGTTGTAGTGAAGAATTTTTAATAAGTAGCCACCATCCTGCATCTGAATTTGCAACATTGGGCATTGATACAATAGTCTTGGTTCCAGATGTCTCCAGCTTGACCCACCCTGATATAGTAAAGGGCACCTCTCCGGAAAAATCTAAGTGAGACGATGCAGCTACTGCGGCAAACTCAGATGATGAAGGAAATTCTGCTGCTGGAAGCTCTCCTATTCTACACACCGATTTGTTCGGAATTAATGGATTTGAAGTAGTTGGTGAGCCCGTATAAGATATAGTAATACTATTTACGCTTGAGTCTTCTGGGGATTCTTTTAATCGCGCCCAAAGCACTAGATCTCTAGCATCTTGAAGATTATAGACACCACCGCCACCAACAAAATGTTTCTTTAGGGTATAGTCTCGTTTTTTTAAGTAAACAGGCATTATCTCATCAAGCCCCCGAATGCAATAGAGTCAATACCCGTTACATTTCTTATTCCTGTCTCGCCAATAATCACTGTCCTCTCCGAGTCATAGTTAAAAGTTGAAGATACTTTATTAGAAATTATTCCAACTCCGATAAAATCGTTAAAGAGTGACTCACTTTGAGACTTAAGTGAGTTGTGTATAACTGTAGTATAATCATCAAATGGACTTATTGGTTTTGTTCCAAAATCTCCAATTCCATCAGTTGATAATTTAAGACCATCCCCTGTCATTGCCAAATCTTGTGAATCTATAAACGGAACAGCATTATTAAACTTATCTCCTCCATCTTGATTAAAATATCTTTCATACTGGACGGGTGAAGACATTAATGACGATCTAATTGTATGTGCAACGAATGGAGATTCAATAGACGCACCGGGAAGAGTACCTCTTACTTGCAAAGGTTCTATAATACCGTTCATCATTCCGGGATCTAGCCAGTTAGGGCTAAGCATTATTTGCGGATAAGCAGTAATTCCATCATCTTGAAGAAACTTAACGGGATCATTTAAAGTTGCTATATCATTATATGGTGCAACATCTATTTCATTGTCAGAGTCTATAAATAGCTGGACATATCCATATGTAGTCTTCTCAAGGCTATAGTCAATAGAACTTCTAACATTTTCAGGAAGGCCCATAGAGCTGAGCATTGGAGTCAGTTTTTTCAAAGCATCTGACGTAGATCTTATGCTTACACCCTGTTTATACTTTGTAATATCACCCGATGCTAGGCTTCCTGTAACAACTTCTGGCATATAATATGCCCTATCTAAGTCAATTTTTGGTCTATCTATAAATGGTTGTATTGGCACTTTAAAAACCTCTAGAATTTTTTGATATCACCGACAAACTGTGATAGTAAAATGTCGCCTCTATCAAATGATCTCTCATTTGAAAGAAGGTATATATCATCAAATAAATATCTAAATCTATTTCTTTCAAGAGGATGTGACTCATATACGAAATCAATACCTAAAAACTTAGTATTTCTTGGAATAAGCTGTTCAATAATATAACCGAATGAATTATTAAACCACTTAAACATAGAAAAGTAATTCTGGAACTCTGGTTTTGAAAATAATCTTCTAAAATAAACTTTTCTCGCCTGATCAAGATCAGGATATATTTCATCGAATATCAAACTCGGCTTTCCAATCGCGTTGTCAAAAAATATTAAATCAGAGAATATTGACATTATATCTTCGTCAAGAGCTTTTACTGATGAAAACTCTATGGCAAATCTATTGTCGTCGTCTGGCTCCTCAGACCTTCTAACTTCGTATACAGGGGCAGAAGATGCATAATCACTCTTTTCTATATTTTCAATGTTATTATAACTTCTTACCCTTATCTTGTCATCAGTTTGAGAAAGATCAAACTTTGGTGAAAGCATAGAGTAGAACATTGTTTCATGCTTTATAACATCAACGTCTGGTTCAAATGCACGTCCAGAAAAGTTTCCTACTGTCTGTGTAAAGTTTGTTAATGAAATTTCACCGCTACTATCTGACGATGTTGCGGGTTGCTCTAGTTGAATATCCAGCCTTGCCCTTTGAAAAGAACCTGTATTCTGAGATACAAAGTTGTAATTTATATTTGGATTTTTACTACCGATAGATGCAGGATTGAGTGCATGATCTTTTGCCTCTCTTTTCCCTAGGTCAGTAGACCAGAATCTTATTTTTCCAACCTGTCCGGAAAAATCTGTTACCTTGGCGGGTATATTGTCCTCTGTGTCAAAGCCTGTTTCTGATCCAAGCGACGTATCATTTAGAAATCTTGCCCCGTAATCACCGAGACTTTGAGAACCTATTACAATAAATGTTCCGCTTACATTATAAGATGTAAGCATATTCTCAAATCCAGTTGTTGTTAGAAAGTCCTTTAGAAAAGATTTTGTTTCATGTGATTCTACAATTCTACCATTTGCAACCCTAGAGCATCTAAGAAAATATGAAGAAGATCCATTTGTTGATATCATCGGCGATAAATAGCTTTTTGAAAGAGATGTTATAATATCATCACTTCTAGTTCTTCCAAAAGAAACATACCACGGGTCTCCGTTAAAAATTGAAGTTCCAGTCAGCTCTAGCTTTATTCCCGGTGTTGTTGGAAATAGTGAAGATCTAACAAACAGCCTAAGAGAAGAGTTCGATCCAGAGCATGCGACAAGGTTTGCAAGAACTGCACCTTTATCAATACTTGACCCAGTAACACAAATCCTAGCTAGGCTTTGAGAAGCTTGATGTTTATATCCCGTCCTGGTTGGCCTTAGAAATCTATAATATGCCTCATATGTAAATGACCCAGACGTGTGTAATCCATCTTCAGCGTTATTTGAAATACCATTCCTCATTTTCTCTGTTCGATTAACAAACTCACCCTGGATATTAGGGTATCCAGGCTCTATTCTTGATCCGCTTAAGAACGGAGACACAATGTGTGGAATATTAGAGGCAAACCCTTGATAGTCTTCTGTTCCCGGAACTGTTCCCATGCTTGATGAGAAATCAAGAAGCGGAATATCCTTTATCCTATTTTGTCGGAGACTTTCAAGAGATTTTTTTGTTGGTCCCCCAAACTCTCTTATGTTCATAAGGCTATCTGGATTTATTCCAAATGATCTAATTGTAGACTTAACGCTTTGAAGCGTTCCTTTTGACTTAAGGACATACGGAAGATTTATTAAAAATCTTTTCCAGAGTTGATTTTGAAGATCTCTTAGTGATCTACTGTATGCATATGTATCACCCAAGCCCTCCCCGTCAATAAACTCAAATATAGTTGAATTTGAAAACAGACTTGGTAAATCTATTCCGTAATATTTTGCAACAGCAGGTATTAATTGATCAGGTACAGTATCAAACTCATCATAACTAACATGTAAAAAATTAGATATTGTATCTAGAACTATCTTGATTTCATCAAACATTTTTGCGTATATGAAAAGAAAAGCAGTTAACCGCTGAGCTGATCCCATTTCAAGTGACCCAGGAATTGACTGTCCTTTTATAGGATTGAATAATTGCCCCTGAAGTGTTTCAAACCCCTCTTCACTCTGACCTTCGAGAAACAAGTGTGGTGGCACAAGTCTCGTAATAATATTAGGGTTCACCCTATCGTATCTTGAGCCAGAGTATAGTAGTTGTTCATTTAGTCTTCTCACTAAATAATGATCTGGGAAGAGTATTGGAGAAAGGCTAGTTTTTTCATACTCCATCGGGCTTTCTACAGATCCTGTGACTCTGCATGGGTTTTCTTTAAAATTCTTTATAATACTATGCAATGAATTTCCTGACGAATCCAGGACGACCCCTTCTGGCCTATACGATCCAGTAGCCTCATTAAACTTAAAATAGAGCTTTAAATCAGGCGTTGCGTATATTGATCTTTGTGAATTTTTTTCCTGTGATAATTTAGATCTTATGCTATGGAAAACCCTAAGCTCATCTATGGATCCTGACATTGTCTCTCTTGGCGAAAATTCAACTTCTCCGCCAGGCAACATTCTACTATCAACGGCAAATGATGATCCAGAGCCTATCATGAAAGATGCCCTATTGAAACTTAGAGATTTAAATATCTCTGCTTTTGAAGATGTCATCACAAGCTTAGAATTAACGTATATCTTTGCCTTATTGTCTATATCTCTATCGTAAATATTTGCAATATGATTGAACCTACCCTTTTCAACAGAGGCTGATGCAAGAAGAAAAGATGATCCTGAACATATAGAGAAAACAATGTCGCACTCACTAGTTGAAGCTGACGAGCTTAGAGCTACAGTTACACCATTTTTAAACGAGTCTCTCTTTTGAAAAAGTATCTGATTATCATTTTCCAAATCTGGAACATATAGTTGACATTCAATTGTAAAAGGGTTTATTGAAAAATCAATTGGTGAAGATCCATCTCTTTTTGATGAAAAGTTTGGAAAAACATAGCCAGTAGAGTCAAAAACTTCTATCCAGTTTCCATCTGTGTCCGGTGCTACACCGCGTGCGCCAGAAAGCGATAGATATCCTACATATTTTGGAAATCTCGAAAAAATATAGTTTTCATATCCCGTAAGACTGTCAAAGAATGCTTCAACTTCTTTTTTAGACCCATCGAAGGGAAAGCTATTTACTATAATATCAAATGCAACATTTATCTTAGACTGTGCTGAATCAAAAAATACATGATTCTCTAGCTTTGACCAGTCAACGCTTACTTGCTGTGTATTTTTAATTCCGACACCTGGAGCGTCCCATCTAAACGATGATGTAGATCCAAAGTTTGTATCTTTTAATAGCTTTAAGATTATATCTTTTTTGCTAGACGAATCTGTAGAGGAACCTTTTGAAAATAGTAAGGGTCTCTTTGAAACTATTTTTTTAGTCTTGCTTGTAGACATATCAACCTTCTAGCCTAAACTTTGTCGCTGCATCTACAAAGAGTAAGTCTTCACCATTTTTGTTTATTTGAAATTCTATTGTATATAATCTTCCTGGTGCAAGAGAGTCCATATAAAAATCAAAATACATTCCATCACTGTCAGTTGAACAAAGGGTCGAATTACTGCTTTTTTCAAATGGTATTATTATTTCTTGTGATATTGAATCTCTAATCCTGTAATACATTTTTGTAAAAATCTGGCTTTTTGTTTCAAGAGGCAACTTTTTAAAAACTATTTTTCTATCTATATCTTCTGCAAATACCCTGAATCTAACTTTATCGTTTTTCTTATATACTGATTTCATATTTGTAACTTTTACTATAATTCTATCAGCATCATTGTCAAATGATGTTCTTGTAGTTCTATTTATAACTAGAGAAGAAGTAAGAAATGCAAACGATTCGTCTGTAGGTGTCCATATTGTAGTAAAGCTTGCGCTATGTGCTCTCCTTATGTGAGAAGTCAAAGTAGAATCTTCAAATTCACTTATTGAGAATGTTGCAGAGTATATTCCGGGTATATTGTTATCGCCAATAGTGTGTTGTGATCCCACTATTGTTTTTTCAAAAAGCGTACCAGCTTCAGAAGATCCGCTTATAAGTTTTAAATGCAAGCAATTTTCACCTGTAAGAGATGTGCCTCCTTTGTCAGTTACTAAATTTCTTCTTGCTCCGCGTGCAGAGTTATTTAAAAATAGACTTCCAGTCATGTCAAAGAAGAATGATCCGTGATGATCCTGTGTAGTATCGTCATAGTGAACTATAAGAGATGGTTTTTTAATATAATTATCTGTCTGTAGTGATGCGAATCTCTTTACAAAATAGGTCTTCTGATCAGTTTCAAATGATCCAGAGTACGATATTCTAAATCCGTGATCTGGTATTTGCCCAGCGATTGTACCAGATATTATATTTGTTACGTCTACTTTGAGATCTTCCTCTCCTGTTGAGAATGTTTGTTCTTTCCAGAGATAAACTAGGCCCTCCCCGTCATTTAGATTTCCACTTGATATTATATCAATATCATCTGATCCTAAAAGCCCTTGTTTCATTGCCCCGCTTGTAAACCACAGATCTGGTGTACCAGATGAAACAGATGCTGTAACATAGTTACAAGAATCTAGATCTGAATAGTCGACTATGTTTCTTCCCATGCCTTCGTCAAATGACTTTGATAGTGGAAATACTATTAGCTTAAAATTATCTGGCGTGGTTTGACCACCATAGACATCTGAAAGTCTAAGATATGCCTTAAAAGTTGATGATCCAATATCTAACAGAGAAGATGTTAGCTCTTTTAACGGGGTTAAATCAAACTTTACTAATGCACGAGATATTTCGTATGGATTCTCAGCTGATCCTGACGATGACTCGCCATATAGTTTGAATATATCAAGAGTAGAAGCCCTTCCAACATTGGCATCAGTTGCTCTAAATGTATTGCTTATTATCTTGTCTGTAATATAAGTGTCTTTGCTTGCTGTTAATATTCTATACATTTTATCTCTGTGTTCCTACTATATCGTCATCTGGAAATTTAACTTCAAAGATGCTACCCCCCGGGCATGATATAATTCCTCTAGAAGTATTTGATGAAATAGACATACTAACATCACTATAGTTATTTCCACCTATTTCTCCAGTCTTATTGGAAAACTTTAAATCTACTAGAGATACTACATCCTGAGTATTAATAATAATATTTACAACATCTGTTGTTACAATTGGTTGTCCAATTTGAAAATTTTCAATTTGAAAGTAATTTTTTAAATTACTGTTTATTTTTTGAATAACTGATTCTGGATTTGCATTTGTAGAAACAGTTACACCATACGATATTCCCAGATTTATAATGGATGCGTCTACTATATCTGCTGCATCTGAAATTAATCGTGACTGATTTAAGAAAGTTTTTAGATTTTCTTTTAGCGTATCAGGGGATATCGAGAGATTTCCATAAGAATCTCTGCTAACTATTGATATCATTGATGCTAGCGGATTATATGGATTTGATCTTATTCCCACTCTAAATACTCTTCCGAACTTATTTGGCATAGAATATATTCTTGCTATTAAATCTTCCCTTGTTACTATTCTCATTTGAGCATTTCTTTGAGAAATTGCTATTCCTCTCATTTCATTTATATTCGGTGCATCCTCTCCGCCAGCGGCGCGAGATCTATTTATCACCTCCAGTGATGATCTAATTGAAGATACATTTACTGATGATGTTGATTTTTTAAACTTTGTTGAAAGAGAGTTTACAGATCTTATGTCTCCCTCTCCTACATTATGTGATATACCGCCTCCGTGTCTATATATAACTGTCAATGTCGTATTTTGAGGTGCAACACCTAGTGTAGTTGTAGAGAGAAGCTTATTTGGATTAATTGTAAAGTTTGACAATGTCTTTCTCTTTCCATAAAGCGGCAGGGAGAGGTCTGACGGGTCTGGCATTATATCATCATCTGTTGATAGAGCTGATCCTCCCCCGAATCTAACTGTTGTCTTTCTTGTTACGACAGAAGCTTCAGTTATAAATCTTCTTGGTGCAGGTATTAGCTCTATTGATTCTGAAACGTCATCTTTGTCATTTGATAAATTTAATATCCTCTTGTAGACAGTATCTTGAGAAAGAGAGTCGACTTCGTAATATTCATTTCCCTCTGAATCAATAATTGATATTACTTCATTGACATTTGCTTTCTTAAGAATGATAGTCCTAAACGGTTTAAATCTATTTGGAATGGCAAATGTCTCCGATGAAGTAGTAGCAGATACACATTTTCCTGATCTCATTACTGAGAATGATGTAGGATTTCCACTATCATCTGTTTTCATTGTAACATAAGATGCATACAGAGATCCAGAAAATTTTCTCTCACCCATGTCAAGATCCTCTGTTAGAGAGAAAATTATACCTGATGATGAAGAAAGCTTTGTTCCTGCATTTATAATAGGCAGAAGAAAGGGATCTGGGATATATTCACCTGATACTAGTTTTGCTGGAATCTCCATGTAAAACTCAATATCAACAACAGCTGGAGATGCCCCTTCTATTTTGACGCCTGTATTTCTTATTAATCTTTCAATATTTCTAGGCTCAGTTGCCTGATTAAGATCAAGTTCTTGAAATTGATGATCCATATAGTATGACATTACATCACCAACATATGCATTTAACTCTATCATCATTCCGGCAAATCCGTTTTCACTGAAGTCAGAAATCTTATCTGAGAAAAATGTTCTTCCATATTGAGTTAGACTTGCCCTGAAGGAATTAAAATCCCTGTTCAAATATGATCTCTGCGATTCTCTAATGCTTTTTAATTTATTTTTTTTACTTGACATCTTATCTCTTTTTTAAAGTAGGGCAAACGATACCTTTATGTTATTTCCCATTGAAAATAACATTGGTATGTTAAATTTTATATTCATATCAATCCTAAGAAGTGCAGGATCATCATCCTCAATATAACTTGTTGTGAAATTATCTAGCTCAACTATAGGAAGAAATTTATCTACAGCAATTTTAATTCTACTCATTGCCTCAGATTCAAACTCACTCAAGCTAAGTCTTGAATATTCTGCACAAAGAGGCCTAAGATTTGCACCATATCCCGGATTTCCTGCTCTTTCTCCGTGATTCGTGCTTACAAGATTTTGAAAATTATAGGCAATCTGCTTAGCACCGTTGTAAGTCATTTCAAATATTCCTGAAAGATCTGTTCCCGGCGCAAGAGGTATTACAACACCGACAGGCGCTGGTGAAGGAGTAAACTCCGACCCAGACATTGTTGCCGTTATAGTCCCAGATGACTTCCATTCATATTCATCTTCGTATGCACCCATTTACACCTCTAGTATCTAAATATATTGAATAAAAAATTTAGAAAGACGCAGTATCAATTATTATTTCTATTTTGAATTTTTAAAGCTTACATACGGCTTTAATATATCATCAGCGCTCCTTATGACACTTTCGCAAAAATATGCAATATCTGCTGATTTCATCACAGCAGATCCTGGTGACTCTGTGCCCTCTATTGATTTATAGAATCCTATAATATAATTTCTAAGCTCTGCTATCTTTTTTACTTCTTCTTGTTTCATTTCTACCCCTTAATATTAGAAATTGTGCAAATGCACAATTGTATTCTAACTCAATTTATCGTCAGGTATACTATTCCATTTATTCTCAGGGCAAGATTTTGAAGGAGAATAGACAAGAGCGGGAAAAACACACCCACATCTCTTGCACATTCCCCAGAAAATTCTATTATTACTTTTTGAAATTACTTTTAAATACGGGCAATCAGAGCAGATTTTAGCTCTTTTTTCAACCTCTAGCGATAGTTTTTCGTCCAGCGATCTTCTGCCTATGGCTCTTTTCATATAGTTAAGCCAGCCCTCTTTTATATCTTTTACACTCATTTTATTCACATATAGACGGTTTGTCTGTAGCTGCCATAACTTCGCCTATTACTTCAAAAGGTATCATAATAATTTGTGCAACACATTCGAGATTTATGCTTGGATCAAACCCTAGATCGATTAGAAGATCTATTATAAGATCTATTGTTGGAAGCTCAATTACTGGAAAGCTATCTATCCAGCCTATTACTATGTCAATTGGTATAAGTAGCATTCCAATAGCGATATTATAAGCTGGCAATGTAGGCAAGTCAATATCTATGGCTATTTCCATGCTTATATCAAAACCTAATAAAATACTAGGCAGCTCAATTCCTGCAAGTTCAAATAGTATAAGGGGATCTAATGCTATATCCGGAAGCTTTAATCCAAACTCTGCAATGATCTCAAACGCAATTTTTATGTCTGGTTTATTCCACAAGGCTATGCACAAAGGCTCTATTATAGGAGTTACAGACATCATCATAGCTTCAACTATTGGATCAAAATATGCTGTAAATATCTCATCTGGAGCAGATAAGCAGTCTGCCATTGGTGATGTAATGCCCATAATTTCCTACTTAATAAATACTTCTGAGCTTAGTGCAAGCTCTACATCTGCTGCTAGTGTTGAGCATGACGATGCTATTCCGCCATCGACTATCATTCCGCCCATATTTCCAAATGTTTTTATCATAGCTGATGCAATATTAGTGCTAAAGTCAGAAACAGCTTTTGCTAAATCTTCGCCTCGTATAACTTTTTGTGCAGATCTTGCAGAATTTGTACCTTCGATAACAATTTTTCCATCTGATGCGATGCAAATCTCTGCTTGGGCGTCGCCCTCTTTTATCATCCTTATGCTTCCGCCATCTCTTGAGACTAGCCTGATCTCTGTTGACTTTCCTATAATATATGGTGCCTCACTAACTTCAGGCGTAGAGCCTAGAGAGTTAATAGATGCTAGCCCAAAATTTGCATCACCGTTTGTTTTCATCGAGACATATACTCTCGACAAGTCAGTTGCAAAATCTGGATTACCCTCACCTTCATTTGGAGGTGTATCTTGAAATTGAGGCCATTTATTTGTCTCGCTATATGGGTCTAAATTCTCTCCTCTTTTCTCCAGTTCAATCGGATCACCTGCAGGTGCTGTTGATTCTGACTGTCCTCTTCCTACAACTATGTCAATCGTCCCTATTCCCTTTATGCCCGATTCATCAACTGGTCCAGTAAGAGATGGTCTATCTTGGCCAAGTGAGATGAGAGTGTTATTTGATCCTTCAAGTATAAAATCTCCAACCCTAGGCGAAAATCTCGGGACTGGCTCACCGTTAAATTGTTCAACATATGACATAGAATTAGAAACAATAGAGTCATACGGCGCAGATCCTGGAAGGGTATTGTTATTTCTATTTCCCGCACCGGCTATAAAACTATAGATATCAGTATCTTCGTATGATGATCCTCCTGATGCTGCGTCAAGGGCACTTGTAGTTGAAACACCCACACTAGAATATAAAAATTCTCTATCTAAATGCGTATAGTTTTGATCATCTATATTAATATTTGATGATATTCTTCCAATCCAGTATCCCCTTCTTGATTTTTCTCTATTTATAGTATCATATATAATCCATATTTTCTCACCCGGCTTTACTGGCATTGTGAGATGGGGAAAGAGTGGATAAAATATCTCAGATTTTTGAGTTTTCCAACCCTCCCTGTCAGATACAACAATGGCAGAGACAGATGATCTTGGCATTTTTCTAATAAAAGATGTATTTTTTACCTGATTTACACCCTTCTCCATTGACTCTGCATAAGTCTTATCAGGATCATTTGGAGGATTTTGCTCTAAATCAAATGAAGGATTTGAGAAAAAGTTTGTTACAACAGCCTCATAAAGAATCCTTCCTCGTTTTCCAACACTTTTTCCCTGACCAGGGCTTTCATTTGGATTTGTACTGGTACTATTCGAAGTTGAATCTCTAAATCTTTTAAGACTCATTGATCTTTCCGTAAATATCGTTTATATCAATGGATGTTTCTTGCTCCTTGCCTATAATCTCTGCAAGTCTTAAAATTTGATCATTGCACTTTGACATTCTTTCTAGATATTTTGATAGTATTGTCCCGTATGATCCGTGATTTGCAAGGCTTCCCTTTGTTTGCATTAGCAGATCTACAAGTAGAATATTTGCATTCTCCCTGTCAGTAAGTGCATTTTCATATATCTCACGCCATAAAAGTTTTTTCTTGTCCTCCGTGTTCTCAAGGGAGTCAAGAAGCTCTGAGAATTTAGATATTTTCGCTTCCTTTTCCTTAACTTTTTGCATAAATGATTTATTTTTTTTATCCATTTTACTCACCGAAAAATAAAAAGAAATCGCCCTTATCAGAAATTTCTCTATAATGCTTTCTTATTTTAGACATCGTTACAGATAATTGCTTTGGTGATAAGTTTGATATATCTCTTAAATATACAAAAACTGCTCTCTTGTTTAATAATTCAAGATCATCAACCCTGTCAAAAAGAGATATTATTGCATCCATGCATGCATGCTCTTTCTCTGTTTTTAAATTTGACTTTATCTGTACTAGGATATTATCAAGATCTTGCTTTGATTCCTTTCTAATTATATTTTTTTCTTGTGATGGTTGAACTTTAAAAGATTCGTGAAAGCTTATTTCTGCGCCTGTGCTCTCCTCAATATCGCTTATGCTTATAGTTCTCTTTCTTTGCTTGGCTGTTTTTTTACTTTGGATAATAAGCCAATTTTTTGCAACTACGTTAAAATAAGAGAATGCTTTTGTTCCTCTATCTGGATCAAACTTATGAAGTGTTTCATATAAAAAAGTTACACAATCACACTTTAGTCTCTCAAATGCTTCTGGGCTTTTTGCAAACTTGTGTATAAAAATTAAATTCTCGGCAAGTTTGTTAAACGCAGGAAGTATATCCTTTATGTATATTGCATGCTTACCAGCAAGCTTTTCAGTATTTTGATATACCCTAATAGCGTCATGAGTATCTTGACTAAAATAATTATTTTTACTTTTTTTCTTTCCCCTTCTTATAGTTCTTTTTCTTTTTATCATTTTACATCTCTATTTTCTATTTTTTCATTCTCATAATTAACGTTTGAAAGTGAGTTTGCAATCTTTAAAAGAGATACTTTTGTTCTCCTAATATCTTCTACGACCTGTCTAACTTCAATAGAGTCAAAAAAAATAGGAATTTCAAGTATTTTTGATATCGATTCATATCTTTCATCAATTATGTCAAGAGACTCCTCTATGGAATCTTCAATTTTTAGTATCGTTAATCCCATTTTTACATTAAGATAAATTGATGCAGAGAGAAGCAGAAAAAACAGTGAAGATAAAGATATAAAAAAATACAAAGATGTCATTGTTTTAGTATCTCACCCAAAACTCTGTCATATATTTTGCAAACTTCTTCTTTTGAATATTCTGCCCTAATTCTCTCGCCAAGTAACCCTGACCATTCTTTCGCAATATTTGATTTTTTTCTAAATTTTCTAATTTTTTTCTTGAAGTCTTTTTCGTGGGGATCTGCCCATTTGACTCCATCAGCAAATATTCTATTATCAACTTTTTCTTTCGGAATATTAATTAAATCATAGTCTATTTTTAAAAATTTTCCAAGAGATAGAAACTCTGTATGTGCTGACCAGTTTGTTGTGATTACTGGTAAGTTAGATGCTGCAGCTTCCAATAGAGGCAAGCCAAAGCCTTCTCCTCTCGTAAGGCTTACGAGCGATTTTATACTATCGTTCCTGTATAATCCGGAAATCTCCTCCGGGTATAAATTTCCATGAACAAGATGAATTTTAGGATACGGACCTTCTCTAACTTCGCTTACAAGCTTTCTCAAAAGGTTTGTAGTTAGTTCTCGATCAATCGTTGTTCCTCTTCCATGATTTGTCTTAAGGACAATTCCAACATCCGGATCATCCTTAAACTCCTCACAAATCCATTTAATTGTAAAAAATATATTTTTTCTATCAGTCTCTGGTGTTTGTCCAGTTAGCTGGGACAATATTAAAAAATTAAAGTCTGTTCCAAAGTCTTTGTTTGAAAATTCATTTTCTGAAAAATCTTCTTCCGTGATTTGCTCAAAAAACCATTCAGGTACAACATAGACTTTTACATTTAGATTTCCAGATAGCTCTAGGCAAGATTTTGCATGGTTCGATGGAACTATTATGGCATCCATTTTATTACATGCATCAACCCATTCAGGTCTGCATCTATCAGTTTCAACAACAGCAGAAATTCCTATATTGATACGAGCAAGATTGGAATCCCACTCATCAGGTAACTGTACCTGAAAGGATATATCAGCAATTGACTCTTTGCCTTGAGTTTTGCTCATTATAGTTTCTACTATACCGTTTTCAAAACTAGGATTTATTAGCCACGGTGTATTTCCCCAGCTTACTATTTGAGTCTCTACATCAAAGTTAAACTTAGAATTCTCTAAGTATCTAAATATCTGTCTTGAGTGAACTCCGTATCCGCTAACGGATAACATTGGTGCTCTAATAATTGCTCTAATCATCTAAACTTGCCTATATTGTTTTAATGCTGTATCTTTTATATGAATTTTTCCAATTTTGGATTGTAGCTGTCAACTCTTTATCCCAGGAATCTATCATATCATCATAGTAAAATGAATTTTTAACGTATCTCATAACTTTATCTGAGAGCATAGATTTCTCAGTATCAGTCTTGTTGTACATTTTCATAATTCCCTTTGCTACATTCTCAGAAGAGACATAGTCTTCATGTATGTACGGCACACCTTGCGATCCCACAAGGGTTTTGAAATCTATGTCTAGCGCAACGCCATTTTCAGTTCCATCCCTATGATCAACAACCTGTCGTGTTAAGCCTCCTGTTTTTGCAGCAATTATTGGAGTTCCAGCTTGCATTGACTCAAGAGTTGATAGTCCAAAGCCTTCTGCAAAGCTAATATTTAAACAAAAATCAGATATATTATAAAGAATATTCATTTGATCAAAATCTATTCTATCCCTTGAGAATAGTACATTATCTTGTATTCCCATCATTTCTGATACTATTAATAAATTTGCACCTTCTGGGTCATGCGGGTCGCAATGCATAATGAGAGTTGCATTTCTATGACCTTCATTTTTTTCAAGATCTTCTAGGAAAATTTTCCATGATTCTAATACATCAGACGATCTCTTTCTCTTTGCGTTTCTATTAATCCATATTCCTACAAAGTCATCCTCTTTGCTATTTCCAAGAAGAGCTCGCTTACTGTTAATTCTTTCATTTTCTGGAAGTTTTTTAAATATCTCTTCTGGAACTGTGTGTGGGATAAAATTTGTTTTTTCACTATGGTGTTCACTAAGCTGTGTGTAAGTATGATAACTGTGACAGTTAATTGAATCTGTTGCTCTGTACAGCGGGTCATTGAACTTCGGATATGGTGTATTGTCCCATACATGCCACCATATAATTGGACATATTTGATGTATTTCGTCTTCCATTTCAAAAAGCCAGATAAAAAATCTGGGATCAGTAAATATTAAAAGTGCATCTGGTTTCTCTGTTGCCAGTGTCACCCTGAGTGTCTCTCTATCTCCAAATCCATCTATTGGCTTGATAATAAAGTCATCATTTACAACAACAGTCCTGTAGTCTGCATGCTTTAGTGCTGCACCAAACTGTCTAAAAGTGTACTTGTTTTTCTTTAATAGACCCTCAATTAAATGTCTAGTCTGAACTCCCACGCCAGATGTTGAAAGTGCATGATCAGATAAAACTAATATTTTTTTCTTCATTTTGTAGTGAACTCCGGTCTAACAAATAGTACACAAATTAATAAATCTGTTAAAGATTGAACATAATATTATTTACAATGGTCTGTAAGATAATATGGGCAATAAGTACATGAATCTCTATTTTTTAAAAACATTCCTTTTTTAACGGAACCTATCATGTTGTTCATTAATTTTTTTCCTCTATCCAGAGATTTCGGACCAACAGAAACTGTCACAAGCTCACATATCTTTCCAGGTTTGGCGCCTCTTTTTAAGAGAATAAATCCGCATCTAACATCTTTTATATCAATACCGTGTTTTCTTGCCCAGAAGTGCTTGTAGAGAATTAGCTGTGCAGTCATTCCCAAGTCTTGCTTTTTATCTCTTCTCCAGCCATATGTACCAGCAGTTTTCCAGTCTATAATCCAATAGTTAAACCCGGACCCTCTCTTTTTTGGAACTTTTATAATTCCATCAATATATCCTTTAAAGGATATATCTCTTTTCGATATTGACTCATAAAGTGACTCTTCTGCATCAAAACATTCCCAGCCCGGGAATGTTTTATCTAGGAAGTCTGGAACTTCTGTCCACATATTCACAGCCCACTCACACCACTTCTCTACGCCGACATTTGATGATTTTTTATACCATCCGGGCTGTTTTTCAACCCATTCGGGATCATCAAATCCGTGTGTTTTAAAATCATCTCTAATATTATTTAATAGAATCTCCTTATCTGGATCTTTTCCTTCAAGAATATTCTCGCATCCCTCATGAACGACTGTTCCAAATCCTAAATAGGGTGAAGGTTCAAACATATCTATTTTATCAATGTATATTAGCTTGTGACGCCATGAGCACTCTTTCCATATCTTTATTTCAGAAAAAGAAATATGAGGTTTTCCAGTTGGAAAGCTATTCTTTGTAGTGTCTTTCATTTTTTCTCCTACATATATTTTACACAAAAAACCTTATTTTTTCACAATATAGGATAAAAACTATACAGTTCTTCTTGACATCTTTGGATTAAGCCACCACAGCCTTTGTATATTCCAGCCTGGATGTTCTTTTTTAATTATCCTATCTGCTTTCATTGCTGCCCCAAGAAGCGTATATGATTTCACCTGAAACTCTTTTGCAACACTTCCCGGGAAGCCATGCTTGTCAACTATATAGACGAGCCACTCATGTATTTCACCACTCATCAGTTTGACCGACCCAGTCTTTAAAGATATCTTTTCCGCCCCTTACTCCCCAATCAGAATCTACAGTAAGCTTAGACGATATACCACCCCTTGGATTACAAGTCATAACAAGTCGAAGTCTTGAGGGTTCGTAGGCTGCCATCATATCATCATAGATAACATTGATAATTCTTTCGTAAGAATATAGCTGAGATCTAAATGCAAAGAAATACTCCTTTAAAGATTTTAGCTCTATAACTTTGTCGCCAGGGTAAAATGTGATATAAAGCTTTGCAAAATCTGGTTGGCCACGTACTCCCTCAAATGTAAGCTCTGGAATTTTCATCTTAATTTCATAGGAATCTTTTGAAGGATTCGAAATAGACTTAAGAATATCTCTATTTTTTGTCCAGTTTCTTTTCTTTTTATTTGTCATTATCAATACTCGTTAATTTTATCCTCAAGTGACCATACAGGTTTCCACCCTAGTTCAGATGTAGTCTTGCTAATATCTGCAAGGGTCTCTCTTACCTCAGCTGGCCTTTCGCCTATATGCTCAAACCCAGAATTATTTTTTATCATATCACCAACTTCAATAATTTCATAATTTTTACCAGTTCCCACGTTATACACACTGTGATTAATACTTGATGACATAGCACAAATATTTGCAGAGACAACATCGTCAATATAGGTAAAATCTCTTTTCTGTAGACCGTCTCCGACAATAGTCATTCTTCTACCCTCTAATGACTGTCTCTTAAATAGTCCAATAACAGGAGCATAATGCCCTTTAATTGGCTCTCTAGGTCCATAAACATTAAAATATCTTAGCGCTATGCTTTTGACTCCATATAGCTGAAAGTATAGCTTGCAAACCTGCTCTCCCATCCATTTTGACATTGAATATGGGTTTAGACAGTAAGAAGGCATATTCGGCTGGAACGGAATTGAATTCTGTTGTCCGTATAAAGATGACGTACTAGAATATACAATTTTATCAACAGAGTTCAACCTGGACCATTCTAGAACCCTCTGTGTACCTACTACGTTAACCTCAAAGCAAGAGCCAGGATTTTTAATAGTAGGCTGAATGCGACTACGGGCAGCAAGGTGAAATACGTAATCAACATTGTCAAAAATATTGCAACAGTCATCTTTAGAAATATCTTTTTTCCAATATTTTGCTTTATCATTATAATAAAACTCCTCATTTTCCTGAGCGGATAAGTCGTCAATAACTCTTACGTTGTGCCCTAGCTCTATAAGCCTGTCGACTATGTGGCTTCCTATGAAGCCGCATCCACCGGTGACTAGGCTAGTCTTCACTTACAGCTCTTCCTTTCATATTTTCCCAATCTCTATTTGATCGTATGGTATTGTTTATATCATTAACTTTCTTTAGAAGACTAGCATCCACGCCCGCCTCGGATGAAAATTTAATTATAGCCTCTACATCTTTTGGAAAGCAGTGTCCGCCATATCCCCTATCTCCGTCTGGCCCTGGAACCATCAAGTGACTTCTTCCGATTCGCTTATCATAGAGAGAATATTCAGTCACTTTATCATAATCTATTCCTAGAGATGTGCATATATCATACATCTCATTTGCAAAAATAACTTTTGAAGCAAGGAAGCTGTTTGTAAAATACTTTACCATTTCTGCAGTTCTATGACCAGTTTTTATTATAGGTGTTGTTGGAAATGCTCTTCTGAACATTCGCTTTACCTTTCCCGTTGCCGGTCTTGGTCCGCCTATTATTATTCTTGTTTGATTTTTAAAATCATCAAATGAATTTGCCTCTGTTAAAAATTCTGGACTAAAACAGACATCAAGAAAAGTCTTATTGTTTATAGACTCTGTTGTACCAGGTGGCACAGTAGATTTAACTACAAGAATTGGTTTATTTCTATTGTTACCTGAGCACTCAGTATCTATTTTTTTAATTTCATCTTCTAGTATTCTTGTATCACAAGACCCATCCTTTCTCATGGGTGTGGGCAAACATACAAAAATAATATCTGAATTTTCGCATACATCTTCGTGGCTATTGTTACATTTCGAGATATCGATATCGTATGTAAGAACTGTATAGAATTTTTCAAGTCCTGCTTTGATTGCAGATCCAACAAATCCCTGCCCTATTATTCCAATTTTCATTATAAAACCAGCCTTTTTTATTTTGATAAATTATATAGCATTGAGTAGTAGTTGGAAACTTTAGATTGAAAAAAGCTTACCTTAATATCTTCAGATTTAAACATTTCTAAATCTAAATACTCTCTACCGCCATTTCCTGAAATATATTCAGATGCCCCTAGCTCTTTACATATCTCGACTAATAAATCAGTTTTTGCTCCAGCGGCAGCGAGTTGAGATGAATATACTATGGGAGTGTTAATTTTTAACTGATCTCTTACCCAGTTAATTCCTGACATGTTTATTTCAATTAGTGTTTCATGGTTATAGAATCTATCAGCCTCTATGTCGAGATTGTATTTTAGATTTTTTAAAAGTTTTTTTCTCCACGGGTTGACACTTTCGTCGCATGCTACTACTTCATTGATAATCATGCTATTGCTTTTCTTTGGAACTGGGAATCCAAACCACTCTTCTTTTCCCTGATTGTTTACAAGCCTATTTCTATTTTGAAAATTATTTTTTTTAAATTTTACACTATCTAATATTACAAAAATATCACTCATTTCCATTTTTTTAAAAAAACCCTCATATGGAAAATGTTCAGGCTGGTGTATTGTTACTATGAGATCTTTCATGTTTCTACCTTAGAAAGTATTTAAATGGCATATATCCCTCAGCATATTTACACGCCCTTGTTTTCACACCATTAGATAGAGCTTTTGACTCTATTATCTCAGCAAGTGTAATCTTGTAATTTTTATCACCTAATACTTGTGATCTATACTCTCTTGATATATCTTTCTTTGCATCGATGTTTTCATCAGATAGTTCACAAAACACTGTTGGTTGAAAATTATATGTTGACGGTGTCTCATAGAATATAATATTTTTTCTATATCTACAAGCTGATAGGCATGCATTCGATAGTGCTGTATGGTCTTGATGTGTATCAGTGTGGTATGGTATAAAAATCATTGAAGGATTTCTTTCATTACAAATATTCTCTATGAAAGGTATAATGATATTTTTACTACTTTCAAGCTCTGTATCAGTGCCAGAATTAAAAAAGATAACATCTATATCCTTAGAAACCCTGGACCACGCTGCACTTTCTTCATCTAGCCGCTCCCTGTAGTCATCTTCACCCATTGTTGTCATACAGCAGATAATAAATTCATATTTGTCAATAGCTGATATAACGAATCCTGCACATGATATAAACACATCATCAGGATGAGGACCTATTAGCAGCACAGTTTCTTTTTTATGCTTTGCCATAACTAAGAACCCTATTCATAATCATCATACACTTTTCTTCCATAGTTAAAAGATTTTTAAAATACTCTTCAGTATTTATATTTTTTGATAATATAAATCTGCTATTAATGGAAGATTCAGATTCATGATCATACTCAGTTAAAAATGGACTCATTTCGCTATTGTAAAGCGTAGTCTTTGAAACAAGAGAATGACAATTTGATATAGCAGACTCCCCTATGCATCTTGGAATGGGATCATATGGTTGACCAAAAGGTCTTGGGTCACAATTTATAATATGAATCTTGCTTATACACGTAAAAACGGGAACAACGTTGTGATCAACTTGATTGATCATGTAAAGATTGAGCCCTCTATTTCTACATTCTTCTCTAATTCTATTTGCATAAACTGGTTCGCTTGTATTATTTCCAAGACAAACTATTGAATATTCGCCTATATTTTCATTTTTTATCTTTCTAATATAGTCAAGTTGATTTTTTTCTCTTCCAACTTTTCCTAAAAATATAGCTATGTTTTTCTTATCAATTTCTTTTAATATGTCTTTGCATCTATTTCTAAAATATGGTGATGGTGGGCAGAAAAGAAAATCATCATTAAATAAAATATCACAATTCTCTCTATTTTTTTTAAGACCCATTGGCTTTATTTGAATTTTTGGACCTGATTTTTTTAACATATCCCTATGAGATTCTCTGCGAAGCATATTAGAAAAAACACCAGAACGACCTATCACATAGTCATATCCACCCTCAAGACTAGAAGTCTGGTTTATTATTTTATTATCAGAAATTCTAAATGATAAAAAGTCAGTTGTTCCCTTATCATATGTTATATCTACTATAGAATTAGGAAAAATTGTCTTTACAAAAAGTGGAAAATCTAAAGCTTCTAGCTCATTTTTAAAAGGTGGAAAGTGTGCAAATAAAAATTTTGGACTTATATCTTTTTTTATCCACTCATCTTTTATTTCAAATATTAAGCTAGAGTCAGCATATTTTTTTTGACCTTTTGATGTATGAAATGTTCTCTCTTCACTTTTTTTAGATTTAGAAATATAGTCTGTAAAGCTAGAAATTTCAAAGTCAGATATAAATCTTTGGTAATCTTTATCCATCTTTATCACTCTTGCTTAAGACTTTTATAAGATACTCCTTGTATGTATTTTCACCACACTTTTCAACAAAGCTTAACAATTCATCTCGCGTTATATATCCACATCTAAAAGCTATTTCATGAACATTTGATATCATAAGGCCTTGCCTATTTTCAACACTTCTAACAAAATTACTAGCTTCATAAAAGCTTTCAAATGTCCCAGTATCAAACCACGCATGACCTCGACCTAACATCTCTATATTTAAAATTTTTTCCTCTAAATATAGCTTGTTTAAATCTGTTATTTCTAATTCACCTCTTCCGGATAGTTCAAGCTCTTTTGACCTTCTAACACATGTATTGTCGTACATATACAAACCAGTTACAGCACAGTCAGACTTTGGGTTATCTGGCTTTTCTTGAATATCTAGAACATAACCAGACTTATCACAAACTGCTACACCGTATCTTCTTGGATTTTTTACTGGATATCCAAATACAACTGCGCTTGACTTTCCAGTTTCAACATTGTTAACAACATTTTTTAACAATTCTGGCATTTCATGACCATAGAATATATTATCTCCAAGAAGAAGACATACTGAATCAGACTGAATAAATGATTCGCCTATTATAAGGGCATCTGCGATCCCTCTTGGTTCTTTTTGAATATCATATTGTATTTTTAAACCAAGTGAGGATCCGTCACCTAGTAGTTTTTTAAAACTATCTGCGTCGTGGGGATTTGTTATAATGAGTATATCTTTTATTCCCCCTAGCATCAATATTGACAACGGGTAGTATATCATTGGTTTATTGTATATTGGCAGGAGCTGTTTTGAAATACAGCTTGTAATAGGATACAATCTTGTACCAAGCCCAGCTGCAAGAATTATTCCCTTCACTTGCACGCTCCTAACATACTTTCAACTGTTTCTCGCAAGTTTTTATTAAAGTCTGTATCCAGGCTTATGCCTAGAGATTTAATTTTTTTATTATCTATGGAATATCTAAAGTCGTGACCTAGTCTATCCTCTACAAAAGATATAGATGAGTCATAATCTTTACCCATTATACTTACAACTTTCTTAACTATATCAATATTCTCTATCTCATTTAAAAGTGAAATATTGTAAATAGAATTAACTTCTGATCTTTGCCAAATATCATATATGACTCTAACATTATCTTTTACGAATAGCCAATCCCTTATATTTTTCCCATTTCCATAAATTGGAATCTTGTTTCCAGCTGAAAGAGATCTAACAATAGTTGGAAGAAATTTCTCACTATTTTGTCTTGGGCCAAAATTATTACTTGGTCTAGCTATTATAAACTCTACACCGTATGTATTGCTATATGCATTTATAATATGTTCACCGGCTGCTTTTGTTGCAGAGTATGGGTTTTTTGGTGAGAATGAATCAGATTCATAAAAGCTTCCGTCTAAAGTAGACCCATATACTTCATCGGTTGATATGTGAAAAATTTTTATATTGATATCTTTGCAAACATTTGCAAGAGATCTTACACCAAGTATATTTGAATGAAAAAATGGTAAATCACTATCTATAGAGTTATCAACATGTGTCTCTGCAGCAAAGTTAAAAATCCAAGAAATATTATTTTTTTTACATATTTCTGAAATCTTATCCGTATTGCAAATATCTTCTTTTATAAAATTAAATGATTTGCCAAAAGATTTTGCATAATCTAGATTATCTATGTTACCAGCATATGTCAGAGAATCAATGCCTATAACTTTGTGACCTTGTGATAGAAAATAGTCTGTTGCATGACTTCCTATAAATCCTGCACAGCCAGTTATCAAGATTGTATTTTCAAATCTATTTTTCATTAATCAGGCATCCAGACCTTTTTATAAGATCAACTATAAAACACATCTCCTTTTCAGTTAATCTTTCATTAAACGGAATTGAGATAGTTGTCTTTTCATTTCTATCTGTATTTGGAAAACTTTCATCTTTAGAATTTTTCATAATATCGCTATAGACACAATTGTTATGCATTCCAAGATAGTGAAGTCCAGATGCAATATTATTTTCTTTCATTAGATTTGAAAAATAATCCCTCATATTAACATTGATTCTATACAGGTGAGAACTTGTATTATTGTAGCCTAGCTCATAGTTATAAAACTCTCTTATCCTTGAAAGGTTATAGTTTTTTTCTTCAAGTTTTTTTAAATTTTCCATTGCGATAAATGACTGGAATGAACTCATGTACATTTTCCAACCTGGGAACTTAATTTTTCTATCCCAGTTATTTCTTGAGTAACTCATGCCATTTAGAGATGCCTCCTTAAAGTGTGATATTTTTTTATAATCATTTGAAACTATAATACCTCCGTCAAGGCTTCCCACAGGTTTTGTTGGATAGAAGCTAAATATCATTAGATCTTGATCATCTGCTTCATTGACAAATTGATTTTTTTCAACTTTTTGTGCTGAATCAATTACTTTGTAATCTTCAAATTCGTGAAGTATGTAGGAGCTTCCTACCCAATCTACATTATCAGAAAATATTAAATTATTTCCACTGTTTATAAGAGCATTTAACACTACTGGAGGGATCATGCTAGGAACTGTAACATTCTGACCCTTATTTAAAAATGATAAAAATATTGCATTTGTTGCACTTGATAAGGAGCATGCATATTTTGCGCCCACATATTTTGAAAACTTAGTTTCAAAGTCTGATACGATGTCACCGTGGAGAGAGTGTGTAAATGTAGATGTATCAATAGTGTAATTATTTATATTAAAAAGTGGTATCATTTTAAAACCTTTCTAATCTTATTGCATACAAACTCTATATCTTCATCACTTAATATTGGTGCACCGGGTAAGTTAACACCTCGTAAAGAAATATCATAGCTAACTGGATTTTTATCCCTGTGTGTACTTTCCATGTTAAAAGCAGGAATGCTTGTTAAAGGATAGAAAAAGGGCCTTATTGGAATACCCTCACTGTTCATCTTTTTAATAAAAGTATGCTTATCAATATTATAAGACTTTCCAATTACCATCCCAGTAATCCATGCTCCATTTACTATTCCCGGTGGTTCAATATTAAACTCTAGATCAAGATCTGATAGAAGACTTCTATATCTTTCAAGATGATGTCTTTTTATTTTAATAAGCTCTTCTATTCTGTGAAATTGAGCAAGGCCAAGAGCAGCCTGAATATTAAATGGCATAAATTTATAACCTATAATATCATTGAAGTATGGTTTTGTATCCGGACCTCTTCCGTGATCACGTAGCATAATACATTTTTTATATAGATCTTCATTGTCTATAATAAGCATTCCGCCTTCTCCGGTGCTCATTGTTTTCGTATTATGAAAACTAAAAGTAGATCCTACGCCAAAACTTCCAGCTTTTTTTCCGTGGTATGAAGACCCAATAGCTTCTGCCGCATCTTCAATTAGAAATATTCCATTTTTTTTGCATATTTTTTCAATCTCAGTCATGTTAGGCATATTTCCAAAAAGATCTACTGCTATAACTGCTTTTGTCTTCTTTGTTATTGATTTTTCTATTGATACTGGATCTATGCACCATGTATCTTTTTCAATATCACAAAAAACCAAATTAGCGCCAAGATATGTAACTGGAGATGCAGATGCTATCCATGTACATTCTGGAACTATTACTTCATCACCTGGTCCTATTTCCAGAGCAGCAAGAAGTAAATGTAGAGCAGAAGTACAGTTTGTTGTCATAAGTGCATATTTTCTATTATGAAATTCTGCAAATTCCCTCTCTAGCCTTTCGCAATAATAGTATTTATTTTTTCCATACCATCCATTTCTCAATGCATCAAGAACGTACTCTTCTTCAAGATTTGAAATATGTGTACCTGCAGCATATATCTCTCTAGAGTTTTTCATTTTATTGCCTATATTTTTTCCCATATAACAAGCTTTGTAGGACAAAGATCTCCAATATCTGGCAAATTATATTTTACAGATAGTAAATTTATTTTTGAATCATAAACGGGAGTTTTATTCTCATCTTCTGCAAGCCTTGCGTATATTGCTCTTGATAGGAAATAGTAAGGTCCGGCAAATGAAACTTCTCTTTTAACTCTTAGTCTAGAAGATGATTCTATGTCTGAAAAAACATTATTATCAAAATATAAATTAAACCATGGCGGTGCTATCTCATCTAGACCTAGATCGTTTCTAACGTTGTTTATATTTGAAAGTCCAGAATTAAAATTTTCAATCATTAGATAGTGACCACCTGGATTTAAAAGATCTTCTATTCTCCTAATTGATTCAAGCTGTTCATTGTAATTTTCAAGATTAATTAATGCTCTCTCAGAAATAACTACGTCAAACTTTTTACTAGTATTTTCCATTAGAGGAAGGCTATCAACTTCAAATTTTGAATTTTCTATATCCTTTTTATTTGCAGATACTATCATGTTTTCTGCAATATCTGTTCCGGTATAATCAACATTTGGAAATTTTAATTGTATATCTTCTATGGTTTCACCTGCACCACACCCTACATCTAAAAGTGTTGAAAAATTAAGGCTTTCTAGTTCTTTTATAAAAGTATCAACTTCAATTTTCTTAAGATTAAAATCATTAGATCCGGGAAGTTCACCTTCTGATCTTGAATTCCAATACTCATAAACTTCTTTATTCATTTTTTCTCCTTTATTTTTTTTATAAGATTTGTATCAAATCTGGCTTTTTTATCATTGTAGTTATTTTTATCAGTTATTTTTGACCAGAACATAACACCAAGTGTTTTTCTATCAAGACCTTCTGTTATTTTATCAATTCCATGCCAGGAATTTTCTGAACATTTAAATGCCCACAATCTGTTAAACTTATATGGTATAGCAATATGCCTATCTTTTCCATCATGTAGCAATAAATCAAATGAAGAGTCGTAGTTTTCAGATATGCCTAGAATTACACTATATTCTCTTTTCCAGGTAGTATTTACTCCATGCAAAGATGCATCTACGTGCATTTCAAGATATCCTCCCTCACCTTTTGAGTTTGGTGTAATCATTGCGCCGCCACCATAATGCGACATATCTGGAAATGCATTTGATGTAATTCCATCAAATGCAACATTTGGATCAAAATGTGTTGCTATATAGTCTAAAAGAAGCAATGCAGGCGGTGGAATATTTTCCCTTCCAAGCCTAGAGCATAGCTGTACTTGATTATTATCCTCTCTATTATACCTTACCCAATTATTAACCCCTTCTAGGCTTTCAGCTGCTGCTCTTACAATTGCACCAGAAGGGATAAAGTTATCTATTACAACTGCTGGAAATGGTATATCTAATCTTTTTACTTTCATATTATTTCTCAATTATTTATACTTTATCAAACATTAAATTGACTAACTCTTTTATTCTAAAAGATTCTGGGTACTTTTTTAAATCTATAAAAGAGACATTATCTTCTATTGACTGCGATATTTTATCATGTGTACAAATATACCCATGTTTCTCTATTTTTTTAATCAGCTCTTTTTTGTTTATAAACCAGTATGGAATTTTTTCATCTCCCCATAGTTGGTAAGTTAAGAAAGTCTCTATGTCACCAGCCGCTGTATCTACAATTATAATTTTTTTTGATCCAAGTTTACAAGCTTTTTCTAAAATCCCCTTCCAGTCTTTTGCATATTGCAATGATGTTCTTATATAGAAAATATCTGGACTTTTGACTATTTCATCAATATTATTAAAAAATCTAACTTCAGAATTGTCATTGTATATTTCCCTACCTTTGTCTACAACTTTTGATACTTCGACAATGTTATAATCTAGATGTTTTTCTGTAGATGATCTAATTGGCATATATGAAAGCCCTAGACCCCCTCCGTAGTCAATAATTCTTACTATATTATTTTTATTATTTTCAACTTCTTGAATGATAATATTATTTCTTTCTACAGATAGCTTCTTTTCTTTTTCAAAATTTAAAATTCTTTTTACTTGCTTATCAACCCAATCACTATTATTATATGTTCCTGAATCCCTGTCTAGATTATCTCTATTTTTATATCTTTTATCAGACCAGCCCTTTGAATACATTTATAATCTCTCTTTTATAATATCAGAATACTTTTCCCAATTTTCAATATAGTCATCTTTATCATACACTGTGTCTGAAAGAACTAATAATATTGTATCATCTGACTCGTATATTTGTTCATCCCATATCATGTTTGGGATGAACAACCCTTTCTCTGGACTATCTAGCAAATATCTCTTTTCAGATATACCGTCTTTGCATATTACTGTGCATATTCCTGATAGGCATATTAATATCTGGTTTGTCTTATAGTGAGAATGCTTACCTCTTACTTTTCTATCTTTGACACCGTATACGTAGAATATTCTATTTATTTCTATTGGAAGATTTGAAAACTCAATTGGGCACAAATTTCCCCTATTGTCATTAAAACATTTAATCTTTAAAAACTTGACATCACTAATTTCTGAATTGTACATTATTTGTTCTCTATCTCCCACTTTTCCCCAAAATATCCTGGCTTTACCTTCCACTCGTCATCTGGGTCATATTTTTCTGTTAGATAGTACATCATTGTAGATTCGGGCTGGAGTGCTTTATATCCATGCCAAGTTCCCGGCTCTATCTTTAGAACTCTAGGATTCTTATCTGATAAATACTCCCATCGAACTACTGTCTTATCACCTATTTCTTCAGCAAGCCCTACTTTAAATGATCCCTTTACACAAAACCAGTAGTCAACCTGTTTTTTGTGGCGATGCCAGGCAACAATATGATCTGTAGAGTTTACATGGGAAATATTTATTTGTCCTTGAAGTTCAGAAAATTCTAGAAAAAGTCTTTGTGCTCTATCATCTTCGTTATAGTCCAAAGAGTAATAATTATTTTTCATTTAATGTTTCATCTATTTTTTTTACAATTACAGACATTGCACTGGGCCAGGAAATACCAGGTTCCGGATTCCAGATTCCTAAATTTTCTAACACTTCGCAAGATTTTAAATTATCTTTCAGATATTCAAGCTCTTTTGTATTCATGAATGGGCTACTTTTTATATTGCCTGATTCAAGTCCTTTTAGAAACTCTAGTGTAGATACTTTCTTATCAGCTTGTATCCCCTCTGGGTAGATACGGTGAAAGCCATTTCCGAAATCATCATATGATGTAACCAAGTCTTCAATAACATAAATACCGCCGCTTTTAAGAAAGGGAAATAGGTAACCTAGACTTGTCTGTTGTTGATTCATAGTATGACCGCCGTCATCAATGATAATATCAAAATTACCAGTTATACTTGTCATTTCATATAGATACTCCCTGGAAGATTGATCACCTTCAAAAATATAAATTTTGTTATCAATGAGCTTCTCTATTGTATCACTGGCAGTTTTAGAATGCTTGTGCCAATTCTCCAGACCAAATATCTGAGAATTTTTGAAATATTCATTCCATGTTAAAAGACCGGATCCTCTTGCAATTCCAATTTCTAGAATTTTTAGTTTTTCATCTCTCTTAGCTTCAAAGTACCTAAGGTAAGGCTCAGTATAGTTTATATCATCTCTAAACTTATCTGTACCATGCTCATATCCAATCTGCTTTAATGTTTTTCTTGTCATGTTTTACTCATTTTAAATTTTAATATGAGATATGAATTTTCCGCCTCTTCTAATAAATTCATTCTCTTTCTCTCTAATCTCTTTTGAAAAATTCCAAGCACCTAAAAATGCAATATCTACAGATTTATCAAAGCCTATTTCAGGTGAGACTATTGGAATATGCATTCCTGGTGAAAGCTTTTCTTGCTTTTCAGGTGTCGTATCTATAATATAGTCTATAATATCTGGCCCTATTTTACAATAATTAAAAACAGTTGTTGACTTTGATGTAGCACCGTAGCTGATAATTTTCTTTCCAGCTGATTTAGCTATTTTCAACTCTTTGACAAGCTTATCCCTAGATATCATAACATCATTTGCAAACTTTTGATAAGTCTCCAATTTATCAAGTCCAATATTTCTTTCTCTATCTAGTGTATCGAAAACACTCTGATCAATTTTTCTTTTTGATTTTTTGCATGCATAAACTCTGTGAGATCCGCCGTGAACAGATAGCTTTTCAACTTTAAAAATTTCCATATCACAGTTTTCCAAAAGTCTAGAAAGTGAAAGAATTGAGAATATATGGGCATGTTCATCGTATATTTGATCATATGATACTCTCTCTATCATCTGTAGTAAAGATGGATCTTCAAATATAAAAACACCCTCATCATTCAAAACATAAGAAACTGAATTGAATGCCTCCTGTATATCGGGAATGTGACACATGCAATTAGCAGAAAACACAAGATCTTTTTTTCCAGTCTCTTTTACTATTTTTTCTGATATGCGTCGATTCCAAAAACTATTATATGTCTTGTACCCTAAGTTATTTGTCAAATTAGAAAAATTTCCACAGGGTTCAACAGCAGATGATATTTCTTTTGAAAAGTTTTTTATAAATACACCATCATTACTACCAATTTCTAGAATACTAGCTGGATTAAATTCTTTATTAAATATCCTAGATGCATCTTCAAAATGATCTCTCATTGTTTTTGACATTGAACCCCTGTAGGCATATGTGTCATTGAACATTAAATCTAGATCAACAAAATTCATTAAAGAAACAAGAAAAGTATCTGTATTAAATCCAGCACGAAGATGAAAAAAATATTCGCTATCTACCTCTTCTTCTGTCAAGAATCCGTTTGCAATAGGTTGCATACCTAAATCTAAAAATTGCTCTTTCATTATACTAAATCCTTATTCATAAAATCTTTTAATAAAGTCAACATACTCAGATACTATATTTTTTATCTCTGTTCTTTCTCTAACACTTTCGAGTATTGAAAGTCCATCATGCCATATTTTTGTATCAAATGTCTCCCTAGCCTTAATAACCATTTCTTTGCAGATTTCATCATGATTATCTCTGAAATAATCAGTCGTGGTATCTATTGCATATGGATAATTTTCATCTATTAGAACTCTTACAGACGGATCTAGCGATGTAACTATATTTGCACCTGATGCAGCTGCTGTAGAAACTTTTCCACCTGTTTTTGTATTCCACTGGTCATATTCTTTATATACTTTTCCATCGCTACTTTTTGCAAATGGTGCTCTTACTGCATAGTGACAACTATATTTTGAAGGATTTTCATATGATGTCTTAAGATCTTCTAGTGACTTGCATAAACCTTTTTTTGCTATATCTAATACATATTTTTCAACTTCGCGTGATGGTAAATTTTTCATATTTTCAGCAACATATTTTAAGCTATGAAAATATCCCTCTTCATAATCAAATGAATCTTTTAACCCTAAGTCACCTTGTATTAAAAATCCATCATTTACTCCACCCACGGCACGTTTACCTCCAAAATATAGTTTAAAACTTTTATTTCTATGATCACTGTATGTTTCTCTATCTAAAAACATATCTCTATTTGCAGGAATTACTGCAGCCAGCGTATTTTCGCAATTACCCTCTACGATATCCCTGTATTCATTACTACCAACTATGACACCGTTAAGATTTTTTATTCTTTTAAAATATTTTCTCTCTTCTAACTCTACTCCATCACCAGCATATCTTATTACTGTATTATTATTATTCCTCAAGACATCTATAAGTTTTTGATTAACTCTTTCTTTCATTATGAATATTGCTGAATCCCTTATTGAGGATATATTTTTAACTAACTCTACAGCGCTAAGAACACCCGCAGGTATTCCCATCTCATGACATGCAAGCCAAGGTTGATAACAACCAGCTGTTGCTCCACCGCCAAATCTAAACCAGACAAAATAAAGCTTTTTAAAAGGAAGTATCATTTAATCCCCATATTCTCTAGACATGAATTCCAGCTCTCAAACCTAAATGCCTTGTCGTCGATATATGCTACTGCCCTTGGCTTTTCAGATGTTACTTTGCTTACAAATTTTGACATATCGTGTTTTTCTAGCCACTCCCATACTAACTGTGTACCGGTCTTTCCGTTGACTAGACCGCGATCTGGTTTTGCCTTGCATGTATTGATAATGATCGTGTAGTCTCTTGAGAGACGTTGAAGTGCTTCATATGATCCTTCAATAGGTTCATCATAAATTGTCCCATCGTAATAGCCTTTTGAGCATTTGTGAATAACGCCATCGAAGTCGATGCCGATTTGATAAGTTTCGTCATCATTAGAGTGAAGACGAGGCCCTGCGGGTTGTTCATTCGGAGCCGTCTTTATCATTGGTGATTCGAACCCTGAAGCGTTCATTAATCGATGAAAAAGCATGATAGTCAGCACTTCAGAAGAATAATAATGTGTTGCACCTGTTGATACTTCTATACTACCCCATTCATTGTTGACCGATTGAGATGTAATGTAACATGTATCACATCCGGTTGATGCTGCAAATATCAAGGCAGCATCAACATCGGGTGATGCTCCGGATGATGACACACCGATGACTAACGGCATTTTATTCGAATTAGAAAGTCGAGGTCTGAGCCATTCTATCAGCCACTTTTGATAATCAAAATCGCCATGCCAGATAGAAACTGTATCAGTATCTGGGGCACATATTAATTTCTTGCCTCCAGTGAGCCTTGTAAGATCTGTAGCTATGTGTCGGCAAATCGACAAATTTCCGCCATGACATACCAAGTATACTTCGCTGTGTCTTTCGAATAATTTTTCAATATCTTTCCACTCATCCGAGAGAATTGTTTTTTCATATAGATGTTCTACATTCATTGTTTGCTCTCTTTTCTCTTGTCGCTAATCTCTCCTAGACAACCCACAAGACCAAGCCCAATATCAATATACTCTGATGCTAACATTTTTTTAGGAATATCTTCGCCATATTTATACGGAGTAGTTTGATAATGTACATGTGAAGTAATCAGACTTTTATTTTTGCTTTGATGATTATATTTTATTTCCACATCTTTATTCATTATTTCAGATATAATTGTTAATATTCCTGATGTTCGAAACGATCGTTCGCCTGTAAGGATCATACAACGATTTTTATATCTAGAGCCTAAAGACTTTATAGTTAAGTCTGCTGCATCAGACGCATGAATATAATCGCGGCGTTCGCACCCTGTCCCTTGATATGTTATTTTACCATCAAGGGCTTGATCTAAAAATCTATAAACACTGTTGTTTTTATCTGCGCCTGGGCCGTAAATTGTTCCATATCTTAATATTGTATAGTTAAGATTATAATATTTCTTATAGTCTTTTGTAAGAGACTCACAGACATTTTTTGTAGAGCGATAAACTCCTCCTAAACCAGACTCAGAATAAACACTACTAGCCAAGACAAATCTATTTACTTTAGCTTTTGCACACTCATCTAAAATAATTGTGTTACCCAAAATATTTGTTTCTACTGCTTTAACTGGGTCATCAATACATGCTTCAATATCTGCAATTGCTGCATAATTAAAAACTATATGCGCGTCTTTTACGATACTTCTAACATCTTCCCTGTTAAGAACATTTCCTACTATTGAATACTTCTTTTTTAGATCTGGTGAAGGAGCTTGATCAAATGAGTAGACAACATATTTGTTTTCCCTTAGCAATCTTCGTACTGTATATCTTCCAAGAAAGCCGGCGCCGCCAAATACAACTACTTTTTTCATTATATAACCCTGTTAATCATATCTCTTGATTCAAGATAGTTGTTAACTGATTTTGCTGCGCCTACTTCCATTTCAAGCCTACTAATTTTTGAGCAACTCCCGAGATGAGGTGACATCAGAATATTATTAAGAGACAATAGATTTCCATCATAGGGTTCTTTTTCAAAAACGTCAATTGATGCAGATGCGTCACTATTTTTTGTTAGCCAATCGTACAAAGCAGCTTCATCAACTATGCCGCCGCGAGACGTGTTAATTATGCATGCATTTTTCTTGAGCAATGATAGCTCTTTTGTTCCGATGTAACCTATGTTAGCTTCATTTAGTGGGATGTGCAAAGAGACGATATCGCACTCCGCTAAAATTCTATTTTTAGATGACCACTCGTATGAGGGAAATATTGCTCTAGATGAATCAGTGTCTGTGTACAATATTCTTTTTGGCTGCAGCGACTCCAGCTTTCTTAAGACTGATGTCCCTATTCTTCCAACCCCTATAATACCAATAGTACAGCTTGACAATTCTCTTCCGATAATTCGGGACCACCTGCCAGCCTTCATTTCAGAATCAACAATCCATGTTTTTCTTAGTAATGATATTATTTGCCCTATTGTTAACTCTGCGACTGCATTAGTAGGAGCATCTGGTGTATACGTTACACATATTCCTCTCTTTTTACATTCATCTAAATCAACAGAATCTAGACCAATTCCTACTCTGGATATCATCCTAAGATTTGGGCATG
>Ga0209756_1000024_pt1 | contig 155209 bp, 135 predicted proteins | sample ETNvirenome_6_85_FD_184071 | JGI IMG/M metagenome (GOLD analysis project Ga0209756, IMG submission 184071) | Marine viral communities from the Pacific Ocean - ETNP_6_85 (SPAdes) (version 3) | ecosystem: Environmental > Aquatic > Marine > Oceanic | place: Pacific Ocean | collected 2013-06-19 | reverse complement strand
ACCTTGTACCCTCAATGAGTCGAGCTGGGAATTGTCACGATAATGCAGTTGCTGAAAGCTTTTTTGCGACGATTAAAAAGCGAATAGTTAAGCGTAAGATATATTCGACAAGGGAAGATGCGAAAGCTGAGATATTCAATTTTATAGAAATGTTCTACAATCCAAAAAAACGCCATTCACACACAGGCGGTGTTTCACCTGCTAAGTTTGAGGAAGCGTATTTTTCTGAGTTAGAAACTGTCTAGTGAAAGCTGGGAAGTCCAAATGGATTGTTTGATAGACTTGCAGGGTGACTAAACACACTTTTGTCCAAATCCTAATCAGTAATACATCCACTATCCTCATAGTGACTTTTAAATAGGAGGTCACTATGAAACCAGAACTAAATCACAATGCTACTGGTGTGAAACGTCCTTTCAAGCTTGAAGAGATTTGGCGTATTCGCACTCGAATTGAAATTCAAAACAACTTGATGCAATTAGCTTTACTTAATTTGGCTATAGATAGCAAGCTAAGATCATGTGACTTACTCTCTTTAAAAGTTCGAGACGTCACTACTCTCGATCAAGTATTTGAAAGGGTTCAATTAACGCAGAAGAAAACTGGGATCGAAGTTCAATTTGAGATAACTCCGAGAACACAACAAAGTATTATCCATTGGATTCAAGAAGTTAAATTGCAACCCAGTGATTATTTGTTTCGGAGTATACGTCGCTCTAATCAACCAATAAGCTATTCATATTACAGGTCTATCATCAGGAGCTGGGCTGAGCAATTAGGACTTGATTGCGTATTCTCATGACTTTGATCACCGATTCTCATCAGCTTTGATCGCTTGATTTATCATTTTGTAGAGCCATTTTTAAATTAACTTAACTGATCATCATCAGTCAATTCATTTAACTGTTTTCGTATCGATTTTCCTTTTAAATTCAACTTAATTGCACCATGAATCAGCCTATCTAAAATAGCATCAGCGTGCGTTGATTCGCCGATCATTTGGTGCCAGTTTTCCTGTGGTAACTGACTGATGATGATGTGTGATTTATAACCATATCTAGCATCGATTAATTCAAGTAAGTCGCTTCGTTGCTGAGCACTGAGTGGCTCTAGCCCCCAATCGTCTAAAATAAGTAAGTCGTATTTAATGAGTTTACCCAATAATTTTCGATAACTGCCATCGGCCTGTGCTAGAAATAGACTTTCAAGTAATTCTTTTAATCGAATATAGAAGACACTTTTTCCTTGTAAACAGTGCTCGTGACCCAAGGCACACGCGAGGTAGGTTTTGCCACAGCCTGTGGCGCCTGTAATTAATATATTCTGATGTAAACTCAGCCAGGTGCTTTGGCAGAGGCCGCGTATTTGTGCTTTATCTAGATTACGCTTCGGCGAGTAAATGAGTTGATTTAACTGACCCGGTACGCGGAATTTTGCTTGTCGCACCAGTCGCTCTATTTTTCTTTGGTCACGCGTATCAATTTCATGCGTTAGCAATAAACTGACGCGCTCTATAAAGCTTTGTTCTTGATATAGGTTTGGCTGTTCAAGCTGCTGCTTGAGTGCTTGCTTTATACCCGATAACTTGAGCAATTGAAGTTGCTGATTAATTGTTTCTATCATGTTTACATTCCTTAATGGTAGTAATCTGTGCCACGTATGTTGCTGTGTGTAATTGGCTTTTCTGGCTCTGTTTAGAGTGTGGGTAATGGTTGTTGGTCTAACCCTTTTTGCAGCATTTGCTTAATAGATCTGTGTGTGGTCGTATTCATGCAAATTGCTCGGTAACATGCTCGCTCGAGGCGTTCTTTTGAATACGTTTTAGCTAAACTTAATACCCCTAAACAGGTGCGATAAGCTTGCTCTGGATGACGTTTGCTATTAAGCAATAATTCAACGACTTGATGAGTATAATCACCGATACTCAATGCCCATGAGTGTAAATTTATCGGTGACTGCTCATGCTGTTTTTGATGCGCCTTTGGCATATGATGTGTCTGTGTCGTATGTCCGCCTAAACGGTTTGAGCGAGGATGTTGTGCTATTAAAGTGCCGTCATAATAAAGCTGCACGAGTTGATTGGATATGTGTGCGCGTAATTGTTTTTTAACCCACAGATAAGGCACGCTGTAGTAATGTTTTTCTATTTCAACATGGTAATCAATATGCACACGTACTGTTTTGATTTGTGTATATTGATAGGGCTTTTCAGGCAATGGCTTTAATGCGTTTTTATCCACCATATCAAATAGCTGTTTGCGTGATTGTTGATATTGCTTCATCACCTTATTGTTCATCATATCCAGTAGCTTTGCTATTTCATGATTGAGTTGCGCTAAGCTGTGGAAGATTTGGTTACGTAAGCGTGCCATGATCCAACGCTCAACAATTTGTACGCCGACTTCAGCCTTCGATTTATCTTTGGGTTTATAAGGTCTAGCCGGAATGACAGCAACGTTAAAGTACTCGGCTAACTGGTGGTACGTCGGATTTAAATCAGGCTCGTAGCGACAGGTTTTACTGACAGCACTTCTGAGATTATCGGGAATAACAACGTCAGGAACGCCGCCTAAAAATTCAAAGCAACGCGCATGACTCATTACCCAATCTTCAAGTTGCTGACTATACGTTGCTTCAACATAGGTATAATTTGATGCACCTAGCACAGCAACGAATATCTGAGCAGTGCGCTTTTCTTGTGTCGTCGGACAAGTAATGGTAATTGTGGGGCCACAATAATCCACAAACAGCTTTTCACCCCCTTTATGCTGCTGACGCATTGAGAGTCGCTGGGTACCTAACCATTGTTTATAAGCTCGGCAGAAGTGACTGTAGCTGTAATAAGGCTCACCCACTTTTTCAAGTAACTCATCAAATACGAGCTGTAATGTTAGGTGTTTATGTTGTTTTAAGTCTTTATTGATATTTAACCAGTCAGGCGTTGGGTGTCTTTTTTTACGCGTTGAGAAGCGCTTGAGTTTGGTGTTGAAAAATGTATTTTGCTGTTTATCCTCTGGTATTGGCCATTGATTTAAGCCTAACTCATTGGCCTTTTTAAGGTAATTAGCCAAAGTACCAGGTGAAATATTTAAACTTCTGGCAATCTCTCGATGGGATAATTGTGCTGAGTACTTCAGCCGTAAAATGGAATGTAATTTACTCATAGATATAGGTCTTGTTGTCATTGTTGTTATCCTCATCAAACGATTCAGATAACGGTTTAACACACCTACAAAAATGATAAAACGTGAACTCGGTTACGAGTGGTATTAAGCTTTGATCGGCAAAATCATTAAGAGCATAAATGTGATCATTTACAAGTGATTTTAGTGATCAAAGCTTAATGAGAATAAGCGATCAAAGTTAATGCAATTGGGTGATCAAAGCTGGAGAGAATATGCAGTGCCAAAACCTTGTGAGGGACATCTTCGAAAATCACAATACATTGTCCGGTGTGAATACTTTGTGCCTTGTAATCTTGAACCGAGATGTCTTTGTCTAAACCAATGCAAATTTGGACAGCATGATGTGCATGAACATCATTATCAGGACTGATTCCGATGTAAATCGCTTTGTAGGGCCACAAATGAATATGCATGGCTGACTCAGTATCAAAAGTTCAGGCTATTGATTTTTGCCTTATAAATCTACACAAATGACGAATGTTAGCCGATAGATACACGTTGAGGCGAGTGCGCACAGTGAAACTGTGTGCTTCTTACACTTTTAAGTGTGTAAATAATTTAAAATGCCACAGTCCCTAATGGTTTTGTTTTGATCACACTTTGACGCCATATTTTCGAGTGATGACTTTAATGCGTTTAGCTCTTCAATGCGAATAATGACGTCTGATAAATGCTTAGCTATTAACGTATTGATATTTGAACAGCTCTGATCTGGCTTCGAACGACTGTCCATGAGCGTTTTTACTTCCATGATAGACATATCCAATGAACGACACTGTTTAATAAATAGGAGTTGTTCAATAGTCCCCTTGTCGTAGACACGATAATTTCCACTTGAGCGCTTGAGCTCAGGCAATAGCCCTTTCTTTTCATAAAAACGAATGGTCTGAATACTACAACCTGTCGTCTTTGCGACATCACCAATTTTCATTTTTTACTCCTAACCGTTGACTCTATACCAAGTATAGACTTTATACTCATACTATTCATCAGTAAAGAGTGTGTTTCTAATGAGCGGATGTGGGTGCGAAGTTGAAATAAAAGACCAGTCTCAACGACAGGTTTTGTATTGGCTTTTGGGAATAAACGCGACAATGTTTGTTATAGAAATGGGGATCGGGTTGCTTGCTGATTCAACCGCATTAATAGCCGATTCACTTGATATGCTCGCCGACGCAGTTGTCTATGGTGTTGCCCTTTATGCTATTGGTAAATCGCTATTGCACAAAGCCAATGCGGCTAGAATTAGCGGCTTTTTTCAGATGGCACTGGGTGTGTTGATTATCATTGATATTGTAAGACGGTCAATTTACGGTAGCGAACCTGTATCGGGACTAATGATGGCTATGGGGGCAGTTGCACTGGTTGCTAATGTCATTTGTCTTGTGATCATACGCAAACAAAGAAATGAAGAAGTGCATATGCGGGCAAGCTGGATATTTTCAGCCAACGATGTTATTGCCAACTTAGGTGTTATCTCTGCTGGCGTTTTGGTGTTTTGGCTCGATTCTCGATGGCCTGATCTGGTTATCGGTGTGATAGTTTCGTGCGTTGTGTTGCGCGGGGCAAAAATGATCCTCGAAGATGCTGGAAATGAAAGACAGCGAGCGCTTAATGCGCAAAGTTGATAAGAAAATGCCAATTTTTAATTGCACATCAAAACTGCGTAGGTTGGCATGGCTACTTATTACTTTGCTCATGTGTCAATCGGGCTTTTCGTTCGCCGCTCAATGCGATGACTACCCTGCGGAGGTATCGTCAGTCCCTGAACAATCAAAGTCGATAGGCACTTATGATGTTCCCGAAAAAAATGTAAATGCTGGTGATAATACGTCGAGTGAAGAGTCTAAGTGTTTCCATTGTGTGCTGTGTCAATGTGGACAGATTAAGTTTCTGGCACAACACCCAATAAATGACGTATCTAAACCGTTATATACCAATCAATACAGTTATTCCCGCAACGTCACTGACGGCCTAGTCGAAGGCCTTTTGCGCCCACCTCAACATTAATCCATTCCCTCCTATATGTTTGCATGGGTGCTTTCCATGTATGTCGTTATCTTATGAACAAAAGGTTCTTTTATGAGTTCTTCACGCCCATTGGGCATAAAAAAAGCTAGCTCAGCGTATCTGAAATTGATATCTGCTGCACTGGTAACCATGAGCATATCTGTTCAATCTGCCAATGCGCAAAAGTCTTCAATCACGCTTGAAAATGCGCTCAAACGCACATTATCAAACAACCCAGATTTAGTTGTGTTCGAATTTAAATCTTCGGCTTTGGATGGTGAATCAAAAATGGCCAGCTTACGACCTGAAATGTCTGTTGGGGTTGAAGTTGAAAATGTGTTGGGAACAGGCGAAGTGTCTGGTATCAAAGATGCCGAATTGACACTGACCTTATCGTCGGTCATCGAGCTTGGAGATAAAGTCAGCGGCCGAATGAATGTGGTGAGTTCAAAAAAAGCACAACTGCTTACACAACGGCGCATTCGTACGCTGGACATCTTGGGTGAAACAACTCGACGATATATCAATGTCATTGTCCAACAAGCGTTGCACAAGACTGAGCAACGAGCTGAAATGCTGGCTCGCACAATGCTTCAGACAGTCTCTACACGGGTTGAAGCGGGGGCTTCTTCACCACTTGAGAAAAAACGTGCAGAGTCAGCGTTGTCGCAGGCGCGTTTGTCGTTATTGATAAGTGAACAAAAACTCAATGAGTATAAACGCGACCTGGCCATCATGTGGGGTGACACTAACGCTGCGTTTGCGGAAGTTGAAGGGACACTGTTATCGTTTCCAAATTCACTATCACTTGAACAAATGCTTTCACAGCTTCAAAGCAATCCACACGTTCTGCTTTATGCTGATAACTATCGGGTACAAGAGGCCAGATTGAGAGTGGTTCAGGCCAATCAGCAGTTCGACATTGCGTGGGAAGCCGGTATCCGAAGAATGCAGGGAATTGATGACACAGCGTTAGTCGCCAGTATTTCGGTGCCGTTAAATACCAAGCAGCGGAATCTAGGTGAATACGAACAACAGCGCGCATTGCTTGACAGTATAGACTATCAAAAACAAGCGAAAATTCGTGAACTCACTCGCCAATTAAATCAAGTCATTAGCGCAAATGACCAAGCCTTGCTCACTGTTACGACCCTTCAAGACAATGTCGTCCCAACATTGGAATCTGCATTGAAATTGGCGCGGGATGGCTATGAAAGTGGTCGCTACAACTACATAGAGTGGGTGACAACGCAACAGCAACTCATAGATATGCAACGAACTATGATAAAAGCCGCAGGCTTAGTTCACCTTCGAAGCGCAGATCTAGAGGCACTTACGGGAATTCCCGTGTTTTCTGACTCTCCCTCGACGTCTGCTCAATCATCACAATGAATAGAGAAAAAATAATGAATAAATCACAATTTACATTAGTTACTAGCGCACGTGACTTGCTTGGCATGTTAGTCATGCTAGTTACTTTACTGTTTGCTTCTGTCGCCCTGGCTGATGATGACGATGAGGAAGCCGAAGAAAGACCCGAGTACGTAGTGTTATCTCAAGAACGGATGCTTGAACACGATATCGTGACTGCATCGGCCGCATCAGGAACATTATCGCTCACAACCAGAACCTTTGGGCGGATAGTTCATGATCCTGCGTCACTGAGTCATATTCGTGCCCGCTTCGACGGTGTTGTAAAACGTATCATGGTGAATATTGGAGATAAAGTAGAAAAAGGTGACACACTGGCAATCATTGAGTCAAACGAGAGTTTAAATCAATACTCAATCACCTCACCGATGTCTGGAAAAATCATAGCTAGACACGCCAATGATGGTGAGCTCACCAACGGTCAAGTACTGCTTTCTGTTGCTAATTACTCTCGCGCAATTGCTCAATTGGCTATTTTCCCCAAACAACGTACTCGTATTGCCGTTGATATGGAAGTCACTTTAAGGCTTGAGGAATTGCAGCAACAATCAAGTATAAGCCACATTACGTCCTCACCTGATGACAAACCTTATTCTATCGCGTTTGTGAACGTTGATAATGGCAGTGGTTATTGGCCTTTAGGCGCTATGGTAGAGGGTTATATTCAGATTGGGTTCCAAGAAGTCAATCTGGCTCTCCCCAAAAGTTCAATACAAGAGTTAGATGGGCAAACCATTGTTTTTGTCAAAGAAGGGGAGCGATTTTACCCCCGCCAAGTAAAGCTTGGGAACACGGACAACCGTTTAGTAGAGATTGTGAAGGGCGTTCAAATAGGCCAGCAAGTCGTTGTAGAAAATAGCTATCTACTAAAAGCTGATTTATTAAAAATGGAGGCGGGCGATGATGACTAATTACCTGCGCATTTATTGTCAAAAGCAAAGCCAAGTCCATAAAAACGGTGAGGTGAGAACATGATAGCACCAATACTCCGTCTATCCATTGAGCGACGTGGTGTCATGATGTTGTTCGCCTTGTTTGTCGCCTTTTTTGGTATGTACAGTTACAAACAATTGCCGATTGATGCTGTGCCTGATATCACCAACGTGCAAGTGCAGATAAATACCGCAACCCCAGGTTACTCGCCTTTGGAGACTGAACAACGCATAACGTTTATAGTTGAAACCTCGCTGGCCGGTTTGCCTAATTTATCGTATACCCGCTCGATATCACGCTATGGTTTGTCGCAAGTCACAGTCGTGTTTAAAGAGGGCACTGATTTATATTTCGCACGAAATCTCGTCAACGAGCGTCTCACCGCCATCGCGGCGCAATTGCCAACAGGGTTAACCCCTGAAATGGGCCCTATCTCCACAGGCTTGGGTGAAATTTACATGTACTCGTTAAGTGCTGAGCCTCAGGCGCGACAGGACAACGGTCAACCCTATGATGCTATGGCATTAAGGGAGATCCATGATTGGGTAATTAAGCCCCAATTGTCGCTTGTTGAGGGGGTGACCGAGGTTTATGCGATAGGCGGATTTGAAAAGCAGTATCATGTGAATCCTAATCCAGTCGCAATGATAAACTTTGGGATAAGTACAGGTGACCTTCTCAGTGCGCTAGAACGCAACAATGCGAATCAAGGCGCTGGTTTTGTAGAACAAAATGGGCAACAAGTACTGATCAGATCGGAAGCCCAACTTAAGGGCATCGACGATATCGGCCAAGTGGTTGTTAAGATCATTGATGGCGTACCGGTAAAAATTCAAGACATCGCCCAAATCAACCTCGGTAAAGAGCTGCGCTCTGGAGCCGGCACGTTAAATGGCCAAGAAACAGTGATTGGCACGACAATGATGTTAGTGGGAGAAAACTCTCGTACGGTCGCCAAAGCTGTGGACAGTAAGCTCGAAACCATTAAAACAAGCTTACCCGAGGGCGTAATCCTTGAAGCGGTTTACGATAGGACAAGCCTCGTTGACAAAACCATCGACACAGTGCAGAAAAACCTCGTCGAGGGCGCTTTACTTGTCATCGTTGTGCTATTCGTTTTGCTTGGGAATGTGCGAGCTGCACTTATTACCGCCGCTGTAATACCCTTGGCAATGCTTGCCACGATATCGGGCATGGTCAAAACAGATGTGTCTGCTAACTTGATGAGTTTAGGCGCACTGGATTTTGGCTTGATTGTCGATGGCGCAGTTATCATTGTTGAAAACTGTATCAGACGATTATCCGAATCCCAGAAACAAAACGGCGCTACTCTACCGCTCAAAGAAAGGCTGAATGTTGTATATGAAGCCACTAATGAAGTCATACGTCCCAGTTTGTTTGGTGTATTGATCATTACCATTGTTTATATCCCCTTGTTCACGCTCACTGGCGTCGAAGGTAAAATGTTCCACCCCATGGCAGCGACCGTGATAATGGCTTTGCTTGCCGCAATGGTATTTTGTTTTACCGTAGTGCCTGCGGCGATAGCAATTTTCATGAGAGGTAAAATTAGCGAAAAAGAAAGCCCAATTATTAAAGGTGCAAAGGCAGTCTATCGTCCTGTTTTAACCGGAGCGCTGCGTTTTAGATGGCTAGTGGTAGTAGCAGCGAGTGCTTTGGTTGTCGGCAGTTTATGGATGGGCAGTAAATTAGGCTCCGAGTTTATTCCCCAGCTCAATGAAGGTGATATCTTAGTACAAGCGATACGCATCCCTGGGACTGGGGTAGAACAAGCAGTTGAAATGCAAAAAACTCTTGAAGCGAAACTTATGCAGTATGAGCAAGTACAGACGGTATTCGGTCGCACGGGTACGGGTGAGGTCGCCACCGACCCTATGCCACCAAACATTACTGATACGTTTGTTATTTTAAAGCCTCGGGAGCAATGGCCCGATCCATCAATGACAAAAGCTGAGTTAGTGAAAACGTTTGAAGAGGACTTGTTTACTTTGCCCGGCAATAATTATGAATTTACGCAACCTATACAAATGCGTTTTAACGAATTGATTAGTGGCGTAAGGGCAGATTTGGGGATAAGGCTATTTGGGGATGACTTAGATACGCTCTTTGCATCTGCTTCTGACATTTTGACCGTTATTTCAACGATTGAAGGAGCTGATGACGCGAGGCTTGAGCAGGTAGAAGGCATTCCAATCTTCACCGTCACACCAAAGCCTGATCAATTGGCACGCTTTGGTTTGGATATAGCCGACTTGCAGTTATGGCTCAATGCTGCGACAGGTGGAGAAACCGCTGGAATGATTTTTGAGGGCGACAGACGCTTTGAAATTGTCGTGCGATATGCCGACGACATTCGAAATGAACTCACTCAGCTTGAGAGCGTTCCCATAGTCACGCCCTCTGGTGAGCATGTACCAATAAGCGAATTAGCCACACTTGCATTTAAAGAAGTACCTAGCCAAATAAGCCGGGAGAATGGCAAACGTAGTATTGTTGTCACAGCAAATGTGCGTGACAGAGATATTGGCACTTTTGTTGAAGAAGCTCAGGCGAGAATTAATGATGAAGTAGATTTACCTGCTGGTTATTGGCTCGACTATGGTGGAACCTTTGAGCAGCTCGAAAGTGCGAGTCAACGATTGACGATTGTGGTACCGGTTACGTTGTTTGTGATTTTGACAATGCTGGTAATTGCGTTTGGTTCTATACGCGATGCGTTGATTATCTTCACAGGTATCCCTTTGGCATTAACAGGCGGTGTAATGTCTCTTTGGTTAAGGGATATGCCTTTATCCATATCCGCGTCGGTAGGATTTATCGCGTTGTCTGGGATTGCCGTATTAAACGGATTGGTAATGCTGTCCTTCATCAAGCAACGTTTGCTAGAAACCGGAGAATTAGTGAATAGCATTGTTGAAGGGGCACTTATTCGCTTGCGTCCGGTATTAATGACAGCACTAGTGGCAAGCCTTGGATTTGTGCCCATGGCGCTCAATACGGGCATAGGTGCAGAGGTGCAACGGCCTTTGGCCACGGTGGTCATCGGCGGGATAATATCGTCAACCTTGCTAACACTGGTAGTGCTGCCTGTACTCTATCGACTCGTGCATAGTAAAGGGGATCAGTAGTGTTCTTGGGCATTTATTCGTAAATGCCCAAGTTTTACCTGAACGATTTTTAGGTACCTATTGACTCTTTATTAAGTATAGACTTTACAATCATATTCTTAACGTCATGTACGATAAGGATAGATATGGTTTCGCTTATTTTAATTAGTAGTTTTTTGGCGCTAGCCGTCCTCGGTAGAAGCTTTGTCCAATATAAGAGAAATGGTGATTTTGGTATAAGAGCAGCATCTATAAACGCACCATTAATAGAAATTGTACCAGGGGCTATATTCGTGGTTACGTTTTGCTTTGCATTTGGTCTAGTTCTTTTTGGTTACTTAGGACGTGCGCCCCTACTATTTGTTCCTTCAATTCCATTTCAGCTTCTCGGCTCCTTGATTGGCGCCTGCGGAATTGCTGTAACTTTGTTGTCTCAAATTCAAATGGGAGATTCATGGCGTATTGGCGTTGACCAGCAAGAAACGACTGCACTTATTACCCACGGGATTTACGCAAAGTCTCGCAACCCCATTTACTTTGGTATTTTTCTATTTTGGGCAGGGGTGTGTATAACGTTCCCACATTTGCTGCTTTGGGCATGTGCTTTTGTATGTTGGATTTGCATTGAAGTGATTGTTCGACAAATTGAAGAGCCTTATTTGAAGAAAGTGCATGGCGATGATTTTCTAAAATATAAGTCTGACACTAACCGATACATACCTAAGCTTTCACGCTTTAAGTTTTGACGCTTAAATAAGTAATGGCGCAGGCTGCTTTATATGCATAAACTAACGAACGGTATCTTTTAACGTCCATTTTTATGAACTGTCGTTATTCTTAAATAAAGTGAGCCGACTGATTATGTTTGCAAGCCCGTTCTCGATTAGCGTGAGTTCATTGTCAATTAAAGTGAGTCAGGCACCGGTCATATTCTCACTTAATGTGAGTCCAAAATGTACGATGTAATCAAGTCAGAGGGATTATGTTCGCGAGCCACTACATCTAGCAAGTGATACCTATAAGCGCTTTTTAGCAAATCAATCGGAAAGCTGTAGTGGCGATTTTGGCATGTCTGAGATGCTCATGAAATTTTACGGGGGACAATCAGATAAGTCTTTTGGAGAAATCTTTCAGCAAGGTTCTGTTGATTTACAAAAGTACATGATGGAAGCTTTAGAGGGAATTGACGAAATTGCGCTAGATGAAACCATACATATAGAAAGTATCAAAAAGCTTATTGCAGATTTGCCTGCGTTGATGAGCAGTCAATCTTCGAGAGTAGCAGAGGAACTTGATGAAGGAGGCGAATCCCCAGTTTCAGAGTTCGAGGCCAAAACGGGAATTGGGCCAGTTATATTAAAAAATGTAAAACCGCCAAACGTGGTGGAAAAAATATGGCAGATTTTATCAGGCATTGAAGAATTCTCAGGAATTGGTATAGAAACATTTTTTGGAGTGAAACCTCGTAGCTTTGAAGCAGATTCGGATAGAGAAAGAACTATTCAAGAGAAAGTCAACGCAGTCTATCACCAGTTAAATTTTCTCGGTTACTATCGTGATTCAAAAATGAAAAAAGATAGAAGATTTCGGGCATCCTTTAGTGATATGACGCATGCAGGTGTTGCTTCATTTTGTCATTTTTTTCTGTGTAGAGACGAAGATTTGGTAATGAAGGCTGCTGCGGCTTATGAATATTTAGGTGTAAACACTAGAGTATTGCACTATAAAGCTTACAAGAAAATGCAGCCGACCGCTGACACGTCGGCTGATTAGGAATTACCAAATAAATACTCTAAAACGTTTTTGTCCAAAAACAAGCTAAAGAGAATGTATACTCATCGCAGCCTGTCAGATGAAGTTCAAACTTATTCATCGGAACTGTAAGAGCTGATATTCTACTACATGAAGCCTACTACATGAAGCCGCATATCTTATTCATTTAAGCTTGTTGATATGGCTTCTTCTTTAAAGCGTCCAAAAATATTAACAACTTGTTCGTAAGAGCGAGCTAAAAAGTGTGGTTCATTTTGCTCTGTAAGGTATGGACTGATAAGTACTCTATCATGAGCTTTTGGGTCGGTTATGTGAATTTCAGGTTTTAGATGTTTAGCCTTTTTGTCACCGAAAGTAACTGTATCTGAAGTAATTGCTGTTGCATCATTTTCAACAGGTGGTTTCATCTTATCAAACTTAACAACATCCGCCTCAAAAGGAACGTCTTGCTTAACGCGATAAGCGTATTCTAAGAGCTTCGGCTGTGCAGGCATATACATAATAGCATTTTGACTTTTAGAGGGAGTAATTCTAAGAATTCGACCTAAAATTTGTCTAAAGTGCATTTCTGTTTTTATATTTGTTAAATGGCAGCATACTTGAAGTCTTGGAATGTTTGTACCTTCGCTGATCATACCTACCGAAACAATCCATTTGCAGGAGCTGTGTCTGAATCGTTGAATAATTTCAGTGGGTTCACTTTCCCGATAAGTAACAACAGCAAATTCATCGTTAAGGTGTGTTTTGAGTATGTTTGCGATGTTTTTTGCATGTTCAACTGAGCTGGCAACAATTAAACCGGCAGCGCTAGGAGAGGATAAACGAATATTGTTTAATTTTTTTTGTGCCGATGAAAGTATGTATTTAATAACCGCTTCATTTTCTATGACGCTTTGGTAGGGCACTGCAGATTCAGATAATAAGCTTTTGAAGCTATTAAATGTTTTAGTTTCCTCACCTTCAACAATAGAAATGTTGTTATTATCAACGGCGATAATTTGAGGTACTCTGCAAACACCGTCTTTAATCGCCTCAGTAAGGCCGTAGATATAATCACAAGAAATTTTATTGCTAGGATATAAGTAGTTTGAAAGAACAATTGGCGCAGTGTCAGACCGCCAAGGCGTTCCTGTTAGCGCCAATGTATAAGTAGCTTTGTCTTTAATGTTTCGTATTATTTTTTCACCCCAAGCGTTAGCATTTTCGATGTTTGAGCCTGCACAATGATGAATTTCATCAAAAATAACAAACATACGAAAGCGAGTAAATAATTGCCAAAAGGTTTTATCTAAGTGTTGCAAGCTTTGATAAGTAAGTGAGCGCCCTTTAGCGCCCAAAAGCCCGTCAAAACGCTCTTTGGTTATTAATTGTAGGCTGTCACAAAAATCATTTGCGACGATAGATGCTGGAGAAAAACATATTACTAAATCAATATGTTTGCTCACTAACATCTGGTTTGCTAACTCAGAGGCCATAATGGTTTTCCCCGCTCCTGGGGTAGCCAAAGCTAAAAAATGTTTTTGCCCATCTAGGTACTTATTGAGTGCCAGGTTTATACATTCAGATTGCCAAACTCTTAACTTCATGTGCTTTGCTGTTTCTCTTGGTTAATTAAGCTTTCTATGGCTTTAATTTTTCCTAAAGTTTTAGTGTTATTATCTCTAGCTTCGTTGTACTTATATTGAATTTCAGTGACTAATTCTGGGAATTCATCATAGAGTTCCTTATAAGCTTCCGTTTCTCCGAGGTTTAACAATAACTCGGCTTTATAATGATTTAATTTAGTCGTTAAAGATTGTTTAATGTCATTACAAAGAGTTACTTGCTGAGAGCTATCAGCGATGTACTCTATTAGTTTTTGAACATCAAATAGCTCAGTTTTAACAAAGCGGGTGCCTTTTTTATTACTAGATGATCTCTTCCTTAACCACCCTTTATTAACAAGCTTTAGAAGCTCAGCGTACAACTTCCGTCGAATTATTACAGGGTCTAAAAAAGGATCTTTACTGATAGCGATATAAGCAGATCTTACATCACTTGTTGTAAATTTATTAAAGTTGGGAGCTTTAATTATTTGGACTACTAAATTGTCTATTTTCAAAAGAAATTCCAAGCTACGTTAATCAAAAAAATCAATTGCTCCGAAAGCGGAGCAATTCTAGGCCTTTTATTTGTGACAATCAAGCTCCGCTATCGGAGCAGGCTAGTTCATGAATATTATTGGTAAGAACGTTAGAGTAATACGGGAGAAGCTTGGCTGGACCCAAGAACAACTAGTGGCTAAGTGTAATCTTAATGATTGGCAAATTAGCCGAAGCACTTTAGCTAAAGTTGAGGCTAATGTTAGAAGGGTGACTGATATTGAAGTGCTTAAATTGTCGATAGCACTTAATGTTCCTATTAGTGATTTATTTGATACATCGCATGATTATGATCAACGAAGTGGGTTATGAAATTGAGTTCAGTGATTACTTTACTTTGAGTTAATTAGTCAGTAAGTTTCAATCTTTATTGTCTTCAATTTATAGATTTCAGTTTAAATAGTTCAATAAGTTTCAATCTTTAATGTCATAATTTACGTTTATCCAAACTGCTTAATAAGAGTTTGGAATGAGGAAAATTTTAAACTTTATTGTCTTGCGACACCTGTTAAAGATAAAAAGGCGCTTAATGCGCCTTTTTTTGTACCTCAAAGCCTGTTAGATTAAATAACACACTATTTTCTAAAGGATTAGTAATGCGTTTATTAACCGCTGTTTTTATATGTAGTTTATTTATATTTTATTCTAGTAGCACACTTGCAGAGCCTGATTTAAAACAGCAAACCATTAGCTATACGCAACAAACACATACTATTAATTCAGCAGTTTTAAATGAGCAACGTACCGTTGTAGTCCAGCTTCCAAAGAGTTATCAAGCTAATCCAAACAAAGTTTATCCGGTCATTTATCGCCTTGATGGCGCGGGTAACATACCGCTTATAAGTGCAGTGATGGAGCGATTACAAAATGATAATCGTGCGCCTGAAGTTATTATTGTCGCTATTGAAAACACCAATCGCTTAAGAGATTTATACCCCACAGTTAATAAAGAGCCACAAGGCCCAGTAGGTGAAGGCGGTGGTGCAGCAAAGTTTTTAGTATTTATTGAGCAAGAACTTATGCCCTTAATTAATAAAAGTTATCGTGCGCACAACTTTAATGTAATTGCTGGGGCCTCTGCGTCAGGCGTGTTTGCACTTTATACAATGCAAGCTAACCAAGATCTTTTCCAAGCGCATATTGCGTATAGCCCAGCCGTTTGGTGGAACTATGGTGCGTCGGTAAAAGCAACTAAGGCGTTTATCAATAAATCAAAAGACCTAAATAACTATGTTTACATTAATATAGGCGAAGAAGCAGGCATAATGCGTGAGCGATACAATGAACTTCAGCAAGCTTTGCAATCTAATAGCTTGCCAAATTTACGCTTCTTTAGTGATACGTTTGATAGTGTCTCGCATAACCTGACTTCGGTTGCTGGTTCATTTAATGCCTATCACAACTTATTTTTGCCTAAACAAATGCCCATAAGTGATTTAACTGACGATGTAACCTCTATTGATGCTTATTATCAAAAGTTATCTCAGCAATGGGGGGAGCAGATTGCGCCACCGGATCGCGCTGTTAGATCACTCGGTTATAATTTAACGGGCAGCAAGCAATTTACCCGTGCTATTAAAGTGTTTAAGTACAATATAAAAAACCACCCAAAATCAGTCGATGCGTTTTCAGCCTTATCTTATGGCTATGAAATGCAAGGCGATACTCGCCAAGCGCTTAAACAGATGGAATCTGCTTTAGCCATTACAAATGACTCATATCCTTATATAAATTATTTAAGAGAAACAAAAGCTAGGTTACAAGCAGAACTTAGCAAGAACTAATAATATTGCTAACTTAGTTGTTGGCTTTTTATGAAAGCCTCTTTAAGTTTGGAGTGCTCACGGTGACAGTCAAATTTCCTCGAAGATTGTAGCTCGACGCTCGCAGCCATTACTTAAACCACATTAAAACCACTAATCCCTACTTAATAAGCGCTAAATACGCTAAAATTACAGGCTACTTTTTTAGCAATGAGCCCGTAATATTCATGACCTCAGCAACAAGCCCTAGTACCTTTAACGATCTTGGCCTTATTCCAGAGCTACAAGCTCGTTTAACCGATTTGGAATATAGCGAACCTACGCCAATTCAAGCTAAGGCGATTCCAAGTGTACTGGCTGGTAGCGATTTAATTGCGGGGGCAAATACTGGCTCAGGTAAAACAGCAACATTTGCTTTGCCTATGCTGCAAACCCTATTTTTAGAGCAAGGCGCTAAAAAAGCAGCGAGCAAAGGTAATTTTGTCACTGGGCTTATTTTGGTACCTACGCGCGAGCTTGCTACGCAGGTGGCCGATAGCGTTAAATCGTATTCTGCTAACTTTAATGGCGCCATTAAAACGGTGGCGGTATTTGGTGGTGTGTCGGTTAATACACAAATGCAGGCTCTACGCGGCGGCGCCGATATTATCGTGGCAACACCAGGGCGCTTGCTCGATTTAATCTCAAGCAATGCTATTAAGCTCGATAAAGTAACGACCTTAGTGCTTGATGAAGCCGACCGCATGTTAAGCCTTGGCTTTACCGAAGAGCTTGCTGAGTTATTAGCGCTTATGCCTGCTAAAAAACAAACTATGTTATTTTCAGCAACCTTCCCAGAGCAAGTCACACAATTAACGCAAGAGCTGTTAACCAACCCAGTTGAAATACAAGTTCAAAGTAAAGACGAAAGCACGCTTGTACAGCGCGTATTTACAGTTAATAAAGGCGAAAAAACTACGGTTTTAGCGCATTTAATTAAAGCGCATAAATGGCGCCAAGCGCTTATTTTTGTAAACGCTAAAAAAGACTGTGAGCACTTAGCAGGTAAGCTTGAAAAGCGTGGTATTAACGCACAGGTATTTCATGGTGATAAAGGCCAAAGTGAGCGTACTCGGGTAATTGAAAAGTTTAAAGCCGGTGAAATAGAAGTACTTATTGCCACCGATATAGCAGCCCGTGGTTTAGATATTGCCAAACTGCCTGTTGTTATTAACTTTAACTTACCGCGCAGCCCCGCTGATTATATGCACCGTATTGGCCGAAGCGGCCGTGCCGGTGAAGTTGGCCTAGCGTTATCGTTAATTGATTACGAAGACTTTCATCACTTTAAAATAATCGAAAAGAAAAACAAACTGCGTTTAGAGCGTGAAGAAGTAACCGGTTTTGCGGTAAACCAAGAAAATCTTGATGCAGCACAAGCACTTAAAAACGATAAGCCAATGGCAAAGCCCGCCGGCACAGGCAAGAAAAAAAATAAAGCCGACGATATAGATGATGTATGGAGTGGTTGGAGGGGGCGTTCTAAATAGGAAATATAATTTATTATTTTGTCTAAACTTACAATTGGCGATAAAATCAGTTGTTGACGTATTGGTCAATTTTGACTATGATCATCATTAACAACTAACCCTACTTCCACGCGCAGCATTGAGTCTCCTGGATATAGGGAGAAAAAGCCGACCTTAGTGTCGGTTTTTTTGTAGCTAAAATTTAAGGATCGACTTTGAAGACTCGAATATATATTGATGGATATAATTTATATTATGGATGTCTTAAGCGAACGCCTTATAAATGGTTAGATATATTTAAATTATTTGATAACTATATCCTTCCCAGTTCTACAAGTGAAGCCCACACTAGCAATAATTTAAGCGTTAAGTTTTTTACTGCGAATATTGTAGAAAAGGCAGCTACGTCAAAAGATTCTTTAGCTGATCAGCAGGCTTATCACAGGGCTTTAACTTTTAATAGTTCAAATGGTCAGATAGAAATAATCAAAGGTTACTACTCTGTAAACCCAACACGTGCATTTAAAATTGATGAAAAAGAACCTAAAAAACACCCAAATGAATGTGAGTATGTGGATATTTGGAAACTTGAAGAAAAGCAAACGGATGTAAATATTGCGGTTGAGGCTTTATTTGATGTATTTACGGATGACTCAATTGAGCAAGTTGTGTTTGTTACTAATGATACAGACTTGGAGAGGGCTTTAGAAAAAATAAAATCTCTAAACAAAGTTAAGATAGGCTTAGTGATTCCTACTACAGATAGTGTTCGTAACCCCAATGAAAAACTAGATATACATGCTGACTGGACACGCAAGAATATTTTAATTGAAGAACTAAAACAGTCGCAGTTGCCACGTGTTATCCAGGGAGGAAGAAAACCAGTTTCTAAACCTATAGGTTGGTTTGGTCAGCCAGAAATACTTGAAGAAATAATATTAACTTTATTACAAGTTGAAGCTAAACGAACTAAATGCTGGCGCTGGTTGGAAAAACCATTACCTAGCTTTGATGATTTACCGCCATTAACGGATCCTCCAATTCTATTACTTGATAATGAAGAAACGGCAAAAATAGTGCTAAGTTACGCGCAAAAATATACTCAGCTATTTAATAACTAGCTACATGAAACTACTTATATTTAATAAAGGGTGAAGTGTGGACTTGATATCAAAACTATTATTACTTTCTACTACTTTGATATGCTTTAAATTAAGCGCAAATACTCCGTACCAAATCCCTAGAAGTAGTGTTATTGAACTCACTGAGCCCATGACCAATCGGGTATATCCTGTTTTTATTCAGCTCCCTAAGTCATATAAAAAGCACCCTGAAAAAATATATCCAGTTATTTATTTAACCGATGCACCGTATACGTTCCCTATTGTGGCAGGTGCTACACGGTTTCCTATGAATAGCGGTAAAATGCAACAGGCTATTATAGTGGCCATTAGCTACGAAAAGGCTCTAAAGGGTCTAATAGTCGAATTAGAGACTACACACCAAATAAGGCGCAAAGCTGGAAAAAACAAACCGGTAACGCGCAAAACCACGCGCTGTTTTTAAAAAAGACTGTACTGCCGTTTATACAAAGTAACTACCGAGCAAGTAGCACACAAAAAACCTATATAGGTAACTCTTTAGGCGGGTTATTTGGCGTGACTATTTTATTTACGATGCCCGATTTATTTAACAATTATATAATTGGCAGTCCATCGGTTTGGTTTAATAACAATGCGATTTTAGCGCTACAAGCATATAAGCCTAAAGTGCCTACAAAGGTTTATATATCGGTGGGAGCAAAGGAAACGCCACGCTTTGGTGAAGGACAAAATATGGTGGAAGGGGCAAAGCTGCTAGCGCAAAAAATTAATTCAGTTAGCGGTGACAATATTGAATTAAAAAGCGTTGTTATTGAAGGGGCGAGCCATGCAACCGCATTTCCTACTACAGCTATACAAGGGCTTGATTGGGTAACAGCAAATAAGCCCTAATACTTATAAAAGCACTAAAAGCTTAAGCGCTTTCAAGTTCTTGTTTCCAGTTTACTAATACTTCAATAAATTCTGGACCTATGCCACAGCAGCCGCCAATAACACTTGCGCCTTGGCTGTACCACGTTTTTGCAAAACCTAGGTATTCTGCAGGTGAAATATCACGATACGCTTGTGAGCCTTCGTTGGCTTTGTAATCGCTTGCGATAGGTGTAAAGCCATTAGCAAACGCGCCTAAAACAACGCTTTTATTTTGTTTAGCTAATACTGCGTTGGTATCGCTAAAGGCTTGCTCTATAACCTCAGGTATTGAGCAGTTAAAGAAAATACCAGTAACATTTTGTTCAAGCAAAGCCGCTACGGCGTCACTTACCAGCTCACCAGAGCGAAGTGTCGCTTGCTCGCTTACCACATCATTTAAGGTAAATGCGTAATAACATGGCTTGTTTGAGCCTTTAAGTACATTTGCCATAACGTGCGCTTCTTCAATGCTCGATATGGTTTCGCCAATCCATACATCTACGTGCTCGTCTTGCGCCTTGTATAGCGTATCTAAAATAGTAAAAGCGCGTTCGCTCTCAAATAGCTCTGGGCGGTAAGAGCCAAATGCGGGTGGTAATGAGCCTGCTACTAATACATTTTGTGTAGCCTTTTTAGCTACGTCTTTTGCAATAACGGCCGCTTGCTGCGCAAGGGCTGCGCCTTGAGCTTGGTATAGCGCTTCACCTAAATGAAAGGGCACACAGGCATAACTATTAACGGTAATTATTTCAGCACCTGCATCTATAAAACCTTGGTGAGCCTGCGTTACAAAATGTGGGGCTTCTATTAGTGCTTGTGCACTCCACAGTGGCTGTGTAAATGGCGCGCCAATGCGTTTAAGCTCGCGCCCCATGCCGCCATCTAAAATAGTTACTTTATTCATAAAGGATTTCTATACAACTAAACAATATGGCGCTATTCAACCATAATTTTTTTAGATTCATAATGAAACTTCGTCACCTTTAACATGAAAAAAGCTCAACGCTTTTAATGCAAATATAAAAGCATATTTATCACTCAGGTTATGCACATAAAAAGACATAGTGCCATAGCTGAAAGAATAAAAAAGTAAACCATACATATCAATACCTTAGGTTTATAAAAAGAAAGTGTCCTTGCGCTATTATCAGTAGTTGATAATATGTGTAACATATGTATAAGCATACAGTTTTTGATTAGTTAAACGCAGCTTTATGCACCGGCTTAAGCCTAATGAGTAAACTACTTGAGTAAGCTGTGCGAGTAAATAAATGAAAAACGTTAAACAGTCTCGTTGCGTGATTGGCATTAAAGGTCAAGCGCCCGATCCCGATTACCCTGTTGATATTTGGTTCGACTCACTTAAATCGGTAGCTAGTGTGCTGTCGAAAGAGAACAAGCAATTGTTAAAGGTGATTGTTGAGCAACAGCCACAATCGGTGACTGAGCTGGCATCGCTTACTGGGCGAGCAGTCAGTAATGTCTCAAGAACACTAAAAACCTTGGGCAAATACAATTTAGTTGAAATGCAAAGTGTAAAAACCATGCTTCGCCCTATAGTTATCCATCAAGAATTTATAGTAGTAGTCAATAATGAACAATAAAAGCAATGTCCTTTTACAAGCAGAAGTGCTGGTAAAATTTCTTAGCACATAAAGATCCACATGCTGTAATTATGATATAAAACTTTACACAAGGTTAAAATGTTCGGCTATATATACAAAACATTAAACTTAGAGACTAGAAAGATCTATATTGGGCAGCATAGGCGACGTGGGTTTGCTCCTAACTACTTTGGTTCAGGAACAGCCTTGAAAGCCGCCATTAAAGCATATGGTAGAGACTGTTTTAAGTGCAAAGTTATTGAGCGATGCGACACATTAAAAGAATTAAATGAACGTGAAATTTTTTGGATAGAAAAATACCAATCAAGAAACCCATTAATTGGCTATAACCTAGCAGTTGGGGGGGCAGGTTGTTGTTGGTTGTACAGCAAAAGAAGTTTTCCAAATCTCAAGAGTACTTTGCAGTATTACCTGTGAAAACATTGAAAAACCCATTAGTAAAGCAAAGAGCCTAGGTTTATGTACCTATAACGCCGGAGAACCTTGGATTCCTGGCAGTAACAACTCTAAGGGAGAAAAAATGACAGCAACAGCTTTTTCAGTTGTTGTCAGTTTCTACTCAGCTAATCAAATTAAACAAACTAAAAATTATGCGTCTGACTTTGGTCTTCCATGTTGGAAATATAATATTATGGTAGAAGTTCAAAAATTACCTGAATTTATTGCCCGAATAAAGACAGATATCGAAAATGGAATTTTATTACCTGAGAAAAGAGGCGTCGGGTTTGGTACGTCAGGTATCTTCTTCGAAACTAAAGGGTCTTATAAAAATAGCTCTCGGATGGCTCTATTGATTTAAGGTCCTTGATTAATTTCTGGTGCCGAAACTCCTTTACCTTAAAAAGGTATAGGTGTAGAGAATACTCGATAATGGATAATTTATGAATTATAAGATTGGTAGTTGAGAGTTATCATAAGCAAAGATATCAGAATTAAAATGCCAAAAAACTCTTGATCTTAGTATAAAGGATAAATATGAATTTAAGACAACTTTTAACAGAAATTGCAAGTGGCTGGGAACAAGCTAAAAATGAGCAGTTTACTGGTCATCCAATAGCAACTTTACTAAGGCAAGATTTAATAAAAGCAATAGAAAAAAAACTGCAATCCCCAACTAAGTTTCTGATAAAAGCAAGTGCTGGTGCTGGAAATTGGGCCGACGTACCTTGGCTATCGATCCTCAACCCAGCAGTAACAGAGTCAACACAGTCCGGTATTTATCCTGTTTATTTGTTTCGTTCAGACGGTAGTGGTATTTATCTCTCGTTGGGCTTTGGAACTACAGAGCTTAAAAAGCAATATGGTACAGCTCAGGCAAAACAGAAGGCAGAGGAGCTGCGCAATAGCATAAGGGGCTTAGATAATCGACTCAATGATTGGGATCAGAAAGTTGATTTACGCTCTAGTACGACACTAGGTAAGTCTTATGAGTGGGCTTCAGCTGGTGCAAAATTTTATCCTTTAGACAATATGCCGGATGAAGTTACTCTTACTTCTGACCTAAAAGAGCTATTAGATATTTATGCAGATGTATATTTAGAGACTAATCAGCATTCAAAACAGGTTGTTAGCAATGCACAAGTTTTATCCAAACCCTTCCTCCTGCTCGCTGGTATTTCAGGCACAGGTAAAACCCGTTTTGTGCGTGAGCAAGCAAAAACCTCTAAGCAGTTTTCAGAAACTTATTGTTTAACCTCAGTGCGTCCAGATTGGCATGAACCAAGTGACTTATTGGGGTATATTTCGCGGCTTACTCAAGATGGCAACGCTGAATATATCACTACCGATGTATTAGATTTTATAGCTAAAGCATGGCGTGCAATTGCTGATAGCGGATTAAGCGTGGAAGTGCAAGATAGTGACGAGCTAGGCGAGCGCTTAGTAGTAGCGGGCGAGCGTGATGCGCTTGAACAGGTATTACCTTACTGGCTGTGCCTAGATGAAATGAACCTTGCGCCCGTTGAGCAGTATTTTGCCGATTATTTGTCGGTACTTGAAACTCGTGAATGGACTTGGACGGGTGACAGCTTTTCGTACAGTAGTGATGCACTATTAAAACCCGCTACCATTAAAGCAGTGGCTAATAAAGAAAAGCTACGCAAGGAGCTAGGCTTTGGTAGCGCTGAGGATGGTAAGTACAACGAGCTTTGGGCGCTTATTTGCCAATATGGTTTAGGTATTCCGTTTAATTTGCTGGTGGCTGGTACGGTGAATATGGATGAAACTACTCATGGCTTTTCACGCAAGGTGATTGACCGTGCGCTTAGCTTTGATTTTGGTGAGTTTTTCCCTAACGACTATGCAGACTTTTTCATCCCAACTAATTATAATAAGCGTCTTAGTTACCCTATTTGGTCAAACGCCAGCAAAGCGGATTTAGCCAATACCTTTGATGTTGATGGCACTAAAACTGTAGCGTTTTTATCGGCGGTGAATGCGGTGCTAAAAAACACGCCGTTTGAACTGGCCTTCCGCGCTCTTAATGAATTACTACTTGCTGTTGCGAGTAGCCAGCCACAAGATGACCTTACCCTAAAAGCTGTGTGGGATGACTTTATGATGTGTAAAGTGCTACCGCGTATTGAAGGTGATGAAGATAAATTAGTAGGGCAGAACCAGCATAATATTTTAGAAGCACTATTAAAAGTTTTAGAAGAGCAGTTGGCTGGGACTTGGGAAAACGGACGACCAGATTTGTACCGCGAAAAGCTAGATCCAGAAGGTGAAACAATTACTGTGGATTGCCGTTCTAAGAAAAAACTAAGTTGGATGAATGAGCAACTTGTGCGTGGCTTTACCTCTTTTTGGCCTTAAATAAATAGCACTTTTTAAACTTTGGCGGTAATGGACCATGGCTAAAAATATCGAATTGTTAAGCTATGAACATGATGACTTTGATATTCATGTATCTACTGATAACTTAGATTCCCCTCGGAATAAATTAAAACGGACATATGTGTCACGCTCTGTTGAGCTGCCAAAATATGACGAAATGCTTGTTTGGGTTGGCTCTCAGCCAATGTTGCCTAGCTTTGATAGTGAGGGTCCGCCACATATTCAACCGTTCTTTTTTGAAAACCGCCAATATAGATTTGAAATTGAATTTAATGACCATGTTGATAAAAACTCTTTTTCGGTTAATCACAAATATGCTTTGCTAGATCGAAGTTTTTTTGCTCATCCTAAACGAAAATCGTTAAATGCTGTGATTAATTTTGGCAATGATGTTGGGTTATGTCATTTTGAAATTAAATACAGTGTTAATGGAGTTTGGCAATCTATACCCGTCGCTTTTACAGTCTATGCAACTAAAATGATACAAGCTCAAGATTTGAGCATTATGAACCATGAAATTGATCGTGTTTATCCGCTGTGGCGTTACAGTATTAGTGGAAAAACAACGCATACTCAAGGTAAGTCAACTAGACAACCAGAGAAATTTGAACTCTTTTGGTTAGCGCAATTTGAGCGCTTAGTTGACGAGTTTAATCAAGGTGTAAAAAGAGTATTAAACGCAGCGCATAATCGGTTGCAATCTTATACTTTTGAGCAGAGTTTAGAGAGGGTAAATAAACGATTAGGGGCTAAGCAGGAGCAAAAAGCAAAAGAGTTAATAGCATCGAAACGCTCATCTCGAATTACTATCAAAAAGCAGCGCTTGAATATTGATACCCCAGAAAACCGCTTTATTAAAATGGTACTTGCGAAAACTAAAGCCAACTTATCTCAGATACTATTAGAAATTAATGCAGATAAAGACTCAAAAGTATCTAGTTCATTTATTAGAGAGTTAGACGCATGGCGCACCCAAGTTGCTCAGTATACAAAGCATGCATTATGGCATGAGGTGGGTGTTTATAAAGGGCAATATACCGAGTCTAAAGTGCTGCAAGAAGCAGCTGGTTATTCAAAAGTTTATAAAGTTTGGCAGCAATTGAAATACTACTTAAATGGAAGCATTGGAGAAAGTCGTTTATCGATGAAGTCTGTTGCAGAAATTTATGAAATTTGGTGCTTTTTAGAGGTCAAGTCGATTATTGAATCTTTGGGCTTTAAGCCACAAAGAAAGACACTAAGCCACCTCAAACAAGTGCAGTTTGAGAAGCAATTTCCTAAGGATGAGATGGCTGCTGCTTTTGTATACCAACACGAGAGTGATGGTATGCAGATTGAGCTGGCGCATGAGCCTTCATTTACACCTAAAGGCTCAGTTAATCGAACTTGGCTTGCAAACCACCGTCCGGATATTGTGCTTCGTGTTACCTTGGAAAATGGGGAAGCTTTCTTTATTTTATTTGATGCAAAGTATCGTATAGATACCACGCAGTTTGGTGGTAAAGATGCCGTACCTGAAGATGCTATAAATCAGATGCATAGATACCGTGATGCGATTATTCACCAACAGCATATTGAATACGAATTACCATTAAAAAGTCGTCCTGTTCTTGGCGCATTTGCTTTATTCCCAGGTTTTTTTCCAGAACAAAAATCTGAACAAAACCCTTATGCTGAAGCTATTAATGAAATTGGTATTGGCGCATTTCCATTATTGCCAAGTGCAGGGAGTCAAGATTCCACTAACTATTGGATAAAAGAATATTTAGCTCAAAAACTAGATAAAACGCGCAAGGTTTTAGAATACAAACAATCTTCGTCATATGATTATCATTTTGTTGAAGATGCCGTTCGTATTGCCCCTTATGGCGTAAATGTGACTAGACATACTGGTTTGACATTTGTAGCACCAGTAAATGAACTAGATCGTGATCAAACGTATTTGGAAAAAGCCAAAACAGGTAGTTTAAAGGGTTATCATACAAGACTTATTGCGACTAATCGTCAAAATGTACACAGAAACATTATGCGCGAAATACGTTACCTTGTACTTACTGTACGCGACAGCAATCAAGATACAGAGCAATTAGGAAAATATTTATATTCAGTGGACAGCGTGAAGCTTTTACCTAGGCGCGACATTGATAAGGAAATAACAGGAAAAGATAGTGATGCTATCGAAAAATACTGGGTGTTTGAGTTTTCAGATGCGCCAGTTATTTTACCTAAAACTATTACGAAATCTTATGAAGAGCACTTCAACTTTAAACTAATTCCAGCAGAACGTTTACCTGAAATTTCGCATTGGGATGAGATTCAGGGTAATTTAGAGCTGTACAAAGATTTAAGTCCTATTTGGTAAAAAACACCTAACAATCGTGGTGTATTTGTTGGTGTATAACTCAGCGATGAGTTTAAAAAAGTGCCCTAAACCGTCTTGGCGTGAGAAGCCTAGTTATATTAATTATGTAGAAGGTGAAGTGAATGGCAGAGCATACCCCTCAAGCTCCACAAGGAGAGTTTGTTCTTTTTACTAGCGCAGATGGTCAGACGCGTGTTGAATGTCGCTTTGAGTCAGATACCTTATGGCTATCTCAAGCTGTAATGGCAGAGCTTTACGATAAAGATGTTCGTACAATTAACGAGCACCTTATCAATATATATAAGGAAGGTGAGCTTGTACAAAGCGCAACCATCCGGAAATTCCGGATAGTTCGGCTAGAAGGTACTCGCCAGGTATCTCGCGAAATTGATCACTACAATCTTGATGCGATTTTAGCCGTAGGCTACAGGGTTCGCTCACAACGAGGTACACAATTTAGACAATGGGCGACTAGGATATTAAAAGAGTATTTAGTTAAAGGGTTTGCCATGGATGATGAGCGTTTGAAAAACCCGCCTGTGGGGCACTCTACCGTTCCTGACTACTTTGATGAAATGCTTGAACGCATTCGCGATATTCGAGCTAGTGAGCGACGTGTATATTTGCGAGCTAAAGAAATTTTTACAATGGCTGCCGACTATGAGCCCTCTAATCAAGAAACTAATCGCTTCTTTCAAGCTATACAAAATAAGCTGCACTATGCCTGTACGCAGATGACGGCTGCAGAGCTTATTTTCAACCGTGTAGATGCTAATAAGTCAGATATGGGCTTAACCAGTTATAAAGGTGATGAAGTGCGTAAAACAGACGTCACTGTCGCTAAAAATTATCTGCGAGAGGACGAAATTAAAGAACTGAATCGAATTGTGAATATGTGGCTTGATTTTGCAGAAGACCAAGCGCTGCGACGCAAGCAAGTTTTCTTACAAGATTGGACTGATAAGCTTGATCAGTTTTTGAGTTTTAATGATCGTGAAGTTTTAAGCGGCGCAGGGACAATCTCTAAAAAAACGGCAGATGATAAAGCAAAATTGGAATTTGATAATTTTGCAAAGAGACGCCGCCGCTTGAAAGAAGCTGAGGGAGAAAATGCAAATATTTCTGCACTTAAAGCAATAGCTAATAAGGGTAAAAAAGGCTAGAGACGGCTTATCTTTTCTCGGTATGCAATGTAAAGCCTAAGTTTGTGTGTTGCACAAATAAGCTGTAACGCAGCATAAGTACAAAAAGCGCTGTTTTTTGCCTTAGAGAAAGCAATTTTTAATCATGGAAGACCAGTTTACCCTAACTGCGAGCGGCAAAATAACTTTATTAAGGGAAGCATATTAATTGGTATTAGTGGGTAGATAAATACCCATATATACTTAAGTAATTTACTTAGAAATATTGGGTATTTAAATAATTTTTACTCTGTTAATTTTATAAGCAATATATTTAGCTTACTTATAAAATACTTCTACTGTACCTTTTACTTTCATAAGTAAAGGTTGGCCGCGGCGGTCTAGCGCTTTAGGCGCGGCAATTTTAATCCAACCTTCGCTAATGCAGTACTCTTCTACGTCAAAGCGTTCTTTGCCATTTAAGCTTACGCCAATTTCGTGTTCAAACACTTCTTCTACGTAATGCTTGCTACGTGGGTTAATAGAAAGCTGATCAGGTAATGCTGGTTTTGTTGAATCGGTCATGGTTTTAATCTTTATTAAAAAGTGATGCGCTATTGTAGGCAATCCACTCAATACGCTCAAGGTTTAATGCTTAGCTACCCAACTTAGCTACACAATACAAAGCCAAGTATTAACAGTGCTATCCAAATGGTTTCGGCAACAATCATAATTATTGGTTTTAAGCCCACCTCGGTGAGTTTGCCTAGGTTTGTTTTCATACCAATGGCGGCTATAGCGGCAATTAAAAAGAATCGAGAAAGCTCATTTGTGGTTTCAAGCACAATAGCGGGTAGGTTAAAGGTGCTGTTTATAATCATTAAAATTACAAAGCCAATTAAAAACCCCGGTACTTTTGGCAACTCGCCATGGTTACCTTTATTTGAGCGATTAATAACCACCATCATAATAAGTACTACAGGCAACAGCATAGCCACGCGTACTAGTTTGGTAAGTGTTGCTATATCGCCAGTTTCGGGCGATACCGAATAACCGGCACCCACTACTTGGGCTACATCGTGTATGGTGCCACCTAAAAATACCCCGGCGTTATGTGCATCAAATTCAAGGTAGTTAACCACAATAGGGTATAAAATCATCGCAATGGTCGACATGGCCGTTACGCCAATTACGGTAAGTAAGGTATCGCGCTCTTTATGCTCGCTGCTTGGCATAATAGATGAAATAGCCAGTGCTGCCGATGCACCACAAATAGCGACTGAGCCACCGGTGAGTGCGCCAAAGCGTTTTTGCAAACCAAATACCCGGGCAAGTACAACCCCTAAAATAATGGTGGTAAATATAGCGCCAGCTAACATTAACGCAGTTTGCCAGCCCAGTGTAACTAAATCGCCCAGTGCTATACGAGTGCCAAGTAAAACAATGCCTACGCGTAAAACCGTGGTGCCAGTAAAGTCTATGCCTTTAGCGCACGGGCTGTCGCTTTGATATAAAAACGACACCGCCATCCCTAATAATAAAGCAAACAACATAGCGGGTGCGCCATAGTGTTCACTTAAAAATAAGGCAGCAAGGCCAGTCATTGCAGCAATGCTGGCCCCTTGCCATAACGGGGAAACTTTTACCTTTAGTGCACCGGTTAAGCTTTGCATTAGGCGTTAGCTGCTGTCAGTGCAACAAGCACTTGGCGTTTACGCTCGCCAGTAAATGGGCGGCGGCCATGCATAGCCATTTCGTTATCCACTAAGGCTACATCGCCATCTTGCCACGCTAAATCAAAGGTAAATTCTTTTGATAGCTCAACAATTTTTTCAAGCCCTTGTTTAGGAATGGCACTGCCATCGCCAAAGGTAATAGCAACCGATGGATTTTCGCGAACGCCTTTCCAGCCCATGTAAGCGGCAATAAGTTGGTTATAAAAAACCTGTACGCCGTTTTCAAGTGTAACTACCGCAGGTAAAACCGGAGTAATTGCTTTTAAAGAGCCATCTTCTAGCCACTCCCACTCGTAACCTAGCTCGGTAAGTTTGCTGTGTGCTTCTTCTTTGGTTTCAACACTTAGGGTGCTTTTCCAGCTGCGACCTTGGCCCGATGTAGCATCGTCGGCTGCGGGCATGTAAGTGGTGTACTTTAAGCCTTTTTGCTCAAAGTCATCGGCTAATTGGCTATCAAATTGCTTTAAAGCGCTAAATAATTTATCTGAACGGCAAAGCGGTGTCGCGCCGCCTTCCTCAGCTGCCGATTTACAAAAAAAGAACAGCTTACTCGGCGAAATAGGTGTTTGTGCCATTTCGTGATGAAGGTAAATTTCTACATCTTTGGGGGCTTCGTTAGCGGTAAATACACGCTCGGTAAAGTTAATACGTACCGCGTTAGATAGCGACTCTTGGTACGTAAAGTTGTCGTAATCAAACCCTGCTGAAAACGTATCAAAGGTTTCGGCGCTATCAACAGGAAAGCCTCTAAACAATACAGCGCCTGAGCTGCGTAGTTTTTTAGCCAACTCGCTTTTGTTAGCGCGAATAAAAGCTACCGCTTCTTCAACGGTGCTGGCGTTATTGTTATTAACTACAATGCACGGAAAAACCGAGTCATCAAACGTTAATTGAGTAGGCACTTGGGCATAGTTAAGTTCGGTAGCTGACATTTTATTATCCTAATCGTAAATAGGGTGAAAACGGTTAAAGGCAGCTTCACAAAAGTGCCCAGGGTCGTTAAAACGGCGGTTGCTATTAAGCGCAGAAATTTGCGCCATTTCTTGCTTTGTTAATTCAAAGTCGAACAGCGCGAGGTTTTCTTTCATGCGTTCAAATTTAGAGGTTTTAGGAATAATGGCGGTGCCGCGTTGCACACCCCAGCGCAGAACAACTTGTGCTGGTGTTTTGCCATGATTTTGCGCCGCAGCTTTTACTACGCTTTGCTCAAGCACCGACTCAGTTTGATCGGCCATTTCAAGCTCAAGGTACGAAAGCGCACCCAATGGTGAAAACGCCGTAACCGGAATATCGTACTGTTTTGCAAGCCTCACTAAGCGCTCTTGCGTTAAATAAGGGTGCGACTCAATTTGCAGCATGGCGGGTTTAATTGTGGCGTAGGTCATTAAATCGTGAATAAGCGCGCTTGAGTAATTACACACACCAATGCGTTTTGCTTTGTTGTTATGTACTTGCTCTTCCATTGCTTGCCACGTTAAGTGTAGCGGCACTTTTGCCAGTTCCATTTGTGGGTTTTGTGCATCTGGGTCTACAAACCACTCTGGTGGATAGCGAGTTTCGATTGGTACAAACGTTTGCGCAATCGGAAAGTGAATTAAGTATAAGTCGAGGTAGTCGAGCTTTAAATCGCTCAAGGTTTTATCAATGGCAAGCTCTACATGCTCTGGCGCATGAAAAGTATTCCATAGTTTTGATGTTACCCATAATTCTTCGCGGGTACATAGGCCGTCTTTTATTGCTTGAGCAATGCCATCGCCTACTTGTTCTTCGTTACCGTAGTCTGATGCGCAATCAAGATGACGGTAACCTGCTTTAATAGCTTGGTACACCGTTTGCGCGCAATCTTCTTGTGCTACTTTCCATAAACCGAACCCGACTGGCGGGATGTTATTTAATGAACTCATTGGGAATTCCTGTTAAAATTGCATAATGACTTTGGTCTTGTATAAGACATAAGTTATTATACGAATCTAACAGTGTCAACACTGTGTTAACCGTAAGGCAATAAATGAAAGGTGTTAAAAAACCTACAGGCAGCAAAAAGGCAGCGTTTGCTGCCTTTAAAAAATATTTAATAAGTATGCGCTAATATAACTTACACGCGGCTAAAGCGCGGTTAATTAATCAAGTTCTATTTGGTAGTGGTAATGATCGCTACGGCATTTACTTAACCGGTATTCAATGCGTTTACCTTCGATTGATTCGGTAATGCGCGATACCAACAATAAAGGGTCACCGGCTTTAATAGCGAGCATTTTAGCGTCGGTTTCATCTGCTAAAACGGCTTTAATGCTGTCTTGGGTTTTATGCACGGTTTGGTTAAATTTGGTTTGGTAGTAATGATACAATGTGTGCGGAATATCACTACTTTGATGTATATCAGGAAAGAAGCTTTGTGGTAGATATATAGTTTCGCTCATACAAAATTCGTTATCGAGAATGCGTCTGCGAACAAGCTTAGTGACTTTGTCTTTTTTATTAAGTTGCAGCGCATCAATAACATCTTGTGGTGCAGGGCAAAGCTCAACCGACAATAGCTCGGCTTTAGGTAGGTCGGCGCCTTTACCGTCGGCCTGTAGCGGAAAAAACCTAAACAGGGCATCTTGCGCGGTATGCTCAGATACAAACGTACCAACACCTTGGCGGCGAGTAACTATTTTATCGTCGGTTAATAAATTAAGCGCTTTACGCACAGTGCCTTGGCTTACGTTAAACTCTTCAGCAAGGCGAAACTCGCTCGGTAATACTTCGCCAGGTACCCAGCGTCTTTCAACAATGAGCTGTTTAATATAATCAGCCACTTGTAAGTAAAGTGGTTGAAAAGCCAAGCTTGGGCCACTTAATTTGTGATCAAACATAGAGTTACTCATTGTTATTTACCATTAAATTTAATCCACCTGTATTTATATCATAGGTGAAACTTTTTGCGCAGTTTTGCGCAAGCTCAATTAATTGTGAACTATTGCCGTGTAGTTTGTTTTTACATTATGCCTAAAAACAAATCGTTACACTACAATAGCGCACACGTAGGATATTTAAAGTGCTCAGTATTTCGTTAGAACTCATCTTGCTTATGGCGTTGTGCCTAAGCCTTGCCACCATAATGCAAACGCTTAGCGGGTTTGGCTTTGGGTTGCTGGTGGTTGCAAGCTTTACGTTGCTAGATGTTTTACCGCTCACTGCCACCACCTTTTTAGTGAGTTTATTGGGTTTGGTTAACTCAACCACTGTGGTGGTTAAAAATCGCAGTACAGTAAAAGTGCCCGAGCTTAAACTTATGTTGTATACCGGTATTCCGCTAATGCTGTTAGGTTTTATATTGCTTGAATATATGTCGGCGCATTTAACGCAGTTCTTAAACTTTATTTTAGGCATTAGTATTTTGCTATGTTGTGGCTTAATGCTAATTGGCCGTGATAGAGCAAATAAGCAAAGCGGGCGTGGCTCGTTTTTAATTGCCGGCGGCGTAAGTGGCTTGCTGGGCGGGCTGTTTTCAACGTCGGGGCCGCCGCTGGTGTTTCAGTGCTATAAACAAGCTTGGTCTATTGAGGCCATTCGTAGCACCTTACTTGCGGTATTTACCATTGGTGGCTTAGTCCGCGTTGGTATTGCCTTATTTGGCACCTTACCCGAGCTCGACATTATGTTTTTAATTGCAGCGGCCATACCGCTGGTATTATTAGTAACGCAATTTGCTCGTAAATTAACACCTTACGTTGATGCAAAATGGATTCGTATAATAGCAATTGCATTGCTTGGCCTAAGCGGCGTTTCGCTGGTGGCAACATCGGCACCGGGCATATTTTAAAAGTAACGATGTAAATAATTCATCTTAGGGTTATTTACATTGACATGGGGATTGCAATTATTTAACTTGTGTCTTATACAAGACTAATAATTGGTTAAGGAACTCCCATGAATGCATTTGAATTACGTGAGCCAGACTGGAACGCAATAGAGCCAGCACGCTTAACTGCAGAGCCTAAATTACAAGGCCATGTGCTAGTTTTACCAACTCAATTTTGCGAGGTTAGCGTTACCATAAGCCAGTTTGGTTTACGTTTAAATGCAGGCTCCACGCATGACGAGACGTTTAAAATATTAACCACCACCCCTTCAAACTTACCGCTATCACTTAATAAATTAGACCAAGGCTTTGCAGCCACCGCCGGTGAGTACCGCTTAGAATTTTACAGCGACCCGTTTTACTTTAAACTTTATAAAAACGATAAATTAGTACAGCAATCAGCAACCGATGGCCACTTTGTGCGCCAGCACCGCTTACCGCCACTGGCGAAAACCGATAACGGCTGGATTTTAAGCTTAGAGCTTAATTATGACGAAGCCGTATACGGCCTTGGCGAAAAATGGGGCAAGCTTGATAAACGCGGCCAGCTTATTCGCTCATACAACCACGATGCACTGGGCGTCAACGCCGAAAAGTCTTATAAAAATACGCCATACGCATGGAGCCCAGAGGGCTGGAATTTATTTGTACACACGCCGGCGCCCGTTACACATGGCGTAGGTTACGCACTTTGGTCGCAACGTGCTTATGTGTGTTTAGTAGAAGACGACGCATTAGATGTATTTTTATACCAAGAGCAAACGCCTGCACAAAGCATTAATCGCTATTGCGAGTTAACTGGTTTTGCGCCGGTGCCACCGCAGTGGAGCTTGGGTGTTATTTTATCAAAAGCGTACTACAAAGATGCCGACGAGCTATTAAGTGTCGCCCGCGAAGTACGCGCTAAAAACATGCCGTGCGATGTAATTACCCTTGATGGCCGTGCATGGCAAGACACCGACACCCGCTTTGCCTTTGAATGGGACCCAACACGTTACGCCGACCCAAAACCTGTGCTTGATGAACTAAAAGCCATGGATTTTAAAATTTGTGTGTGGGAATACCCAATGATCTCGGTAAACAACCCATTATTTGCTAAAGCGGCCGAAAACGGTTGGCTAATAAAAGACAAACGCACAGGTAAAGCATATCAATACGAGTGGGATTTAAGCCCATTTGGCGAAGTACTTACGCCATTACCAGAGTCGGGTATTTTAGATTTTACTCATCCCGATGCTTACGAATACTGGCTGGAGTCGCACAAGCCATTGTTTGAGCTTGGCGTAGATATGATAAAAGCAGACTTTGGCGAACAGCTAGAAGACGAAAACATGGTATCGCACAGTGGCGACAGCGGTATTAGACTGCATAATGTTTATAGCATGCTGTACAACCGCTGCGTTTATGAAGCCGCCGAAAAATACTGTAAAACAGGGCCATTTTTATTTAGCCGCTCAGCGTGGACTGGCAGCCAACGCTTCCCTGCACAATGGGGCGGCGACCCACAAGCCGATTGGCAAGGCTTAGCAGCGAGCATTCGCGGCAGCTTAGCGTGGGGCATGTCGGGCGGGCCATTTTTTGCAACCGACATTGGTGGTTTTTATAAAGATACGCGTGATGCAGAGCTTTATGTACGCTGGGCGCAAGCGTCGGTATTTAGTGCACATATGCGCTTACATGGTATTGGCCCACGCGAACCGTGGTCATACACCGAGCAAGCAAGTGACGCTGTATTTGCAGCGCTTAAATTACGCTATCAGTTAATTCCGTACTTACAAGAATGTGCAGAGCAAGCGCAGCAAACAGGGCTGCCTATTCAGCGTGCTATGGCATTGGCGTTTCCTGATGACGTACTGGCACATAGTTTTGATCAGCAATTTATGTGCGGCGAAAAACTCCTTGTGGTGCCATGTGTAGTACCAAACGGTAAAGTTAAATTTTATTTACCACAAGGCGAGTGGGTGCGATTCCCTGATGCACAAACGTACCAAGGCGGCAAATATTACGAAGAAACACTAGAGCTTACACAAATGGCCGTATTTGTTCGTAAAGGCGATACGCTCATGCTAGGCCCAGAGGTTCAACACACAGAGCAAGACATGAGCCAGCTAACAGCATGGCCAAAATAAAACTCGGTTAATAGCAAACACACACAACACACGTAACACACACAATAATAAAGATATTAGCTTACTTTTTACCGAGTAAAGTAAGCTAAAAGGGGCGCAAGATGGAAGGTATGAACATTACCATGACACTGCTATCGTGCTTGGCGTTTATGGCGCTGGTAGGATATATTTCGTACCAAAAAACCAAAGGGGAAGTTAACACCCAAGACGGCTACTTTTTAGCGGGGCGTGGTTTAACGGGTACATTTATAGCGGGGTCGATGATCCTCACTAACTTATCGGCCGAACAACTTATTGGCCTAAATGGCTCAGCGTATGGTTACAACCTAAGTTCAATGGCGTGGGAAGTAACAGCTGGGATATCAACCATTATAATGGCGCTGATCTTTTTACCGCGGTATTTAGCCGGCGCGTTTTCTACCCTGCCTGAATTTTTACGGGATCGTTTTGACGATACCGTACGCCGCATGACGGTGATCTTATTTATGGTAGGGTATTGTTTTATAACGATCCCTTCTGTTTTGTACTCAGGATCAATCGCCGTTCTTAGGCTGTTTGATGTGCCCACCTTATTAAACTTAAGCTATCAAGCAAGCTTAATTGTCACCATTATTATTGTGGGCTCCGTGGGCGCTATTTACGCGGTATTCGGCGGTTTAAAGGCGGTTGCAGTATCAGATACCATTAACGGTGTTGGGTTATTAATTATTGGTATTTTAGTGCCTACCCTTGGCATTATTGCCCTTGGCGATGGCAACTTTGCCGATGGCCTAAGCACACTGGTAAACACCGATACCGAAAAGCTCAACGCCATTGGAAGCAGTGACGATCCCGTGCCATTGGGCACCATTTTTACCGGAATGATCCTCGCTAATTTATTTTATTGGGGCACCAATCAGTACGTGATCCAGCGTACACTGGGCGCTAAAAACTTAGTAGAAGGCCAAAAGGGCGTGTTGTTTTCAGGGTACTTTAAAGTGCTAGTACCCTTTATGATGATGATCCCAGGCGTAATTGCGTATCATCTTTATAAGCACGAAAGCTTACAAACCATAGATTTAGCTTACCCACATTTAGTTAAAGATGTACTGCCTCAGTACTTATCTGGGTTCTTTTTAGCGGTGCTATTAGGTGCGGTATTTAGCTCGTTTAATTCGTTGTTAAATAGTGCCGCCACGTTGTTTTGTTTAGATGTATACAAACCCATGAAAAAAGGCAAAGTAAGCGACGAAAAGCTGATTAAAGTGGCCAAAATTACCAGTATTGTAATTGCTGTTTTATCGTTTATTACCGCGCCATTACTGATGTTTGCACCAGAAGGTTTATGGCACATCATTCGTGTATTTACCGGATTTTACAACATTCCGGTCATCACAATTGTGCTCGTGGGGTTATTTACTCGCAAAGTGCCTGCACTGGGCGCTAAAGTGGCTATTGTTTTTCATGTTATTGCCTACACTTTGCTTAAATTTGTGTGGGATGTAGATATTAACTTTATCCATATTTACGCCATATTATTCTTTATTGAGCTGGCCATTATGTTAGGTATTGGCTACTACAAACCTCTTGCCACACCATGGAACTTTACCCGCAAAGCCGAGGTAAACCTAAGCCCGTGGAAATACGCACTGCCTTGCGCGATTGTATTAGTGAGCTTAATTATAAGCTTGTACATACTGTTTTCTCCGCTTGGATTGGTGGGTGGCACCAGCGTGTACTTTGTACCAAGCTTAATTGCTGTTTGGACTAGCGCCTTTGTGCTTAGCTGGTGGAGCGTACGCCGATGGCATACACGTTATACAAATAGCTTGGCGCATATTGGCGTTGCTAAGGCACATAATACCAACTCGCAATAATACTTAATCATTTTGCGGGGCTAAACGTGTCGCTACCTGCGTTAAAAAATTCTCATTTAGAATAACTAAATAGCGAATTTTTTGCCTAGCTATCAACACGTTTTTCCAGCCTCAAAATAGATTACTTAATTAAGCGAGTTGGTATATAACGCGCCGTTATATTCTTTATACAAATTTAAAATCACATTTTATTCACATAATGTTTGCAATAGAACATAAGTTTGTTTAAGTTTATATCTCTTATATAAGACATAAGAGATATAAGGAAAATAACTACAACACTCTGGCACCGCTTTTTAGCAACCCACACACTTGCTAGCGCGGTAATTTAACAGCACACACGCACAATTTGGAGAATGACATGAGAGCTAAAAAGTCCGTCTTAAGCTTGGCAGTCACGTTAGCAATGACAACGGGTTTAGCACTAAGCACGCAAGCACATGCTAAGCAAGAGCAAACTGAGCAACAAGCAGAGCAAAACAATAACGACCAGTTTGAAAAAATTGTTGTTACCTCACAAAAACGAACGCAAAGCCTGAATGAAGTACCGCTTGCGGTGTCTGTGCTTAATAGCGACCAGATTGATTCGGCGTTTGCTAATAACATGGAAGGCCTGCAGTCACTTGTGCCTTCGGTCAGTTTTAGAAAAGGCACCACAACCCGTAACTCAGCACTAACAGTGCGTGGTATTGGTACTATTTCGTTTAGTATTGCTGCTGAGCCAAGTGTGGCAACTGTGGTTGATGGCGTGGTGCTAGGTCGCTCTGGTCAAGCCTTTGCCGATTTATACGATGTATCTCGCATTGAAGTACTGCGCGGCCCACAAGGTACACTATTTGGTAAAAATGCCTCGGCGGGTGTGGTAAACATTACAACCAAAGATCCTTCGTACGACACCACCGGCAGCGTAGAAACCTCGTTTTATCAAGACAACGAATACCGCTTTAAAGGCGTGGTAAGCGGCGGCTTAACCGACGACTTAGCAGCAAGCTTAACCGTGTTTAAAGGTAAGTTTGATGGCTACATTGATAACGTTTACAACAACGAAAAAGTAAACGGTTACGACCGTGAAGGCGCACGTGCTGTATTTAAATACGAGCCAAGCGATGATTTAAACGTAAAATTTATTGCCGAATTTTATAACGCCGACGACGACTGTTGTGCCGATTTAGAAGCCCTGCCAAGTGGCCGTAACCCAGATTCAGACGCAGCCCCTAACAGCAACGGTATTGTTGATGGTGTGGCCGATATTGACCTAGACCAGCGCAAAGTTGATCACGACTATGAATCGCGCACTATTGACAAACACAGCGCGTTTTCGGTACAGGTTGATAAAACTATTGGCGACTACACATACACCTCTATTACTGCGCAGCGCTCGTGGGATAACACCGAATACCGCGAAGGCGACTTTACCTCAATTGCTGGCGACAGTAACGAACCTGTATTTGGTGCGCCATTTCAATTACACGATTTAGGTGCTCAGCAGTGGGATCAGTTTTCGCAAGAATTTAGAGTTACTTCAAACCTAGCGGGTCCGTTTAACTATGTGGCTGGCTTATTTTACTGGAACATGGACTCGCAACGTAACTTTACCCGTGACGCGAGTTGTCAAAATAACGGTGGCCAACTAGACGCTGCAATGGCGTATTACGCACAAAATAACTTAACCGGTGCAGAGCTTGATGCCGCATTGGCCGACTTAGACGCCTACACACAAAGCTTAGGTGTAAGCTGTAATGCTAACGATATTGTATCGGCAACCGCGTACATGAGCACCGAGTTTAACAACTGGGCAGCCTTTGCCGATGGTACTTACGATTTATCTGAAGACTTACGTGTACTGTTTGGTATTCGTTATACCGACGATGAAGTGTCGTACACACACCGCCGTGTAAGCAATGACGAATTTGGTCGCACCGGTGTAGGTGTACGCTCAGCAGCACTAAATACTGACGAATCAGGCAGTGCAGAAGAAACCAATGTGTCGGGTCGTTTAGGTATGCAATACGACCTAGGCGATGGCCAAATGGTTTACGGTACTTACTCGCAAGGCTATAAAGGCCCTGGTTTTAACGTGTACTACAACTTTAATCCAGATAACGATAGCCGCGAAATATCGCCAGAAGAGTCAGATGCATACGAGTTAGGCTACAAATACGCAAGCCGCGACTTTGTATTTAACTTTGCTGTATTTAGAACCGAAATTGAAGGCTTTCAAGCCAATAACTTTGACTGTTCAGACGGTACCTGTATTACCCGTTTAACCAATGCAGGTGATGTAAGTACACAAGGTGCTGAGGTTGACTTTATGTGGGCGGCTACCGATTCACTTACTTTAACTGGTGGTATTGCGTACATTAAGGCCGAAATTGACGAGTTTAATTGTCCGGCAGAGGTAGAAGCAGGTTCATGTACTGACCGCTCTGGCTTAGATGTCCCGTTTTCGCCAGATTTAAAATACTCACTAAGTGCTGATTACTTTATTGAAACAGAGCACGACTTTAATATTCATATAAACGGCTCTTACATTTACACCGACGAGCAATACTCAGACCTACCAAACAATGTAGGCGAGTTTAACCCAGCAGCGTTACTGCCAGATTACGGTATTTTAAACGCAAGTGTGGGTTTATCGTTTAAAGATGATGCATTTAGAGTATCGCTTATTGCTAAAAACTTAACCGATGAAAGCTACGTAACCACCTACAGTGGCGACAACTTCCGTTACCAAATTCCGCGTGATGCAGAGCGCTACTTTGGTGTATCGTTTAAGGCACGTTTTTAATTTTATAAATATATCCCTGTGAAAATTGTGCTAAGCGCAGCGTTTAACCCGCTGCGCTTTTTTGTGTCTTAATTTTGTCATGGTTTAGTCATTGTTTTTTAATTAAAAGTACTCTTAGAGGTCACATCTATTTTCTATAGTGCAGCGGTTACTTATTTGAGGTTTACGCTTCAAGCAAAAAATAACCACTACACAATGGGAATAATAAAGGATGAAAATTAAAAAAGTTGCTGCGGCAGTTGGCTTAACGTTTATGTTAAGTGCTGCAAGTCATGCCGATGTATTACCACAAAGCCAAACAGACAATGACTGGTATACAAATGCCCAAACCACACTCGCCACAAAAACTGCGCTTGCACAAAGCCAGCAAACAACAAAAGCTAAAAACGTTATTTTATTTATAGGCGATGGCATGGGTGTATCTACCCTTACCGCAGCACGTATCTTAAAAGGACAAAGAGCGGGCGATTTAGGTGAAGAAGGTTATTTAAGCTTTGAAGAGTTCCCGTACTCAGCACAAGTAAAAACATACAACGTAGATGCACAAACACCAGATTCTGCAGGCACAATGACCGCGATGATCTCTGGGGTTAAAACCGATGTAGGCGTTATTGGTGTAGACGAAGACATAGAGCGCGGTGTGTGTTCAACTGTATCGGGTAATGAACTTTTAACAGCAACAGAACTTGCTGAAATTAAAGGCCTAGCAACCGGTGTTATTTCAACAGCGCGTATTACCCATGCAACGCCAGCGGCAACCTATGCAAAATCGGCAGACCGTAACTGGGAAGATATCTCAGACATGCCAGAAACCGAAACTGCATGTGAAGACATTGCCTCGCAATTGGTTAATTTTGAGAAAAACCTAGAAGCACGTTTTGTAGGTACCGACGTAGACGGCCTTGATTTTGTAATGGGTGGCGGACGTCGTCATTTTTTACCAAAAGATGAAGCAGCTAACTCAGCAGATGCACTTAGCGCTGTAGAGGGCGATCGTACTGATGAGCGTAACTTAGTTACTGAGTGGCAAACACAATACCCACAAGGTACTTATGTTATGGACCAAGCAGGCTTTGATGCTATTGCTGATGATGCCACTAAAGTGTTTGGCTTATTTAACGAATCGCACATGCAATACGAAGCAGACCGCGCAAACGATATTGCCGGCGAGCCATCGCTTAGCGAAATGACCAGCAAAGCAATTGATGTATTAGGTAAAAACGAAAACGGCTTTTTCTTAACCGTTGAATCGGGCCGTATTGACCACGCACACCACGCGGGTAATGCCTACAACGCACTTAACGACACCATTGAATTTGCTAAAGCCGTGCAAGCTGCGGTAGATAATACCAACCCAGAAGAAACCCTTATTTTAGTAACCGCCGATCACAGCCACGTATTTACTATTGCTGGTTACCCTAAACGCGGTAACCCAATTTTAGGCCAAGTAGTTGCCGTAGGCGAAACCACACCAAGCCTTGCTGCCGACGATATGCCTTACACCACAGTAGGCTATGCAAATGGTTTAGGGTTTAGAAACTTAGTTGATGAAACAGATGCCGATGCAGCGTATACAACTGGCCCAGTTGCTGGACGTGTAGAGCTTAGTGGTGTTGATACTACCAATGTTGGCTTTCACCAAGAAACCACTGTCCCTCTTGGCTCAGAAACTCATGCCGGTGAAGATATTTCGCTGCATGCAAAAGGCCCTGGTGCACAGCTAGCTCAAGGCGTAATTGAGCAAAACGTAGTATTTCATTTAATTAATCAAGCTCTTGAACTAACTCAGCAATAATGGCGGCTAACATGAACAAATTAACAGTACTTTCTTTAGCAGTAATGGTCGCGCTAGCAGGTTGTAGTGACGACGACAAAGACGAAAATAATATTCTCGCGGTAGATAACACCATTGCAGTCGGCTCTGAGCAATGTGTTAATGGCGGCGTAGAAACCCAAACTGGCGTAGATACAAACGGCAACGGCGTGCTAGATAGCGACGAAGTTACCTCTTCTAACTTAGTGTGTAATGCACCCGCTACGTCACTTACTAGCGAGCAACTTGCCACCCTAACGACTAACGAATGGTATGGCGATGCACAAACAAAGCTTGCGGCAACACAGCAAGCTAATAGCGAAGTGGTTACTGAGTCGGGCAAAGCGAAAAACGTTATATTATTTGTTGGCGACGGCATGGGAATTTCTACCGTAACAGCTGCACGTATTTTAGCAGGCCAGCTTGAAGGCGGTTTAGGTGAAGACTACCAGTTAAGCTTTGAAAAAATGCCGTACTCAGGCTTTGTTAAAACTTACAACGTAGATGCACAAACGCCGGATTCTGCAGGCACAATGACGGCAATGGTATCAGGTGTTAAAACCGATGTGGGCGTAATTGGCGTGGATGAAGACATTGAACGCGGCGACTGTGCCACGGTAACAGGCAACGAACTGGTTACCTCGTTAGAGCTTGCTGAAATAGCGGGTAAAGCAACCGGCCTTATTTCAACAGCACGTATTACCCATGCAACACCTGCAGCAACGTATGCTAAATCGGCTGACCGTAACTGGGAAGATAACTCAGATATGCCAGAGGGCACTGAAGCCTGTGAAGATATTGCATCGCAACTTGTTAACTTTGAAGCCAACCTAGAGTCGCGTTATGCGGGTATTGATGTAGATGGCATTGATGTTGTAATGGGCGGCGGACGTCGTCACTTTTTACCAAAAGATGAAGCAGCAAACTCAGCCGATGCAGTAAGCGCAGTAGAAGGCGACCGTACTGATGGCCGCAACCTAGTAACTGAGTGGCAAACAACTTACCCAAGCGGCACTTACGTTATGGACCAAACCGGTTTTGATGCAATTAGCGACGATGCCACTAAAGTATTTGGTTTATTTAACGAATCGCACATGCAATACGAAGCCGACCGCGCAAACGATGTAGCGGGCGAGCCGTCGCTTAGCGAAATGACCGAAAAAGCAATTAACGTACTAGATAACAACGACAATGGCTTTTTCTTATCGGTAGAAGCAGGTCGTATTGACCACGCGCACCATGCGGGTAATGCCTACAATGCCCTAAACGACACAGTAGAATTTGCAAAAGCTGTGCAAGTGGCAATGGAAAACACTAACCCAGAAGAAACGCTAATAGTAGTAACTGCCGATCACAGCCACGTATTTACTATTGCAGGCTACCCTAAACGTGGTAACCCAATATTAGGTAAAGTTGTTGCCGTAGGCGAAACCGAGCCAAGCCTAGCTGCCGACGATATGCCATACACCACAGTTGGCTACACCAACGGTGGCGGCTTTAGAGATTTAGGCGATGAAACCGATGCCGATGCAGGTTATGCATTTGCACCTGTTACAGGGCGTGTAGATTTAACCGATGTTGATACAACTTCAGCGGGCTTTCACCAAGAGGCACTTGTACCACTTGGCTCAGAAACTCACGCAGGTGAAGATGTTGGCGTATATGCAATGGGCCCAGGCGCTCACTTAGTTACAGGCACTAACGAGCAAAGCTTTTTATTCCATGTAATGGACTTTGCAGCAGACTTAGTAACTACCGCTGATGAAAAAGTAACGCCATAAGTAATTTAATACGTACGCTCAGCACATAAAGTACGTATTAAAAATGAGGTATTTAAAAACAACTCGTACGCTGTGCGAGTTGTTTTTTTATGTCATAAAAATGCCACTGTAAATGGGTATGGTAATGCCTATTACAGTGACGTTTAAATAAGAGATAATTTAATGAAACTAGCATTATTTTTAATGGCAACCCTTGCCAGTACCAGCACCCTAGCGCAGCAATGTAAAATTGATAGCGCGCATTTAAAAGCCGACTATAAAATTACCAATACTCATAAAAACGAGCAAAGCACGCAATCACTTACGCTTTGGCGAAACAACTCACAAGTTGCGCATCAGCGTGAGGTAATTACTGAGCTTTGGCAGCACTTAGCTAACAAGCAAATTCGCCCAATTCGTTATTTTAATGCCCAACAACGCGGTATTGAGTATCAGCCATCTGAGGTACGCGGTGTACAAAGTTGGAGCGCTAAAAATCAGCTCGTGGATACGCATTTAATCGAAAAAATGACCCTAGTAAACACCCAAGGCAGCGGCTGCGATGAAGTAAAAAACTACACACTTACTGAGGGCGACAACCAATTTAAACTCGCTTTATTTACTAAATCAAACTTGGTTAAAAGCTTTAGCGTAACCAATAAAAAAAGCGATACCCATACTTTGCTAAGCCTTAACGATGTAAACAGCAATAAAGCAGAAATAACCTCACAGTTTGCCAAATGGGATCGCTTTCAAACCACCGATTATGCCGACATTGGCGATAACGAAAACGACCCGTTTTTAGCAAAAATGATCAACCTAGGCTTTATAGAACACGGCGCAACGGGGTTTTATAATCAGCAAGGTAAAGCGATTCAAGGTGGACACCACCACTAGGTTTTAGCGTTTTTAAATGTAGTAGCTCATAGCTGAAAGAATGACAGTTATGAGCTACAAGTAGGTATTTAAAAGTAGATTAATTTTAGCCATTCCCGCCCAAGTAATACTGCAAACAGTTTCCCATTTTTATAAAACGCACACCGCCTGCCGCATAAGATTTATAGTTGGTAATAATTTATACTATTTGATACTAATAGAAGTTCACACAATAGGGACATTTAATTGCTAAGGGAAGTTTATGCCAGAATTCAAAATCTTAAACAACATCCTTGATTATATGGAATCTAAGGGGCTTACATATAAGAGTGTAGTAGTCACTATTAATGAGGAACTTGTTGAGGAAGTAAATACTATAAATAAAAGCTCCCACACTTTAGAAGAATTACAAAAGGCGGCAGATAAGTGTTTTGCTCATGAATGGCTCAAACGTAGAGGTGAGGGTGGGGATAAATATACTCACTTATATATAACACCAAAAGGCATTGGAGCTGCGAGGTCAAAACAAAGGTCTGAGGAATTAAAAAAATCTCGTTCTTTTCTGAAAAAAACTTCTGATTATATTGAAGAGCACAAAGGATTATTTATTGTCTTCGGTTTCTTATTAACACTCGCTACATTCGCACTGAAAATCTTCGGAGATAAGTAATGAATAATAAAAAATTTACGATCTCTTTGAAATGTTTGTTTTGTGACAGCGAGCTTCAGAATGATTCTGAAATAGAGTTCAGTTCTGGCGATATGCTTGAGTGCAAAGAATGTGGTGAGCTAAATGATTACGATGCATTGGTTGACGTTGCAATTGATGAAGGCAAAGAGCTCGCTGAAAAACATGCAAAAGAAGAAATTGAAAAAATGTTCAAAAAGACATTTAAGTAAACGTAATCTTATAAATAAAATACAAACACTATCGCCTGACACTACTCAATATGAGAATCATCAGGCTTTTTAGGTCTATCAGCTAGCTCTGTTAGGCCGTCTTCACAGTCGCCGCTGTCGCAGGTATTTAAATCACTTTGTGCCTGCTTGTCTTGTTGCAGTACTTGTTTTAAATCTTCCATACGTTGGCGCACGGCTACGCCGTAGCTGGCGTCGTCGCCCCACAGTTTGGCTAGTTGCAATACGGCAGCGCGGTCGTGGTCTCTAAATAGTTTTCCGGCGCGCTGGGCATCTTCTTTATTGTTACCTAATAGCTCTAATGCATCTACCGCTAGGTTAATGGCGGAGTCGACCGTTTCACGGTTAAACGCATCTACTTTTAAATTAAGTAATTGATAGGCGTGGCGGCGGTCGATAGCGCGGGCAACAATTTTAAGCTGCGGGTAGTTTTTATGCGCAAGCTTAATAATTTCGAGGGTTTTGTCTGCATCATCTATTGCCACAATTAGCATTTGCACGGTGTGCGCGCCTGCGGCTTCTAGCAGCTTTTGGCGGGCAGCATCACCATAAAATACGGTATTGCCAAAGCGGCGTAGGAGTTCTATTTGGCTTGGGCTGTGATCAAGTACAGTAATTTCGTAGCCTTGGGCGTGTAATAAACGCCCCATAATTTGCCCAAAGCGCCCGTAGCCTGCAATTATAACGTGTTTAGCGCTGCTAATTTGCTCGGGCTTGTCAAACTCGGGCGCACTGTTACTGGTACGTTTTTGTAGCTGCTCGTAAGCCATTAATAACAGTGGCGCAACCAACATTGAAACAGCCACCACTAACGTCACGAGGCTTGTTTGCTCTGGCGTTAATATGCTTAATGTAGTGGTTACGCTTAAAAGTACAAAGGCAAATTCGCCGCCTTGTGCCAGCGCTAATGCAAACAGTAAACGCTGCTTTTTACTAATATTAAAGGTGATGGCAAGGGCAAATAAAATGCAGGCTTTTACTACAATAAGCAGTGCAACGAGTGCAATAACGGTTGTAAATTCATTCGCTAATAATTCAAAGTTGATTGATGCGCCAACAGTGATAAAAAACAGCCCTAACAGTAGGCCTTTAAAGGGCTCTATATCGGCTTCTAGCTCGTGTCTAAACTCGCTTTCGGCAAGGACTACACCGGCTAAAAATGTACCGAGTGCTGGTGATAAACCAATACTTTGCATCACAAGGGCAATCGCCACCACTAAAAATAGCGCAAAAATAGTAAATATTTCACGCATGTGGGTTTGCGCTATGTATCTAAATAACGGGGCCGACACATATTTACCGCCGGCAATAATAGCGGCGATAACCGCTACCGATACGCCTACTTGCTGCCATACCGGCCAGCTTGCAATAATGGAGTCGCTAATGTCTTTTGAGCTACTTTGCGGCGCAAAAGCCAGTAGTGGCAGGAGCGCTAAAATAGGAATAATGGCGATGTCTTGAAATAATAAAACCGAGAATGCATTTTGCCCGGCTTCTTGCTTTAGCCAGCCTTTTTCTTCAAGGCTTTGCAGTACAATAGCGGTTGATGACAGCGCCAGCATTAGGCCAATGGCGAGGGCGGTTTGCCAATGCATGGTAAAAACCCAATAACAAAACGCAAAAATAGCCGCGGCGGTAAGTACGACCTGTAAGCCGCCAAGCCCTAATATTGAATGGCGAAGCTTCCATAAACGGGCTGGTTGTAGCTCAAGGCCAACCAAAAACAGCATCATTACTACGCCAAATTCGGCAAAGTGCATTACATCTGTTTGATCCCCCACAATACCCAGGGCGTAAGGGCCAATGAGTATGCCCGCAATTAAATAACCAAGTACCGAGCCAAGTCCCACTCGCTTGGCAATAGGTACAGCCACTATGGCCGCCGCTAAGTAAATTAAAGCTATTTCTAACACGCGTATATCCTAATAGTATCAAGGCTTTTAGCATGGCTTAGTGGCTTTAAAAATACAATGGGTCATGTGGCTGAAAATGGATCATTTAGTCATAATTAATCGGCTACTTTTACTGGGCCGTTAATGTTATCAATGCTTACATCGCCTGAGCCCGATTCGGTAATAGTAAGCCCCATAGCGTGGTTTACACGAATGTCGCCCGAACCATCTTCAATGGTTACGCTTGCTTGCACATGCTCAATGACTAAATCGCCAGAGTTATCGTCTACATCTACTGCGCCATTAATATTATTAATAGCAATGCTGCCGGAGCCGTCTTCAACAGTTAAGGTGCCGCGCACATTGCTAATGCGCATATCGCCCGAGCCATCATCAACTACGGCGTTGCCGCTAACATTATTAATATTTACGCTGCCAGAGCCATCGGTAATCGCTAAGTTACCGGTGATGTTTTCAAGAGTAATATCGCCTGAGCCATCTTCAATAGTAAGGTTTTTAGCGCTGTTGATAGATAAGCTGCCAGAGCCGTCTTCTACGTTAATGTTATTTTGCATGGCGCTTATTGCAATGTCGCCAGAGCCATCATCAATATCGAGCATTAAATTACTAGGCACGGTAACCACTAAATCAATGTGTGGCGATTGGCCGCTGTAAAAACGCATACCGCTGGCAGTATTGTTGTTTGCAACTAAGGTAGCTTGTTTGCCATTTTGCTCAAGGGTAAGTGTGTATTCGTCTTCAATGTTGGCGGTAAAAATTGTGGCATCTACACTTATGCTGGTGGCATTGGGCGAGCCTTTTATTTTAAGAGAGCCTGCACCGCTTAATACGTTTAAGTATTCTAGATTACTGCTTGGCAGTGATAACTGCTGAGTTTGTTTTACTGAGGCAACGCTTGGCGATATATGAAACACACAGCCGCTTAATAATAAAATGCCGCCAATAAGTGAAAGTGGTTTTGTAATGTTAGATACAGTTGATGAACTCATGTTTAGTCCTTTGTGTTTGTTATTTATGCATGTTTTGTATAAGCATAGTAGAGCAAAAACGAGACCAACTGTAAGTCTTTGATTTTATTGGGGAGAGATGTGTTTATGAAAAGTGGATTTACTAATAAGTGGTTAAATACACTAAGAAGTAATTAAAAAAGGATGCACATGGCATCCTTTTTAAGTGTTTGCTTTTAGGTTATTTATTAAAAGCTGTAAGTAATATTACCGTATAGGAAACGCCCGTCTAATCCGTACGGTGCATATGGCGTGTACGGGAATATTTGGCCAAAGTCAGAGTAACCAATGTTATCTACCGTTGCTTGTGGGTACTGATCGAACAAGTTGTTTGCACCTACTGCAAATTTCCAGTATTCGTCTGGGCGGTAGGCTACTTCTAGGTCGGTGATCCATTTAGGGTCAATGTACTCATCGCGATCGGCGGTAGTTGAAATATCAGCCACTTCACCGTAGCGCGTTGCACGAAGGGTGGTTTGCCATTCGTTAAAGTTCCATACTGCTGATAGGTTCCATTTGCTATCTGGCGTGCCTTCTTCAAAGCGGCCTACTTCGCGGCGCGCAAATACAACGTAGTCGTCACCTAGTGAGTTTAGCTCGCTTGGGTTGTCGTCTACGTGCGTTACTTCGGTATCGTTAAAGTTAGCCGCTACGTTTAAGCGTAAGTCACCTAAATCACTTAAATCTAAGTTGTAGGTAGCAACAATATCAACACCTTGCGTGCGCGAGTCGATAGCGTTAGTAAAGTAACGTACGCTTTCTGTGTTTAGCTCGCCGGCATTTTGCAGTATTTCTACTACAGCATCGCCCTCTAGGTTTTCAGACAATACAATACGGTCATCAATATCAATGCGGTAGGCATCTACAGTTAGGCTAAAGCTGCCTTGTGTGTACATAAAGCCTGCCGTTACGTTTACTGACTCTTCGGCATCTAGTTGTTCAGCACCTAGCGCTTGCGCTGCCGCTGAATCGGTAGGGAATAAACCTACTTCAAACGGTTGGTTGTTCTCAAGCACGGTAGAGATTTGGCGGTACGAGCTTTGCGCAAGTGATGGAGCACGGAAACCTGTGCTAATTGCACCACGCAATGATAGGTTTTCGTTAATGCTGTAACGCGACGCAAGCTTTGATGTAAACGTATCGCCAAAGTCGGTGTAATCTTCGTAGCGACCCGCTAAAACAAGGTTCCAGTCTTCTGTTAGGTAAGTATCAAACTCAACAAATACAGCTACGTTATGGCGGCTTTCATCGGTTACGCTTTCTGGGCCAAAACCAGCTAATACTTGAGCGCCACCGGCAGCAATTGGATTGCCATCGCTATCTAAAGCGGTAATGTAAGAGGCTTCTTCGCCTTGCTCAATTTTGTAGCTTTCGTGACGGTACTCTGCACCTACAGTAAAAAATACGTCATCTGGCAAGCCAAAATCTAGCACTGTATTTGCCGTAGCGTTTACTAAAAACTGATCGTAAACCAATGCGCCGTTGTCAAATTCGGTTGGGCTGTCGGCACCTAGTGATGTATTTATACTATTTACAACGCCGAAACCAAAGTCGTTACGGCCGTAGTTGGTACTTACATCCCATGTCCATTCGCCAGTTTCGCCTTGCAGGCCTAGGGCAAATGAGTAATCTTGTACGTCGGTTTCAATTTGCGGTAAAAAGCCGTCTGGGTACACTTCTAACACGTTGCGGCTGTCGTTTGCACGGCGGTAAAAACCACCTGAGTTACCTTCGCGTTTTGAGTAGCTACCAAACGAGTACAGGTTATAGCCGTTATCAAAGTCGTAACCCATGTTGTAAAACAGTGCGTAGTCTTCAAGCTCTGCTTTACCAAAACGGTGGTTGTAACGGTCGATAGTAAATTCGCGTGGGTCTAGGCTGCCATCTTCCAGGCGGTCGTATTGCTCGCGCGGGTCAAAGCCTGAGCGCTGCGTAGAGTCGTTATCACGATACTCAATTGATACGTTCACAAAGCCGTTATCTAAAAGCTCAAAACCAGAGTTTGCGCTAATTGTACGGCTTGCGCCGTCGTTTACTTCGCGGTCGGCACCGGTATTAAATGCAAGGTTGCCATCGGCATCTGCGTAGGTGCTTTCTAGCTGAGGTACGCCAGCCATTTGGGTGTCGTACTCGCCGTAGGTTACGCTTACGCTGCCCCCTTCTGAGGCATCTTTAAGTACAATGTTAATTACACCGGCAATGGCGTCTGAGCCGTACTGCGCTGCTGCGCCATCACGTAGTACTTCTACGCGTTTAATGGCTGATGTTGGGATCATGTTTAAGTCAACAGCGGTAGAACCACGGCCAACAACACCCGCTAAGTTTAATAGCGCGCCAGCGTGGCGGCGTTTACCATTAATAAGCACTAGGGTGTGATCGGGTGCTAAACCACGTAATACAGCAGGTTTAGCGTGGTCTGTACCATCACCCATGGTGGCGCTTGGGTAGTTAAAGCTAGGTACTTGGTTGGCCAGTATTTGGCTAATTTCTAGCTGACCCGTGCTTTGCATATCACCACTGGTAATAATATCTACAGGTACGGTACTTTCGGCAATACTGCGCAGGCTTCTGCGGGTACCGGTAACCGAAATCACTTCAATACTTTCTTGTGCTTGAGTGTCTTGTTCTGCAGCAAATGCAGGAGAATAAGACGCGCCAAGCGCAGAGGTAACGGCCAGGCTAAGTGCTACTTTTTTGGCTGATAATTGCTTTAACATGATGTTGATTCCCTTAAGGGCTGCTGACTATTGATTTTTCAAAGGAGCGCATAATATAGAAGGCACTACCTGTGTGCAAAGATAAAAACTGTCTAAGTTATTCTAAGTTGTTAACAACTAAAATGACAGTTTACGCCCGCTATAGACGTTTAGATCGCTCGAGTTGCAATCTTGTGTCGAATAGCTGCAAATTCAAGGTAAGTTGTCGGTTTTTTTGAAAAACAAAAAAGGTCAAGTTAGGGCGTGTTGCACTTTGCGGATTGAAATTTGTTCAATCTAGGGGCGATTAAATCGCGGCGCGAGGTTTGTAACCTAGTGGGCTAAGTAAAAATCGAGTAAAGCTTCCGCGTCCTGATCACGCCCCTTACCTACATCCATGTAGGCAACAAAGAGTTTATCGCCCCTAGGCAGAACCCGAAGGGCAGCACATGTTTGGCATTTATGCTGCGTTATCGCCTATTTATGGGGAATAACCACACTTCATAGGCTCTGCCTTGCCTAAAAACCAAACACACTGCTGCAAATTCAACCATCAAAGCTCAAAACGCCCTGAAATTTGGCCTTAATTTATTGTGTAAATTGCGTGAAAAAAATTATTCAGGCGCTACTTCTAACGTCGTGAATAAAGCATAACGACCGGCATCTACGCCTTCTTCGTTTACTTTAACTTTGTTAGAGGTTTCGATTAGGTATAGGCCTGGCTCTTTCCAGGTTGTGCTAAACATGCCGTTTTTGTCGGTTGTTACTTTTATTTCGCCACGTTCGTTACGGTAGCGTGTATCGCCTTTTAAAATGCTTACTTCAATGCCTTCGCCCGCTGGCTTGCCATCTTGTAGTAACTGAAAACGCGCTTGCTCGCCAACAAATAAATCGTTTGGATGCGTTGGGCCGCTAAGCTCAAGGCCTAAGCCAAGTTGTGCAGGCTTAGAAGTACCGTTACGGCTTACAAATGTATCTACTGTAGATATAACTTTAGTTGTGGTTACATCTTTTGCATTGCTTGGTAATTTAGCTTCTGACTTTTTACCAAATACGCGCTGGCGCTTACCTTCTTCGTTTTTGTAGAAGGTCATGTACATTGGCTTTTGCGTCATGGCAATGTGGTAAGTACCTTCTTCTTTTAGGCTTACCGCCGCTGAGCTTTTACGCTTTAGGTAATAAGCACGAATGGTCTCAGACACTTCTTCACCGTTTGGTGCAAGGGCCATAAGTAGTGTGTCGTCGTACTCTGCGCCTTTTTCTTTTGGTTTAAAGGCTTTGTCGGGTGCAAATATTTCGTTAGAAATACTCGCGTCAATCATTACGTAGTGCGCTTTGTCGCCAGATAATGACGTGTGCGAAGGTAATAACCAGCGCCCATGTGCACTTGCCGATGTAGATACCAGCGCCGATAAGCTAAGTGCGCCAATTAAAGCCGTTTTTAATAAATTAATTTTCATTGTATTTCCTTAAATTCAAATGATTAAGTAGCAGCTACTTAGTGCTTACGGTTACAAAACTTGTCGAAAATTCTTTTTTACCTTCAATGGTCACTTTGCCTGCTTGTGATAAATCAAGCTCTACGCGGCTGTAATCACGGCCGCCTTCTTCGCGCACAACCTCAATGTTTAAAAGGTATTTGCCAGGTTTTACGGCATTGCCGTCTAAATCTTTACCTTGCCAGTCAATGGTGTAAGTACCTGCACGCTTAGTTGCGCCGCTTATGCCGTCAAAGTTAATGTCGGTTTTACCTGCTTTACGCCACCATTGGCGCAAATCTTTAAACCATTCTGCTTTTTGAACCCATAGCGCAAGCGTCGTTACGTGTTTACGCTTTGGCGTTTCTAGCCAAACAGCTACGTATGGGCGATGGTAAGGTTGTACATCAAGATCGGGTAGGGTTAATTCAATCTCTAGCTGCGGCGTTTGTGCCTGCGCAGTTGTTTGAAATAATGCGGCAACCATTAATAGTGCTGCACTTAGTACCGTACTTACTTTTAACATTAAGACACTCCTTTAATTTGTGGCACCCAACATAAATAAATAACCAAAGGCGTTGCTATGCCTAAAACGGTTATCCATATTCCTGCTAAGCGTTTTTTTCTGTTTTGAAATAAAATAATCATCCCGGTGATTGAAAAAATAATCATCAATACCGCTGAAATATCAATAACCCAGCTCCACACAGCGCCACTGTGGCGGCCTTTGTGTAAATCGCCAATCAGGCTTAAAAAGCCACCGGTTTGGTAATCTAGGTTTAGCTCACCGGTTGTAAAATCAAGCTCTGCGTAAGCAAAACCTGCCGGTAGTGGGTAGTCGAGCATAACCAGCGCGTCTTCTTTTTCCCACTCAATGCTTTTAACTTTAGTGAGCGCGTATTGCTCGGCAAAAAACGCTTCTATGTCTGGGTAGAGGGTGGGTAATGTATCTAGTTGAGTATTCGCTTTAGCCATTAACGCTTGAGGAATAGCGGTGCTTACTTGGCCGTTGCTTTTGTCGTTTTTAAGCCAATCAACATGGTTAAGTACAATGCCGCTAACGCAAAATAAAATAAGCAAAAAAAACAAAGCTGTAGAAATATAAATATGGAGCGCACGGCTTGTGCTGTACAAAGCCCGCTTATTAATAAACGCCATAAAAACAGTAATTAAATTAAATTTAGAACATGATAATCATTTGCATTAACTATTACAAATTTACTTACTTAACTTTACATTAAATTTTTTACTAAACGGTGTGTGCATGCAAAAAAGGGCGGTTATTTAGCACTTGGTGGGTGCGAGGGCCTTAAAATTAGGTAAATTATAACGGCTATTTCAATTACGCCAACAAGGTAAATAACCCAAACAGGGGCGTTTGAGTAAAGCAAAAATACAAAACCAATAAGCATACCAATCGCGGCGTAGCATTTTGCTTTTACAGGCACTACTTTATGCGCTTGCCATTGTTGTAAGGTAACGCCGTAACGAGGGTGGCTAAGTAGCCAGTGTTCAAGCGCCGGTGATGAGCGAGTAAAGCAGGTAAGCGCAAGAATAAAAAAAATGGTGGTAGGCATAACCGGCAGCACAATACCAATAATGCCAAGAGCCACTAACAATAACCCAAGTGCTTTAAGCCATAAGTTTTTATAACAAATAAATACTGCTTTTATATTCACTTAGGCTCTTTTAAGTAATGGCTGTTAGTTAGGATTGTAGGCCAAATAGTTATAAAATCGAACCCTATAAACGCAAAAAAGGGCAAACTAAGTTTGCCCTTTTAAAATACTAAATATGTGTTACTTATTTAGAAGTAGTAACCTACGTTGATGTTAAAGCGACGTTCTGTGTCGCCATCACCTGCAACAGAGCCACCAATAAATGGCTGGTTACGTGCTTGAATAAAGTCAAAGTAAGTAAATAATGCACCGGCCGATACGCTCATGCCTGTTACGTTCATCCACGTATCTGGGCTGTCGTCAGACTTGTCGTAAATAATGCCGTAATCGTTGTAAAATTGAACGCCTGTTACTGGGCCCCAATCAAGCGATAGGTCGTAAGCTACGTTAAAGTTGGTCATGGTTGCTTCGCTTGATACGGTATCGTAGTAATCAAACGCGCCAACTACAAAGCGGTTGCTGTTGTCGTCTAGGTCGTAGTCGTACTCGCCGTGCTGAAATTGAATATTCCAGTTATTAATTTGGCTGTTTACATGAAACGCCCACGCACCGTAGTTACCCGCACGGTCGTTACCGTCGTGCAAACCACCGCTTAGTAGTGATACGCCAATATCGGTTTTAGCGTTTTCACTGTGCTCAATTTGATACACTGTACGACCAGCAAAGGTGTTGTACTCACCAAGGCGCGAACCTGGTACGTCGTAGGTGCCTTCGGTTGTTGCACGGCTACCAACAATATCGTAAGAGTAACGTTCGTTAACTTCTGAGCTGCCATCAACGCCGCCTACTTCATCATTTTTGAAAAAGCCGAGGTCTAGTTTCCAGTTGTCTTTAAGTTTACGGTTTACTGTTACACCTAAATCAAAGTCATCTTCTAGGCCAACGTAGTAGTTGGTGCTAAAAAAGTAGCTGTGTGAGTTGTATGGGCCGTTACCAAACGGTACAGGTGCAATACCGGCTTGCGCTTCCCAGCCATCTGTAAATTCGTAACCTAAGTATGCATACTTAACAATGGTCATGTAATCGTAAAAACGAAAATCACCATTTACAGAAATATCGCTAATTTCACCCGATAAGTTAAGGCGAAATACTTCAAAGTCTAAATCGCCGCCACGGTCTTGCGTGTCTTCATCGTAGGTGTTTGTGCTGTAGTTAAAACGTACGGCACCGCCAATTTTAATGCCTTCATCTTCTTGTTCAGGCGCAGCTGCGGCAACAACAACTTCTTTGTTGTCGGCCTTTTTACTGATCTCGGCAACTTGTTGTTCGTGTTGCTTGTTGATTTGGCTTTGCTTTGATTTTTCATCAGCAAGCTGCTGTTCAAGCAACTGCATTTGTTGCTTAAGCTGCTTTAATTGGCTTTGTAGTGTGTCGAGATCGGCTGCATGAGCAGTGCTTGCTGCACCGCCAAGCATTAGTGCTAGCGTTAATTTTGAGAGTTTAGTCATTGTTGATGCTCAGGTTTTGATTAAAAAATAAAAAAATTCAAGGTGCCCAAAAGCCCCTTACGAATGATGTAAGAACTAATTTAAATTTATTTTTTATTTTTTTTATTTATTTGGTGTTTGAGTTAACGCGCCTACCTCTAACAGAGGTGATGCATCTAACTTATCAGCATCCATCATTGCTGCAACACGTTGCATAGATGAAAGCAATAAACTTTGCTCCCACTCTGCAAGTGCAGAAAACTTTTCAATAAAGTGTTCTTGCAGTGGCTGAGGTGCTTTTTCTAGTAACTCTTTCCCTTGCTCGGTGAGGTATAAGCTCACTCGGCGTTTATCCATTTGACTACGAACGCGTGTTACAAGGTTTCTGCTTTCTATTCTATCAAGAATATTAGTTACAGTAGCCGGGCTTAAGTTAACATTCTGAGCGATACGGCTTGCTGTTATTCCATCGGTGTGCGCTACTTCTTGCATTATAAGCAATTGTGGGCCTGTTAAACCTGATGTTTTATTTAGCTGCTTAGAATGTAAGTCAATCGCGCGGATTACTTTACGTAAAGAAACTAATAATTCGTCATATTTTTGCATTTGCTTATCTCGTCGATGGGCCAAAGGTGTGCCGTAATCGCGAAATGTTACACATCAAATAAATTGAATTCAAATAATAAATTAAGCTTGAGCCCATGTTTATTGGTTTTTATTAGTTTGAGCAGAAACTAAAATAGTATAATTTTGTTTAAAACTTATTAAATGTTATTAGCATATTGTTTGCATTGTGGTGCGCACACTACGTATGTTGTGAATAATTGGCAAGTCTTATGGTTTAGACTTTAGTATTATACCCACCTGCATTAATACCTTAATAAATTTAACATGCGTTTGCCTAAGCTTAGCCGCGGTTTTACTGCCTTAAAGCATGGCCATTATTTATACGCATTAGTGTTATTAATAACAGCTGTTATTAATTGGTAATTGTTTGTAAGTTAGCTGTGTATGTATTAATCGCCAATGAACAAATTATGCACGCAATGTTTAGTGAGTATAGCGTATACTTTGCACATGCATTATTGTTTATATGCACATGTTAAAATCTTTAATATCAGCATTGTAGGGAAAAACATGAAATTATCGCCATCAGTTAGCATTGAACAAAGCGAAACCGGCCTAGAGTTTATAAAAGTTGCGAGCTCAAAGTGTGATGCAAAAATATTTTTGCAAGGCGGGCAAATTACCGAGTTCATCCCAAAAAATAACAAGCCACTTATTTGGGTCTCTAAAAATGAGACGTTTCAAGAAGGGGTGAGCATTCGCGGTGGTATTCCTATTTGTTGGCCTTGGTTTGGTAATCATGAAAACCAAGATTGGCCAGCACATGGCTTTGCACGTACCAGTTTATGGCAAGCTGATGCTGTGCATGAAGATGATGAACACATTACAATTAGCTTAAACTTACCCATGAAATTAGTTAACCCAACGTATTGGCCGCACCAATCGGCGTTAAAGGTTGAGTTTGTATTGAGCGAGCAATTACAGGTGCGTTTAACAACCACTAATTTAAGTAATAGCCCTTTTAGCTATACGCAGGCTTTGCACAGCTATTTTCCTACCTCAGATATAAAACACACCCATGTAGAAGGTTTACAAGGCGCGCAATATATTGAATTTGGTGAAGGGCCGTTTGCGCAAAATGCGCCAGTGGAGTTTACCCGCGAAACCGATATGGTTTATACCCAGGCCGCTAAGCAGCAACACATTCACACCCCAGATGGGATTATTAATGTAAGCCGCGAGAACTCAAGCTCGTGTGTGCTGTGGAACCCATGGATAGAAAAATCTAAGCGTTTATCTAATTTTGCTGACGATGAATACCTGAGCATGGTGTGTTTAGAAGCCGCCAATGTGTTAGAAGATAACGTGACACTTGAGCCTAAACAAAGCCATACGTTAGTTACTACAATCAGCTGGGCTAATAGTCAGTAAATAGGAAAGGTACTTAAAACCGTGTTTGATAATCAGCAAGTAATGGATTTACCAAAGCATAGCGAAATACAGCTCAACCCCTTGGCCGATAAAGCGTTACTACACGTGCAACTTAATTGGCTGGCGTTTTACATTCCTTTTTGCGCGGTACTGTTTGCTGTTTGTTACTTTAACGAAGCGTTTGCTAACAAAGCGCAAACCTACTTGCTGATAGGCGTGCCTATTTTAATATTGCTTTCAATGCTTTATAACGCCCTGAGTATTAAGCTGCAGGGCTTTGCGCTGCGCAATCACGATATTGCGTTTAAAAAAGGGGTTATTTGGCAGCAAATAACTATTTTGCCCCTCGCGCGCGTACAGCATATGGAAATTCACCAAGGCCCCATTGAGCGAAAACTAAAGTTAGCCAGCTTAAAGTTATTTAGTGCGGGCGGGGTCAGTGCTGATTTACAAATAAGTGGCTTAACCCACGAGCAGTGCAAAAACATACGCCAATTTGTACAAAATTATCGCCAAGACGACACACCCGCGCAGGTTGAATTAGCAAATGAGTAATACCATTAGCGAGGAGCAAAGTAGCTCACTACATTGGCAAAAAGTATCGCCTTGGGCGGTATTGTATTTTGTGGTGTATTTTAGCGTGCGCTTTGTAAAAGACGGGCTTTTAAACCTGCTGCCCATGCTTGTGGTGTTTGTAACACAAGTAGAAAACAAGCTATTTTGGGCGCAAGTTGTAGGTGCTATTGCGATAGTGACACTGCTAATATATTCAATTTTATATTACATAAATTTTAAGTTTTGTATTAGCGACGATCACGAAATTTTGCTTAACAAAGGGGTGTTTAAAAAAGAGCGCCTAACGTTAAAATTTTCGCGTGTGCAAAACGTAAATATTGCTGAGCCCTTTTATTTTACGCCCGTTAATTTGGTTAATTGTATTTTTGATGCCGCAGGCAGCGTAACCCAAGAGGCGGTATTGCCAGGTGTTACCAAAGCCTATGCACAGCAAATGCGTAAACAAATTTTTGCCTTTAAGGCGCAGCAGCAACCCGACGAGAAAACACCCTCAAGCGAGCATTTTGAAGCAGAAAATAGCTTACGTATCAGTAATAAAGAAATCGCTAAATTTGGCTTAATGTCTAATATGGCTATATTAGCAATGGCCGCTATTGCGCCTTTTATAAATGTGTTGGTAGATTTTTTAGAGCAGCAAATTATTGCTAAGGTAGAGGGGTTTTATCAGCAAGAGCTTGGTTTACTAGCAAGTGCTGCAACCTTTGCCATGATAACGCTTATTGCTTTGCTTGTTTTAACGGCTGTGATGTTGTCGGTAGGTATGTCGCTTATTCGTTTTTATAACTTTGAGCTTTACTTTAAAGGCCAAAAATTTAAACGTATTGCCGGCTTATTAGAGCGCCATCAGTTGTCTATGAGCATGGATAAAGTGCAATCTATAGTTATAAAACAAAACCTAATGGGGCGGTTACTAAAGCGTTTTACCGTTGAGTGCTTACAAGCTAGTAGCGGGGGTATAGCGGCGGGCGTGGCTGCTAAAAAAAATAAACAAACCTTAGTGTTACCCGTTTTAAATAGCGAGCAAGTAGATAGCGTTTGCCAATGGATTTACCCGTGGTTTAATAGCAAAAAATTGCAGTTTAACGGCGCAGAACGTGCCTTACTTTATAAAAACTTGAGCTTTTATGCCTTAATTCCAAGCGCTATTGTGCTGTTAGGTTGTTATTTAGGCGACTTTAATGCCTGGCTTAGCTTGGGAGTATTACTTATTTTAGCGGGATTAGTAACGCTTGCTTATCAGCGTTATGGCTATTATTTGCATGAAGACAACGGCCGTTTTTACATGGTGGTACGTAAAGGTATGATAGGGGTGCATTACCGTGTGTTTGAACTGTATAAAGCACAAAGTGCACGCAGTATTAGTACCTACTTTATGCGCCGCGCAGGGCTTAAAAGCCTGTATATACAACTTGCATCAGGGTTTGCCTTTATGCCCTATATAAAGCAGCAAGATGCTGATTACATAATTGATTTTACTCTTTATCAGGCGGAGTCAACGCAGCGCAACTGGATGTAGTTATACCAATCGACTTACATATTTAGCCTTTTTAGGTTGCCAAATAAAGCGTTAACGGCGTTATTGATTTTTCATGTAAAACAAGGCATTGCTAAATTTAAAAGCTTATAAATTATACACTTTCATAAGCTTTGTTACATTTTTTTACTGCAACATTAGTTGGTTTAATAATACTCTAAGTGGTATCAATCATTTAAAGGATTATTATGAAAAAATCACTCATCGCTGCCTCTTTGTTATTAGCCACACCTACCTTAGCTGCTGATTGGCAAACTATTCATACCGAGCACTTTAATGTGCATTACAGCACCGAAAACGCCGATTATGCTAAATCGACAGCGGTCGAACTTGAAATAGTGCGCACCAAAGTGCTTGAGCAGCAAAACCGAGCGCTCGATAAAGTAGTTGATGTGGTGGTGTTTGATCCCCTAAATGCGCCCAACGGCTTTGCTTTACCTACTTCTAATAATCCTTTAATGGCCCTTTTTACCACGCCCCCACAATCAGACACGGTGGTTTCTAACATTAGTGGCTGGCAGCAATTACTGATATTGCACGAATATATTCACTTAGTGCATTTAGCGCAGCCCACACGCAACACGTGGCAGCAAAAAATACGGGGGGTGTGGGATATTTACGACTTAACTTACAGTGATATGCCGCGCTGGGTAGCCGAAGGTTATGCAACCTTACTTGAGTCAAAAATGACGGGCCGAGGGCGACTATTTGATAACTACACTGAGTCAATGCTCATTGAGTTTGCCCAGCAGGGGGCATTGCCTAGCTATAGCCAGCTAAGCGATACAGAGGGCGGTTTTATGGCTGGCTCTATGGCGTATTTAATGGGCAGCCGGTTTTTAAATTGGCTAGAGCAAACTTATTCAGCGCAAATGCTCGATGCTGTTTGGACACGTATGCAGGCAGTTAAAAAGCGTGATTTTAACGAGGCCTTTACTGGGATATTTGGCCAAAGTGCGGCTAAGTTATATGGCCGCTTTATTGCACAATATACTTATAAAGCGATGGCAAAAGAGCAGTCAGAGCCTGCGCTTAACAGCGAGCTGTGGTTAAAGCTTAACTTATATGCAAGCAACCCTGCGCTTTCAAAAGATGGCAGTAAACTTGCGATTGTTGAGCGCGATAAAGATAAAAAAACCAAGCTTATTATTTATAGCACGCAGGATAATACTAAAGCTGAAGATGAATTTACAAAAGCACAAAAAGCGCTATTAGAAAACGATGCATTGGATATACCCGATAACGCCCCGAGTGTATTTAAACGTGAGAAAAAGCACGTATTAAATCAAATAAACAGAGCGGGAATTGCTAATCCACAATGGGTAAATAACAGTACACTTTACTTTAATGCTTATACACGTGAAGAGACGGGTATTTATAACAAAGTGTCTGATATTTTTAGTTATAACACCGAAACCGGAAAAGTTGAGCAGTTAACTAAACTTGCTGGCTTACGCCGCTTTAGTGTTACAAACAATGGAGAAACCCTTTACGCCGAGCAAGTACGTGGTGGCTACTCAGAATTAGTAAAAGTAGACTTAGCAACGCAAACCATTACCCCTTTATTTACTAAAAGCTTAAAAACAGCTTACGACTACCCAACTTTTAGCCCTGATGAAACCCAATTAGCTTATGTATCAGCCAATTTAAATGAGAATTGGCAATTGTATATACAAGATGTTTCCAATAATACTCGCCAAGCCGTGCCTATGCCAAACGGGTACCAATACCTAAGCCAACCCAGCTTTAGTAAAAACGGAGAAAAAATTTACTTTGTAGCCGGCTTAAAAGGCTCAACTGATATTTATAGCTACCATATTGCAAGTAGCACATTAACTAAATTTACCCAGGGCCAAGAAGCCGTTGCCCACCCGCTAGAAACAAACGAAGGAGCATTACTTTATTTATCTATTACTGCTGATGGGCCTAATGTAAAGCGACTACCGAGTACGCTAGAGGGTGAAATAGTCACTGATTTAGCACTTGATAATAGCGCGCCACTGCTTTTGGTTGATCAGTACACTTTGCCTAAAGCAAAAATATATAGCGAAAATGTAGGTAAACAAAGCAGCTACGATGTGCTTGATCAGCATGCGAGTTTAGCGCTAGGCGCACAGCATTACTCGGCCGCTTCAAGCGCTTTAAATATAAATATTAAAAGTAGTGACTTACTTAAACAGTTAGACCTTCAAGCGGGCTATAGTGTTGATTTAAATGATGATGCTTTGCACGGTGGGTACGCCCAGGCAAAATACAATGCACTGCCAGTTAAGCTTAAATTGAGTGTATTTGATTATGATTTAAATACCGCAAAACAATACCAAGCGAGCGAAAATGCAGATGTATCTGCGCGAGGTGGTTTTGCAGCCTTAAGTTACCCGATTAAATACGCGGCGTTTAGCATAACGCCAGAGCTGGCTTATAACTATACCGATTATAAGCAAGACTATAATAAATGGGCACGTATAGGCATTACACAAAGCTGGCAGTACGACCGCCAAGCATTTGCTATAGGGCAAAGTGTTAATGCCCAGTATTACGATGGCAGCAGTAAAAACAATAATTGGGATGGCTATGATTTAGCGGCCAAAGTATTTGGTAAAGCGTTTGATGTGCCGCTTTATATTAATTTTACTCAAAAGCAGCGCGATGATAGCAGCTTAGCGCTAGGCGGATTTAACTCAAACCTAATTAGCGAACACCAAAATAGTGAGTTTGTGCTTTCATCAGAGCTGCCATTTTATAGCACAACTGCTGAGCGCTACATGGGTTATGGCGGTGGTTTTAGTTTTAAAGAAGGCATGCCCTGGCTTTATTACAAACAGCATCAGGTAGATGATGCGGTATACGCACAAAGTTATGGTTTAAAATATCAAGGCAATTTTAGCTTTGGGTTAGGCCCAGTCGGTGTGAACGATTTAACCTTTAATATGGGATTATCGCGCGTAGAAGGCGATAGCTTTGAGGATGAAATGCGCGGCTGGTTGAGCTTTTACTACTCGCTTTAAGTAAATTGCTATAACACGCTAATGCACTTGTGTAATAAGTGCATTAGCAAAAGCCGCGTTTAAACTAATTTAAAATAAAGATGATTAATTGTGCTTGTTTAGCGACGCAAGCTTAGCTTGATATACATTTAGCCTTTCTTTATTGCGCTCATACTGGATGGCTTTTTCAAGCAAGCTTTGTGTTTGCGCTGTGTTACCTTGTTGGTAGCGAATTTTAGCCAGCTCTAAATAGAGCTCCGATATATAAGGGGCTTTTGCAATGGCAAGTTCGAGTTGTTTTTTAGCTTGGGTGACCTTGCCCTGATGTAAGTTATTTTTAGCGATAACGAGTAGCTCGTAGGGATCTTTTTCTTTATCAACAAGCTGGCTTGTTAGGCGTTTTTCTAGTGTTTTATCTCCCAGCTCTTTTGCTAATATTCGATAGTTATTAATTAAATTTATACTTATATCGTTTCTATCAAGCGCGGTTTGGTAAATCATGTGAGCGCTTTTTAAATCGCCTGCACGGCGGTGCAGCACGCCGGCTATATTAAACAGCTCTGCATCGTTTGGGGTAAAGCGGTTGGCTTGCATAATTAAAGAGTAAGCCTTATTAAGGTTGTTTTCGGCTAGTGCCGTGGCCGCTAAGTTGCTATAAAAATTAGAGAGTAAATCGTTATACGTAGCGCTGCCTGAATAAAAGCTGCCACGGGTGGGGAAGTAATCAATTAACGTGCCTGCGCGAATTATTACAATAATATCTTCATCTGTTTCTTTTTTTGGGGCGTAAATTTTCGTTCTAAAGTGGTTAGCAACATAAATTACATTGCCTTCTTTGGCATACACAGGTTCGCTCGTCATTTCTTGAAAGCTGGTTTCGAGATTTAAAAGCTGCGCATAGCTTTGCGTAAGTATGGCTAAACTAATGCAGTCACCTTCTGAGCGTTCAATCGCTTGTTGGGCTGTGAGGGTGGCGCCATCATACTTAAAGTTGGTGAGCTGGTTTTGCAGGTAATTAAAAATAATTTCATCAGCGCGTACATTGTTTAAACGCGAGTGTGCGTAGGTTAAAAACGCGCTTTTTTCAGGCTCCGACAGCTCAAAAATACTGTGCTCGCTAGGTGTTTTAACCTGCTCGAAAAGCGAGTGATTTATTATATGGGTAAGTTGTACTTTTTTAATTGGCGCTTCGGGCGGGGTGCTACTGCAAGCAGTTAGCAATAAACTAAGTGTAAAAACTAAATATTTCATATATCACCTCACTGTGATTTTTAACATTACAGTGAGGTGATTTTTTAATCAAGCACTTACAGTGCGGTGTTTACTTAAGCGGTTTTTTTGAGACTGTTTTTTACGCTTACGGCGAGTAAACCATAAATAAAAGCCAGTACCGCCAAGCCAAACAGGGCTTAAACCAATAACACACCAAATTATTTTACTAATGAGCCCTGCAAAATAACCAAAGTGTAGTTTTCTAAAGCTATCAATTACTTGCCAACCTACACCCACTTCGCGAATGTCCCAGTTAGCCATATGCTCGCCCGTTAGCTTATTGTAAGTCACGGTATTGGCATATTCACTGGCAAGCGGGTTGCTGGTATCAACCTCACCAAATAACGTTATGTTTTCGTTTGGCTCAAGCGGCATTACTAAAAACGTACCATTAAAGCTGGGTATTTGCTTTTGGCTGTCATCAAGTACGTGCTGAAAAGAAACCTCTTCATTGTATAAATTTTTAGTTAATACAAAGTGCTCTTCTTCTGCGTGTTCAATTACTTCGTGATACCACACCGCGCCGTTAAAGTAGCCGCCGGTGATGGCTAAAATTATAATAATTGGCGAGCCAATTACGCCGGTCATTTTATGAATGTCGCTAAGCACTATTTGCAGTGTGGCGCGCCAGCGTACACTAAATAACCGCTGCCAAAACTTACGATAAATAATAAGACCTGTAATACCCAGTACTAAAAAAAACACCGCAAAAAAGAACCCTAAAACAGTGCCAGTTTGCCCTGGTAAGCTTTTTAAATCGTTAAGTAAAAAGGTGTAATGTAAGTCTAAAAACCAGTCGGTAAAGTAATGGCTAGTGCCTACTGGCTCCGATAAAATATTGCCCGTGTATTGATCTAAATGAAATTTATACCAGTCCTCTGTACCGCGTTTAATTAAATAAACCCGATCAGCAGTATCATCGTTAAATATTTCCCAGCTACCTACGACATACTCAGGGTAGGTTTTTTGAGTTTTTGTTATAAGTGTATCAATAGGTAAGCGGTTGGCTTGTTGTTGTACAACAAAGTGACTGTCTGGCATTAGTAAGCCGTCAATCTCGCTTTTAAATACCAAAACGCTACCAGTTATACTGATAACAAGCAGCGGAATAAGCGCTATAAGGGCTACCCAGCTGTGAATTTTAAAAAGTGTTTTTCTCATAGTTTATTTTTTGTGTAATTGCCACGGACCTGAGTATGATAACAATTATCAGTTCTATTTCATAGTTGTGCGATGAATGCACAATAATTGTTTTAGAGCGAGCCGATCTCTAGAGTAAAATGTGTTTAAGCTGTGGTGTAAGGTTGGTAACTTTTAAATGCAAAGAGGCTCTGGTGTTCACTTAAAGTAACGCTTTTTGTACAGCTATCTTGCCAGTGCCTAATATAGGTTTACGCTAATTTGTTGAGTAAAATGTATTCATCATTACAATGCGCGCTCACTCTAAAACCCTTTTAAAAACATATGTTTATTTATTGTTTCAGGCGGGTTTTATATTAACATTTAAGTAACGAGCGAGGTTGTTTTGGCGCACTATCTACCTATTTTGTCGGCTTTTATTTTAGTTTTTAGCTTTTTACCGCTATTGAGCAAAATTAGAAAGAATCGCAGTGTGTCGGGGTTATCACTATTAATGATGACCTTTGGTTTAGCACAAAGCCTCTACTTTATTACCTACAATATTTATTTTGAACGCTACTTTATTGCTTTACCATTTTTTGTAACTGGAGCGCTAAGTGGTTTAATTTTATATTACTTTGCACGCTATAACGCCGCAAAAGCTGAACGTATACAGCTTGTGGCTATGCTTGGCTTTTCGTTATTACCTTTTTTATTGCTGTTAAATAAAAGCTTAGAAACATCATCGGTGCTCAACGCCCTTACATACGTAGGGCTGGTAATGAGCTCAGTGCGGGTTATGCCGCAAACGTATAAAACCTTACGCAGTGGCAATATTAGCAATTTAAGCGCCCGCTACTTTAGCTTGCAGTTTGTAGCAGGTACCTGTGGCTTATTTGTAGAGCTAAGCAGTGCTATGCACAGCACCTCGCATATTTTAATGTTTGTTATGCTGCTACTTACAAATGCCGTGCAATTTGCATGTATGCAATATTATAAAATGCGCCCCGCAATGGCTTAAAAAACAATCGTCTTCTATTTATATTGTACTAAATATGTGGCAAGTTACTTTATCAAATAAAAGGATAAAGTATGAATTGGAATCAGTTTGCCTACATTTGCCGTGTCTATAGTTCTAAAACATTAAGTGCCGCACAAAAAGAAGAGCTAACCGCACAATCGTATTTAGCCGTTTATGCTAATAAATACGCAGACAGTAAATTAGCCAATTGCCTTGCAACAAAATTTGCACTGCAAGATGCAGATATTTTGCAAAAACAAGCCATGCATTATCAATGTGTACCGCAGCTAGTTAGCGGGTATAAATTTGAGCACAAAGGCATTTTTAGCTATTTAACTGCTGTTTTTTTTATTTATGTTTTTTCTTCGCTTTTATATCAGTCTTTTGTTGTTCCTACATTTGTAGAGATATATAGCAATCATATGGCTTCTTCCGCGCACTCCTTAGGTGATTACTTTTCTTATTGGTATGTGCCAATTATTCTATTGTTTTTACTGCAAAGCATTATTTTTATAGTAATTTTTAAAATTAAAAATGCATGCGCTTTAACCGACTCGCAGCCTTTTACTGGTTTATCAAAAGCTTTACTTCCCCGCAGTTTAATTAAGAAATACGATCGCCTAATGACAACGCTTAACTTTGCGGTAAATTTCAAAGAGGATGAAAACGCCGCAATAGTCGAAACTAAACATTTGGCTAAGTGTGATTCGTTAGGCTACGAAACTCATGAAGAGTTTAAAGTGTTACTTGAGCAGCAGCTTGAACAATTTAATTTGCAGGCTAAAGGCTTTATAAATAAGCTGGTTATTCTGTATGGATTAGTCATTGTTGTGTCAATTTACTTATTTGTGAAAGCGGCTTATCAACCAATTTTTATGCTAGGAGAAGTGTTATGAAGTCAAAAGGATTTACGCTAATTGAATTGATGGTCGTAATTTCTATTATTGGTATTTTGGCGGCCGTTGCCTTACCTCAATACAGTAAATATATGCAAAAAGCTGAACTTGTTGATCCGCTTGCTATGGCCGCAGTAATAAGAGAAGACGTAACTACGTATTACATTGAAAACAGAGAGTTTCCTAAAAATAATAAACAAGCAAATGTGCCTGAAAGTAAATATTTAATAGGAAATCGAGTGACAGGTATTTCCATAGAAAACGGTGCAATTAACATTAGCTTGGGGAATAAAGCCTCGCAGCCTTTGCAAAATACAGTTTTAACTTTTAGACCCGCAGTCGTTACTAATAGCCCCACAAGTCCTATTGCATGGTTATGCGGTTTTGATGAACCTGTTGTAGGGATGCAAGCTGTGGGTGAAAATAAAACGACAGTACCTAAAGATGTATTACCTTCGGCTTGTTTATAACTAATTTAGGGGGTCAACCTATGCAACTCACTATCCATCAAATTGATGCATTTACAAGCGAGTTATTTAAAGGCAATTACGCGGCTGTGATCCCGCTTGAGTCGTGGCTTAGTGATGAGTTAATGCTTAATATTGGCGCTGAGAATAATGTTTCTGAAACTGCGTTTACTTGCCCTCAGGCAGGTGGCAGTTTTGCAATACGGTGGTTTTCGCCATTAATGGAAATAGATTTTTGCGGCCACGCTACGCTCGCTGCTGCGTATGTTTTATGCGAGCAGCACAACCTTAGCCAAGTGCGCTTTAACGCCGCGGCTGTAGGGGAGCTTATTGTTAATAAAAATAGCGATGGTAGTTTTGCTATGACCTTTCCTAAACAAGCGCCAGATGAAGTGCAAACTATACCCGATGCGTTATTGAAAGGGTTGTCTATACAACCTATTAAGGTGCTTAAAAACCGCCAAGCATATTTTGCTATATACGAAAATGCTCAACAAATTCATGATTTAACCACTGAGTCTGATTTGTTAAAAACCTTATATCCACTAGATGTGGTCGCCACAGCGAGTTCTGCTGAGTACGATATTGTGTCTCGTTATTTTTGGCCAGCAAGTGGTGGCGAAGAAGACTTTGTTACGGGCTCTATTCATACCGGCCTTGCCCCTTACTGGGCGCAGCAATTAGGTAAAAATAAATTAAACGCGTATCAGGCTTCAAGCCGTGGTGGTTTTATACAATGCGAAGTAGGCGAAAATACAGTGACCTTAACCGGTAACGCAGTGCGGTATCTAAAAGGCACAATTTATTTATAAATAAACAGGCCACGTATTACGTGGCCTGTTTGATTTAATTAATCAAGCTTCTAACGCTTTAGCTATTAAGTGATCAATATACTTTTTATGCGCTTTAGTTGCTGTATCGGCTCCCCACCCTACGCTTGTATCAGCTATTTGTGTTAACTGATAGAGCGCGGCAGTTTTTGCCAAATTGTCGTGTTTACTGGCTTTGCCTAGGCCTGCAATAGCAATAAGCTGATTTACATACTCTATTTGTAAATTGCGGCTAACAGACGTGCTCTCTTTGCTATCAACAAAAATACTGGCAGTTAGGTCGTCCATAAATTGCGTTAGGCTATATTCGTTACCGTACAGCGCGGTGTCTGAAATACGCAGCATAACAGCAGGGTGCAGCAATTGCGCAAGTACTGTTTTTTGCATGCCTAAAATCATTTTGTGCGCTTTAGGGTCTTCATTTTTACCATAATGGCTAAAGCCGCGACGTTGTTGCTGTAAATAGTTATACAGTGGTTGAATGCTAATGAGTACATCTGGCGCAAATACATATTTAGCAAGTATGTTCATTGCTTGTGTTTGGCGCTCAAGCGGTACTGGGGTAAAGGGTTTATCAGCATGCTGGTCGCCCACAACGGCACGTTCAACATATACACCACCTATTTGGCGAGAAACAATGCCCGCTTGCGAGCGGTATTGGCCAAATAAACTATTAGCTGAGGTAACCAGCTGTTGGTAAGACTCACCCTTTACTGTGGCTTTATCTTTTAGCTCAGTAAATAACTTATTAATTAGCGCCATACGGTCGGCGCCATAGGCTGCAGGGTTTGATGAAAGGTCGCCTATCATTACCCGTGGGTCTATATGGCGACCCGGTGCGCGCATGTCGTCGGCATCGTTACCAAAGGCAAGCGTATGCTCGCTAGAGCGCGCTAATATAGTATTTAGGCGTGCGCGCTCTGCGGCTTCATCTTCAAGGGCTGTGCTGTAGCCATAGTTTATAGCCCAGTCGTCATAAGGGCCTGGCTTGGTTTGAAAAATATCGCCTTGCTGCACACCAATGGGTGCTATGTTGGCCGGCGCATAATCCATCACTGAGCCTGTAACTATGCCTTGGGTTTTGGTTTTATCATGAACCTCTTTTTCATCCCACAAAATAGACGATTTCATATTGTGGTTTAAGCCTAGTGTATGGCCTACTTCATGAAGAATTAACTGAGTTAAACCTTGGCGAATCATTTCATTGTCATCAATCGAGGCACCTGTTGCTAAGCCTTTAGCAAGTAATAGGTTTTGTTGAATTTCATGGCCTAGTGAGCAATTTAAATCGCCACTTGTGTGCAGGTTTTCGCCGTGGCTCATTGTGCCTTGTGTGTAAAGCGTGTCGTAAATCCAGCGGTTTTTCATAAACACAAACTCAAGCATAATGTCTGAGCCAAGTATTTCACCTGTTAGCGGGTTGGCAAGAGCCGGCCCGTAGCCACCAAATGGCGGTTTAGGTGATGATGTCCAACGTAATACGTTGTAGTTAATATCACCAGCATCCCAGGTTGCGTCATCGGGTTGTACTTTAACTTCTAGTGCGTTTTTAAAACCGGCTTTTTCAAAAGCGCTATTCCAGGTAAGTACGGCATCGCGTATTGTGTCGCGCCACTCTACTGGGGTGGTATTTTCTATCCACCAGGTAATTGGCTTTACTGGCTCAGAAAGCTCAGCACTAGGGTTTTTCTTTTGTAGGTCCCAGCGTTTAATAACATCTTCATACGGTGCCCAATCGGTCGAGGTCATTAGATCAAATTGATTGGTGAAATAGCCTATGCGCGCGTCATCTTTACGTGGTTTATAGTCGTTTTTTGGTAATGCAACAAAAGAGTGCTGCACCTTTACAGAGACATTGCGCGGGTCGCTTACTGCGCTTGTACCACGCACGGTGGGGCTGGCATTACTAAATACGTAATCTACAACCACATCTAAGTTATTTGGGTAAGGACGCTGCTTAACAATACGCGACTTTTTGCTGTTTAATTTACCCACTTTAAAGCGTTTTTTAGCTTTTTTATCGGCTGGGTTTGGCGTTGGCGATACCTTGTGTAGCGCCTCACTTAAAAATAGCTTGTTGACCTTAAAGGCTACTTTTCCTTGCTCTTCTTTTTCTATTTTAATGCTGGCTAAAACGGCTTCGCTAATATTGGCATTGCTTGCTTTGGCAATGGCACTGTTTTGATCAAATTTATAGCGAGGGGTTTTGCTAACTATATCTATGCGGTCAAAGTATTTTCTAAATTCAATAAGCTTGGTTTCTCTATAGGCACCGCGATAATGCCCAGCATCAGTGACACCGTCGACTGTATGAGCAAAGTATACAAAAGGAGTATTAAGCTGCGATTCGGTGATCACCATTAAGTGCTCACCGGTTTTTGGGTCTTGGTATAAATTAAAAATACCTGAAAATTCGGTTTGCCCTTCGACCATTTCGCTTAGGGTTTGTGGTTTTTTGTCTTCTTTTTTATCGCTAGCCAATGCGTGGCCGCTAAGCGCTACACTAAGTGTTAGCGCAAGGGTTGTTAATTTCATTGTAATAATCTTTTTCGCTGTTATTTATTTAGTGTGACTGTACGTAAATTAAAATTTGTTCGCACACCTTCTCGATGAAATAATAGCTTAAACCTGTAATTTGTTGATTTTAAATAGTAAAAGTTTGTAACAAAATATAATAAATGCGATGAATAGCAGGTGTTTGTTAACGGGTACACAGCTATATTTAGTTCCCAATTTGATTTGTAACAGTTGCTTACAAATGTCAGGTTAATGTTTTATTGCGCTCTGTTATTATAGTGTTAGTAGAAATATGAGGTAATTAGGATATGCAATCAAATTCACTGAGATGGGTGTTCCCATTTGTAGCATTAGCCATTGGTGTAGTGGGCTTTATGGGAATAAACGCTATTGCACAAGAAGATCAAAGTAAAACAGCAGTAGATACACGCCCCACCGTGCAAGTTGAGCCTGTAGAAGCTAATAATCATCAAGTAATAATAAACAGCTATGGCGAAATAAAACCATTAGAAAATACGCAGTTGGCGGCGCAGGTGTCGGGCGAAGTAATTAGCTGGCACCCTAACTTTGTAGCGGGTGGCGTGGTTTCTCGTGGCGATACACTTATTAGCATTGAAAAAGACAACTACGAAGCAGCCGTATTGGTAGCCGAAGCCGATTTAGCGCGCGCAAAAGCGGCCTTAATTGAAGAGCAAGCGCAGGCAAAAGTAGCCGAAGACGAAGCAAAGCGTTTTCCGAGTAAGGCACGTACTGACTTGTTTTTACGTAAACCGCAGGTGCTAAGCGCCCAAGCCGCGGTTAAATCGGCGCAAGCCGCATTAAAAAGAGCGCAACGCGATTTAGAAAACTGCGATATAAAAGCACCTTACGATGCGCTTGTTATAAGCCGCAATGTGGGGGTAGGCCAGTTTGTGGCTATGGGCGCACAAGTGGCCGATTTAAATAATATAGAAACAGCAGAGGTTATTATTCCTATTGCTGGTTTTGATAGCGTATTTTTACCGGAGCGAATTAAGGGCATTAAGGCCACTATTATTCAAAAAGGTTTAAACAGTTTTACACGTGAAGGCGTGATTGACCGCGACTTAGGTATTGTAGATAACGCGACGCGCATGAGCAGCTTAGTGGTACGTATTGAAGACCCTTACGCCTTAAAAACACAGCAACCGGCTATTAAATTTGGCAGCTACGTGCAGGTTAATTTTGCAGGTGCCATGCTTAATAATATTTACCGTTTGCCGCAATCATTAGTTAATAACCAAACGGTGTGGATAGTTAACGAAAACCAAGAGCTTGAACCGCGCAAAGTAACCGTAGTGAGAGAAGAAGGCGAGTACTTTTATATTAGCAGCGGACTTAACGCCGATGATAAGTTGGTTACCACGTTACCTGAGTACCCACAAAAAGGCATGCAGGTTAAAGTGGCTGGCATGGGCGAGCCAAGTAACGCTAATACAAACACCGAAAGTAGCGCTGATGCGCAACAGTTGTAAGGTGTAAATTAATGAGCGAATCAATTGAAAAAAAACAAACAGGGCTAATAGCTTATTTTGCTAAAAACTCTGTTGCAGCCAACCTAATGATGGTTTTTATCATCATCATGGGGATTATTAGTTACTTAACCATTCAGCGCCAAATGTTTCCTAATGTAGAAATTAACTACATTAATGTTGAGGCAAATTACCCCGGTGCCTCACCACAAGAAATTGAAGAAAGCATTCTTATAAAAATTGAAGAATCACTAAAGGATGTGACCGAAATTAAAAAGGGCGTGTACCGCGCCTTTAGAAATGGCGGTAGAGCAAGCCTTGAAATTAACACCGATGCAGAGCTTACCGATGTACTTGATAAGGTAAAGCTGCGCGTTGATGGTATTGCAACCTTTCCTGCAGGTATGGAACCGGTCACCATAAGTCAGATTGAGTTTAGACAAGATGTTATAGGGATGACCTTAGTTGCTGATTTGCCGCTGACAGAACTCAAACCAATTGCCAATCAAATTGAAGATGAGCTATTACAGCTATCAAACGTGTCGTTGGTAGAAAACGATGTGCCGCTTGATGAAATTGCCATTGAAATCGAACCAGACACTTTGCGCCAATACAACTTAACCCTAAGCGATGTAATGACCGCTGTGCGTAATTACTCTGCTAATTTTTCGGCGGGGCAACTAACAACAGATGCAGGGATTATTTCTGTTCGGGTTGAAAACCAGTATTACTCCGGCGATGAGTTTAGGCAAATTCCGGTAAAAATAGGCGAATACGGCGCTAAAGTATTGCTTCAAGACATTGCTGTTATTAAAGACCAATTTACCGAAGGCGAGCGCTACTTTAAATTTAATGGCGAAAACGCAGTGTATATGTCGGTAAAGGCAACGCAAGATCAAAACATGATCCCCGTTGCCGATTCGGTTAAAGCATTTATTGAACAAAAAAATACCCAGCTGCCACCGGGCGTTAGGTTAGAGCCATTAATGGACATGACGTACTACCTAAATGCGCGCCTTGATATGATGAAAGCTAACTTGTTTCAAGGAGCAATATTAGTCGCTATTATGCTTTCGTTATTCTTGCGCTTTAAATTAGCGCTTTGGGTAATGATTGGCTTACCAGTGTGCTTTTTAGGCGCCATGATGCTAATGCCTTTATTTGGTATAAGCATTAATATTATTTCGTTGTTTGCTTTTATTATGGTGCTCGGGATTGTGGTAGATGACGCCATAGTAATAGGTGAGGCCGCCTATACTGAGGTTGAAAAAAGCGGAGGCGGAGTTGAAAACGTCGTCCGTGGTGCTAACCGTGTAGCAACCCCTGCTACATTTGGTGTACTAACAACCATTGCAGTGTTTGCCCCGTTTACACTTTCAAGCGGGCCAGAAAGCGCCTTCTTTTACGGTATTGCTGTAGTAGTTATGCTGTGTTTAGTATTTAGCTTAGTTGAATCAAAACTTATTTTACCGGCGCACATTGCCCACACGCACTTTTCACCTATTAAAAAAGGGGGCTGGCGCGATAGGTTTAATACCCGCTTTTTTGGTTTTGTAAATGGCCCTTATAAGCGTTTTATATCGCGTTGTGTAGATTGGCGTTGGACAGTATTGTTTGGCTTTATTGCTATGTTTTTTATAAGCATTGCGCTGATCACATCAAATAAAGTACGCACTGTACCCACTCCTAAAGTGCCGCATGATTTTCCGCAAATTCAAATAGAAATGAATGACAATGTGTCTGATTTACAAACTATTGCAGCTATTCGTGAAGTAGAAGCCATGGTGTTAAGAGTTGATGAAGAAACAGAGCGTGAATTTGGCCAAAAAATAATTCGTGATGTACTGGTATTTAACCAAGGCAGAACGGAGTCTCAGTTACTTGCGCCGTTGGTTGATGAAGATTTACGCCCTTATAACGCGTTTGAACTTTCGCGCCGCTGGCGAGAAGCTATGCCAACCATTGCCGGTATTAAATCACTCACTATTGAAGATGATGTTGGCGGCGGTGGCGGCACCGGCGAAGGCGAATTTGGTTATTTACTGTTTGGCTCTGATATAGAAACGCTTAATGCGGCAGGCCGTCGTTTTATTCAGCTATTGCAGCAACAAAAAGGCTTGTTTGATATAAGCTCGACCATTGACCCTGCTAGCAAAGAAGTGCAAATGAGCTTAAAACCTGTAGCTTACGATTTAGGGCTCGACCTTGCTAACATTGCAAACCAAGTAGGCGCTAGTTTTTATGGTGGCGAAGCGCAGCGTGTAATACGTAACGGCGAAGAAGTAAGAGTAATGGTACGTTACCCTAAACTGACTCGCGAAGCGTTTTCATCGCTAAAACACACTGTAGTTACTACACCGCAAGGGCGTGAAGTACTTTTAGGCGATGTGGTTGAATTAACCGAAACGCCGGGTATTAGCTATATTCGCCGTGAGGGCGGTTATCGTACTGTTTATGTGTACGGCAGTATTGATGAAGAAGTTATAGAGCCAGGCGAAGTGGTTTCGCAAGTAAAAGAAAACTTACTGCCGCAACTTAAAGAAGAATACCCAAGTGTTAAATCAGAGCTAGGTGGCGCAATAGAAGAGCAACAAGCGCAAGCTAATGAGCAGCTGCTGTTTTTTGTAGGCGGCATGATTTTAGTTTATATATTGCTTGCTGTACCACTTAAAAGTTATGCCCAGCCGCTTATTGTTATGTCGGTTATTCCGTTTAGTTTAACGGGGGCTATTTGGGGGCACTTTTGGTTTGATTTAGACATTAGCTTAATGTCGGGCTTTGGTTTAATAGCCGCGGCCGGCGTAGTAATAAACGACTCGCTGGTAATGACCGACTACGTAAACCAAGTACGCCGAGAGGGTGTAAGCGTTAAAAACGCGGTAATAGAAGCCGGTTGTGCACGCTTTAGGGCAATATTATTAACCTCTATTACAACCTTTGCAGGGGTTTTGCCCATAATGTTTGAAACCAGCTTACAAGCTAAGTTTGTAATCCCTATGGCAGTAGCGCTAGGCTTTGCGGTAATGTTTGCAACACTAATCACCCTTATATTGGTGCCGTGCTTGTACATTATTTTAGGCGATATTGGCGGCGTGTTTAAAATGGCTTTTCGAAAAGTATTTAGGCGAAAAGCCCCTATAAACCAAACCTCTTAAACTATTAAAAGCCAACTTTAACAAGTTGGCTTTTTAGTTATTTAGGGTTATATAAAAATCTCGGTTACATTCTTTTGTTTGAATAAGCTTTGCGCACGTTTTATAATCACTTTTTTCTGTTGGCAAATTAGTCGAAAGGCTAAGACGCAAAGTTTCCGGTCTAAGGTGTAAACTACGATAGCGGGGCTGCTGCATAATTTTTATACGGTATTGCTTGCCCTCAGTGTCGTTTTTGTGTATCCATATGATATGGATAAAATTTTGTGACTCTTAAGGTGTTACTGTGTTTATGCATACGTCGTTGGCCTGTGGAAAATGGTCAACTATAGGTTGTTTAAACCATCATACTCAATTATTCATTGGGGATGTGGTTAGTGTAACCTTTTCAGACATGCAAGGAGTGCTTGTTGATTTATCGTTTGATTATAAAATTACCTCTTTAGAACAAGGTGAGCCTCATGCTTGGCCACGCTTAGTTGCTGAGTATATAAACGTGCATGTGCCACTGGTAAGTGCAGGTAGAATGACCAAGCAAGGGTTGGTTGTTGGCTATAGAGATAACGAAATATTTGCCCTAGAAAGTAGTGGTATTAACAAGGCAAAGGTTGATTTTCATTGCATTGCAAAGTGCGATACCCCCGCTAAGTGCGCCAACCAAGCATATGATTTTGTATACCCTAATGGGGGTGAACAATACAACGCGGGGACTCGCGTACTGCAGCCTAAAACCGGTTATATATACCAATGTAAGGCATGGCCATTTAGCCAATTTTGCAGAACTAATAAAAATCCAAGCTTTGAGCCTGGTATCGGAAAAAGCTGGGCAATGGCCTGGACTAAGGTCTCTTAACGCTTTTAAAATAAAAACCATCTTCCCATGGGTGTAATGACAAGAATAAGATTGCAGTAATTTTAAAATTTGGACTTATACCTCAAGCCCACTCTCTATGAGTGGGCTTTTTTATTTTTATGATAAACTGCCTGCATTGTTATTTTTTATACGGTTTTGCTGTGTCTTTAAGTGAATTTTCTTCTCAATCATTAGCTCGTTTTCCTGTTGCTAAAAAGCAACCTCATCAATTAACTATGCACAATAAAACGCGCACCGATAACTACTACTGGATGCGCGATGATGAGCGCGAAAACCCAGAAATACTCGCCCATTTAGCAGCCGAAAATACATACTGCGATGAGCAACTAGCCGCAATAAAACCACTTCAAAACAGTATTTTTGAAGAACTAAAAGGGCGTATCGTAAAAGATGACAACACGGTGCCGGTTAAAGATGGTAAGTACTGGTATCACTCAGAGGTACGTGGTGACGATGAGTATTCGCGTCATTACAGAAGCACAAGTATTAACACCGATAACAAGCAGTTACTACTTGATGTAAATGCTTTAGCTCAAAACCATGAATTTTACGAACTAGGTGAAGTCGCGCTAAGCCCATGCGAGCAATTAATGGCATACAGCGAAGATACCGAAGGGCGCAGAATTTATAGTGTACATTTTAAAAACCTGCAAACAGGTGAAATGCTCAGCGATGTTTTAGAAAACACTGAAGGGCAAGTTGTTTGGGCTAACGACAATAAAACCGTATTTTACGTTAAAAAAGACTTACAAACGTTACTGGGTTTTCAGGTGTTTAGGCATGAACTAGGCACAGCGCAAAGCCAAGATGTCATGGTGTATGAAGAGCACGATAAAAGCTTTTTTATGGGCTTGGGTAAAAGCCGTGACGAGAGCCTTATTATTATAGATTTGGCCACCACCGAAACAAACGATACCTGGGTGCTTGATGCCAATAACCCGCAAGGAGAATTTAACGCATTACTACCGCGCGAAGAAGGGCATGAGTTTGATATAGATAAACACGGCGATACTTATTACATAGTAACTAACTGGCAAGCTAAAAATTTCAGACTGATGACGGCAACAAGCGAAACGATTGCAGATAAAACGCAGTGGCAAGAGCACACCGCGCACCGTGAGCATGTATTGCTTGAAGGCGTAGAGATATTTGACGACTTTTTAGTATTAACTGAGCGCGAGCAAGGTCAAGCTCGCTTTGTTGTTATTAACCAAGCTCAAGAGCGCATGGCGCTTGAATTTAGCGACCCATGTTACTATGCCGCTGTGGCGATGAACCCCGAGCCACAGGCGCGTTCGGTACGTATTTATTATTCAAGTCTAACCACGCCAGGAACGTTGTACGATGTTGATTTAGCCACGGGCAAAAAAACATTGTTAAAACAGCAGCAAGTACTGGGCGGGTTTGATAGTGCACTTTATGCCTCTGAGCGCTTATTCGTGACAGCACGCGATGGCGTGCAAGTACCTGTTTCATTAGTTTATAGAAAAGACACCTTTACCAAAGATGGCACTAACCCACTGTTTCAATATGGCTATGGTGCATATGGTTACACGATAGATCCGAGCTTTTCGAGTACCTCATTGAGTTTGCTAGATCGCGGTTTTGTGTATGCGATTGCACATGTTAGAGGCTCCGAAATGCTAGGACGCCATTGGTACGAGCAAGGTAAAAAAGAGCATAAACAAAATAGCTTTAGCGACTTTATTGATATTACAAAGGCTCTTGTAGAGCAAGGCTACGGTGATAAAAACAAAGTATTTGCCTCTGGCGGCAGTGCAGGTGGTTTGTTAATGGGCACTGTATTAAACCAAGCGCCAGAGCTTTACTTAGGTGTAGGGTGTCATGTGCCATTTTTAGATGTGTTAACCACCATGCTAGATGAAAGTATTCCACTTACCACTAACGAGTATGATGAATGGGGCAACCCAAACGATGAGCACTTTTATGATGTAATAGCCGCGTACTCGCCGTACGATAATATTAGCGCCCAAGATTACCCGCACATTTTAGTCACCACAGGCTTGCACGACTCTCAAGTACAGTATTGGGAGCCTATGAAGTGGGTAGCAAAAATGCGAGAACTCAAAACCGATAACAATATACTGGTATTCAAAACCGACATGGATGCAGGGCATGGCGGCGCATCTGGGCGTTTTAAAAGCCTTGAAGAAAAAGCCCTCGAAATGGCCTTTTTTATTGCGCTTATAAATTAACTGCAAAATACGCAAAATGTATTAAGCTTTAATGAAGCACTGATATATAAAAGGTTATTTATGTTTAGAGCACATGGAGAGTTTTATATTTGCTCTCAGCCACCCACCATGTATTTAAAGCTAATGGGTAGTTTTAATAATGAAGGAATTACTTTACTAACTAATGGCGTGGTGAACGAACTAAGTATGCACCCCAAAGGCGCACTAAAGTGTGTTGTGGTTAATTTAGAAGAATTTGAGTTAATAACTGTAGATAGCATGGACTCGTTAGAGGCGTACTTTGCCAGCGTAAAAGAGCGTGGCTACGAACGCGTAGATTACTTATATGCAAACATTATTGCTAAAAATATGTTCGAGAAGGTCTGGAACAACAGCGATATTGAAGTTAACTTTTATAAAGATTCAGAAAGTTACCTACATCAACACCCAGACGATGAATACATTAAAACCTACTGGTAAATAGAATTACAAGCCCCTATGCTACGGGGCTTATAATGCTCTCTAGGCAGTTTTTGTACCTTCTTGATAAATTTAACGAGATATTGTTTTTAAGCTTCACTTTATAGTCACCGCTGTCTGTTGGCATAAGCTCTTTTATGGCATGTTTTCTAACTAGCGTGGAGCGGTGAATACGTATAAAACCTTCAGGCTCTAGCTGTTGCTCAATGTTTTTCATGGTTTCACGGTGTAAAACGGGGGCGCTGTTACCATTAAAGTGCAGCTCTACATAATTACCCGCACCGTTTATCCATACAATATCGTTAATATCTATTAAACGTACCTTACCTACATCTTTAACAACAATATGTGCAGCAATGGGTTGCTCGTTTTCAGATGCGGCTTTAAACAAGCGCTCGGCTTGTGTGGCTAATGGGCATAAATGAATAAGCTTATCGAAGCATTTTTCAAGCCTTGAAGCGGTTGCATCGACGGTTAAAAAATAGACTGCGCCGACTTCAAACGCAAAATTAGCAAATTCAGCCGACCTAGCAATCACCACCACTTTCATTGTTTTAGCCAATTCAGTTAGGTGTACTATTTGAGTAGGATCATTTAAATTAGATAATTCGTAAAAAGCACATTAAAACGAGAGGTATCTATTTGATCTAAACGCTGCTCGGGCAGTTGCGTTTGCGAATCAAAGTGACGGTGAGCTTGCACCTGCTGAGTTAAGAATGTTGCAAATTTGCTCGTGCTAACTCTAATTAGTGCATGAAAGTAAGTAATCATAAAAAATCCATCTCTAGAGTGTGTAGTTATAAAGACCGTGTATTTAATAAAAAATGTTAAAAAATTTAATCTAATTTATAACAATCTGGGATAAGTACCTTCATCCCATATATCCTGCTGCTTGTACCTGACTAAGTGCCTATTAAATAATGCGCATAGTGTCTTAAAATTATTCCACTTAATGTTGAAATGTTTGTAACCAACCAGTTACAAAAATAACATTTCAGGGGCATTATAGTATGAAAAAAATAAATAACTTAGATAGTCGTACATTTAAAAAATCTTCATTGTCTTTAGCACTTAGTGCGACAGTGCTTGCTGGCTTTTCTTTTCAAGGTATAGCCGCAGAAGAAGACGAACTAGAAAAAATAGAACGCGTGCAAGTAACGGGTTCTCGTATTCGTTCAGCCGAGGCGATGTCATCTGCACCTATACAGGTTGTAAGTGGCGAGGCAATTGATGCATCGGGTTCTTTAAACATTCAAAACCTACTGCTAGAAAACCCAGCATTTGGTTCTCCAGCTATTAGCCGTACTAACTCTAACTTTTCAACTGCAAGCGCGGGTGTAGCTACTGTTGATTTGCGTAACTTAGGTTCAAACCGTACTTTAGTACTTGTGAATGGGCGCCGTTATGTATCGGGTGTACCTGGTAGCTCGGCAGTTGATTTAAATACCATTCCTAGTCAATTTATTGAGCGCGTGGAAATTATGACCGGTGGCGCATCATCAGTATATGGCTCTGATGCGGTTGCAGGTGTAGTTAACTTTGTACTAAAAGATGACTTTGAAGGCGTAGAATTTGAAGGCCAATACGGCGAATCAAGCGAAGGCGATGATGAATCGCGCCAGTTTTCTTTTACCTCGGGTTTAACTACGGGTGATGGCAAAGGTCAAGCCATGTTCCACTTAGGCTACTCAGACCAAGGAGCTGTGTTTTCACGCGATCGTGAGCGCTCTGCAGTAGACCAATTTTCAGGTATTTATTTTGAAGGCGATCCGGCGGCAAACCCGGGCTCTATTTTTGAAGCCGTTAATCCGTTTTTCTCATCATTTCCGCCACAAGGGCGTTTTGATGCGGGCGATACACGCTTTACTTACGATCCAAACAACAACTTACAGGACTCGTTTAGCACCAATGGCGGTGACGGTATAGATGCCAACGGCTTTAACCGAAGCGGCGTACGTACCATTGCTATACCAACAGAGCGCTACTTATTTGCCTCAAATGGTAGTTACGAGCTAACAGATAAACACAGCTTCTTTTTTGAAGGGACGTACGCATCTAGTACCACTATTTCAGAGTTAGAGCCTTTTCCGTTAGCCTCAGATGACATTTATGCCAATGGCCGCGTGCCAATTGAGTTTGACGTAAATGGCGAAATGCTCAGAAATGCCTTTGTGTCAGATGATATTTACAATGCAGCAACAGACACCGACGGTGATGGTGCTAGAGATATCTTTTTTGCAAAACGTTTAAGTGATGTAGGTAACCGTGGTGCCCGTGCAGAGCGTGATACATTCCGCTTAGCTGTGGGCTTTCAGGGTGAGATTAACGACAGCTGGTTTTACGATACCTACTATGTGTACGGTAAAACGAAAGAGTCGCAAGTTTCAGGTGGCTTAGTAAATGTACAAAGCTTTCGCCAAGGTTTAGAGGCGGTAATTGATAGCCAAGGTTTAGAGGCGGTAATTGATAGCCAAGATTTAGATGCGGATGGCATTACCGATGAAGCGATTTGTATTGATGCAACAGCGCGTGGCTTTAATTGTGCGCCAGTAAACATTTACGGATTTAATTCACTATCGCAAGGTGCAATTGACTTTGTTAGTGCGCCAAGTACGCTTTCTACGTCGGTAGAGCAAGAAATTATTGGCGGTAATGTCTCAGGTGATTTATTTGAGCTGCCTGCGGGTATGGTAGGTATTGCGGCTGGTTTTGAATACCGCGAAGAGTTTTCTCGCAGTGAATTTGATGCCCTACAGCAAGCAGGCTTAAATGCCGGTAATGCAATTCCTGCAACCGAAGGTTCTTTTGATGTAACTGAATACTATGTTGAGGCTAACATTCCAGTGCTGGATGCGGTAACAATGAACGCCGCAGTCCGTTTATCTGACTACTCAACAGTAGGTAATACAGAAAGCTGGAACGTAGGTGTTGATTGGGAAGTGATGGATAGCTTACGCCTTCGTGCTACCCGTGCTCGTTCTACACGTGCGCCTAATATTGATGAGTTATTTTCACCGCCTTCGCAAACATTCCCAAGTGGTTTAAACGATCCATGTATAGGTGTTACAAACAGTGGCGGTGGCGCTGTAGGTGATGCGTGTCGTGCCGATGCGGGTGTTACAAATAATATTGCAACAAACGGTGAGTTTACCCTTAACCAGTCTGATTTACAGGGTATTAGTGGTTTTAACCGTGGTAACCCAGACTTAAAAGAAGAAGTGGGCGACTCTGTGACTGCGGGTGTGGTATTTACCCCAGAGGAGTTAATCTCGGGCCTTGACGTTACCCTTGATTACTTTGATATAGAAATCACTGATGCGATTGTATCTACACCGCGCCAATTTATTCTAGACCAATGTTATGGCGGTGGTGATGATAGCTTCTGTAGCTTTATAACTCGTCGTAGCGGCCCTTCTGGTAATAATAGCGCAGGGTCACTTGAGTTTATTGACAGTGGTGTATCAAATAGTGGTGGCTTAGGAACTGAAGGTGTTGATTTAACACTAACTTACTTTGCCGATATTGGTCCAGGCGCATTTAGAACTCGCCTTGCATACACTTACTTGATTGACGGTTACACTATTCCGTTACCGGGTGCGGATAAAGATGAGTTTGCAGGTGAAATTGGCGCATCTGAGCACAAAGCTAACTGGAACTTAGGCTATAAGCTTGATGACTTTGATTTTAACTGGAGCATGACCTACATAGGGGCTGCTGACTTTGATGATCAATTCTTAAGTGGCTTTGGTATACCTGCTGGCGGCGTGGGTATTGGCTCAGTAACCTACCACGATGTACAAGCAAGCTATCATATAAGTGACGCGGTAGAGCTATACGCCGGCGCTAACAATTTATTTGATAAAGAGCCTCCACGTATACTTTCAGGTGTAAGTGGCTCAAGCACAGGCACTGAAACCGACGCAGGTACGTATGACCCAATCGGACAAACCTTCTATATTGGTTTTAGAAGTAAATTTTAAGCAGTTAATACTGCACAATTGTAGTTTTTCCAGCTTCACTTAATTAAGGAGCTGGTATTAACAAAAGCCCCAGCCGTTGCTGGGACTTTTTAATGCAAGCGCGAAAAGGGTGGGCTAGTTTGCTTTAAAATTATTTATGCTCCGCTTAAACCAAAAACAACGCCACTGGTAACAGTGGCGTTGTTTAGTCAATAGGGGGCGCTAATATAGTATCCGAATCGCAAAGAAATTTACGATTCTCCCTATTTGTAGCCCTCCCCTTTTGAGGGCTTATTTTTTAGCTTAGTCTAAGTACGCTTTTAACATCCATACTAGTTTTTCTTGCTCTGAAATATAATCACCCATTAATGACGCTGTACCTTCATCATCTGCATCGCCTGCTTGAGTAAGTACTTCACGTTGCATTTTAATTAGTGTGCTGTAGCCAGCTAATAGGTTTTCTACGGCTGCGGTACCATCGCTAATGTTTTTAGCTTCTTTAATTTCACTTACTTCTAAGTAATCAGAAAACGCATGTAGTGGCGCGCCATCTAACGTTAAAATACGTTCAGCAATTTCATCTACTTTTTCAAGCAGAAGATTGTAAATCTCTTCAAATTTAATGTGTAATTCAAAAAAGTTACGGCCTTTAATATTCCAATGAAAACCGCGCGCATTCATGTATTGAATTTGGTAGCTGCTCAATAATGTATTGAGTGACTTAACAATGTCTTCGCTTTTTGCGCTGTTTAAACCAATTGCATTTACCTGTGACATACCTTGCTCCTTGATGAACCGTTTATTTATGAACTGATGATCATTATTGCTCAGTGCTATTAATTAGTAAAATTGTTTAAACCAGTCAATGCAATAGGTTTTAACTATTAATAACGTGCAGCGCAATAAATCACTCATACAATATAGATGGGTTGAATTTATTAAAATTCTACCCCTTAACAATAAAATAAAGACAAAACATGGATAAATTATGATCTAAAACAAGTTTTCTACAAGGTTGAATATTGGCTATTTGATGTATTGATCTAAATCAGTAAATGCTTATGGCTGTAGCGCATAATTCACTCAAGCAAAATAAATATCTTAAATTTATTGGAGAGCGATTATGGATGCAAAAACAGTAAAACAAAATAAAGCAGAGTTCATAGTGGTAGGTATAGCCGTTATAGCATTTGTATTGGGGCTGGTGGCGCATTTAGCAGGCGCAAGTTTTGCCAATGCCGACACGTTTGGCTACATTGCCGCACCCATGCCACTTATTTTGGGGGTGATATTTTTAATCAGTTATAAAATAGCAGAGGCGGGGGAAGACTAGGCTGCTTCGTTAAGGCACTTAATAATGTATTCAAGCACTTGGCGAGAATAAATCATACTGGTATGGCTTAAATGAAACACTTTATGCTCAGCCATGCCTTTAAGCTTGGTTTCGTCTAGTAAAACGGTGCCATCGGACTGACTGCCTTTGACAATTAACGGCATTAACCCAATGGGCAAATCGCCAGCAATACTGTAAAGCTTGGCCTTAAACGGCCAGTTACCATTTTTAGTGAGTAAAAACTCGACGCTGTTTTTTAAAAAAGTTTCAAACCCTTTTTGCTTCATCTTTTGCGCTATGTGGCTGCCTTGATGCGGTGTGCCAAGCGTAATCACTTTAGTGACATGGTGACTCGCTGGCGTGCCTGCCTCTAAGTAGGCGCGGGCAATTAATCCGCCCATAGAGTGACATACTAATGCAGAGGGCTCATCACCAATAAACTCATCAATTTGTTTAAATATGGTGCTTAAGTTAGGGTCGAGCGTATTGTAAGTGAGATTCAGTACTTTAACTCCAGACTGTTCAAGACGAGAGCAGAGCGGGCGCATAACAAAGCCCGACATATAAAGGCCGTGTAATACAATAACGTGGTTTATTTTCATACGCCCTTACCTACAATTTACATTAACTGTTGTGGTTTTATTTCGATATTAGCCGTATCAGAACTGACCCACACATCACCATCTTGAACGGTAATGGTAAGTTTTATATTACGGTCGGCTAAATCTGCAAGTGCCTGAGTAGCGGCGTAATCAAGGCTAAAAATACTTAAGTTTTTAAAATCGTACAATTTAGGTTGATGTTTTTGCCACCAAATAGCTTGGTTGTTTTCGCCATAGGTATAAAGCACCACTTTTTTAGCTTTATTGCAGGCTTTTTTAAGACGTTTTTCATCTGGCAGGCCCAGCTCAATCCACAGCTCTATTTCTTCACTGTAGTTTACATGCCAAAGCTCAGGTTCATCGTCGGCACTTAAGCCTTTGGTAAATTCTAAGCCATCACAACTATTTAGCGCATAGGCTAATAAGCGAATCATCAAGCGTTGCTCGGTTTCAGAGGGATGCTGTGCCAACGTTAAATTAAAATCTTGGTACACGTGGCGGTCCATATCGCTTAACGATAATTGCGCTTTAATAATGGTAGATTTAAGAGCCATAATATCTAATCTAAAAAAATTTGCGCCAGTATAGCGCAATTAAATGAATTGCCAGTTAAAATAGCGTCAAATTATATGTTAGGAGTTAAAAATGGCTATCCAGTGGTTCCCTGGACGCTTGAATTAACTTCCGCAGCACTCCGCAGCTATATTGAAATTCTAGTAAAAGCATAGTTTTAACCTGTTTTTATTCCGTATTTGTCCAGTCTAATCTTGTTGCTTCTACTATTTTTAGTACCCACGTTAGTACCCATGAGATTGTATTTTATATATACTAGTCTTAATCATCATTATGGAGCTTATTATGGCTAGGCCTGTAGTACGTCTAACGGATAAAAAGATAAAATCAATTAATAGTACAGGCAAAGAGCAAACGCTTTCTGACGGTGGCGGTCTCCAACTGCGTGTTTTACCTAGCGGCACTAAGTCTTGGCAGTTTAAATTTAAAGATCCAATAAGTGATAAATTTAATAAATTACCTTTAGGGCTTTACCCTGCACTATCGCTTGCTAACGCACGTACTAAAGCTATTGAGTACCAGGAACTATTAGCGCAAGGTATTAATCCAAAGGCACATGAACTAGCTAAAAAAAAGGCCGAAAGCCGTAATGCTGCGAATACTTTTTTAGCTGCCGCAGAGCTTTGGTTTGAACGAAAAAAGCCAACTGTTACGCCTCATCACGCAGCAAGGGAATGGCGAACGCTTGAGATGTATATTTTCCCGAAAATGAAGGGTATGCCTTTAGAAAGCATTACAGCGATTGATACCATTGAAATTCTAAGGCCACTTGAGACTGACGGTAAACACTCCACAATCAAGCGTATTTGCCAAAGCCTGAATCAGATCATGGATTACTCGGTGAACCATGGTTTTATTAAAGCCAATCCACTAGCAAAAATTATAAAAGTCTTTACTAAAAACACGGTTGAGCACATGCTTACTATCAAGCCTGAAGAGCTACCTGATTTTTTAACCGCTCTGAATGGCTCACAAACCATTCAGAACAAAACTAAGCTTTTAATCTTGTGGCAACTGCATACTATGACTCGCTCAAAAGAAGCTGCTAGGACCAAGTGGGCTGATATTAATTTTAAAAAGGCTGTTTGGGTCATCCCAGCTGAAGAAATGAAGCGCAGAAAAGAACACCTAGTGCCTTTAACACCTGCTACTTTGGCAATACTTGAACAGATAAGGTTACAGAGTGAGAAACACGAATATGTATTCCCCAGTGAACGTAATAAAAAGGGCCATGTAAGCACCTACACAGTTAATGCTGCTATAAAGCGAAGCTTAGGCTACAAAGGTAAGCTGGTGGCGCATGGTCTTCGTTCTGTGGCTTCTACAGCCCTTCATGAGGAAGGTTTCGATAGTCTTTTAGTTGAAGCCTGCTTAGCCCACGAAGATGAAAATAAGACACGAGTGGCGTATAACCGTACCGATTATCTTAAACGGCGTAGGGCTATAATGGGCTGGTGGAGTGAGTTTATTTGCGAAGGGATGCGTGAAAAATAGACTGCTTTGATTGAAACTATAATAGACCCTCATCATTATCATTATCATTAATCAACTTGATCAAATATTGGGTCATATTCATCTTGTTTCTAGTGGCACTGAGTCGAAGCTTATTATAGTCACTGCGATTCAAGTTTAGTGTTATTTGCTCTTTATTAAATTTACGTCTTTTGGCTTGTCGCCAAGCATTTTGAAATAATTCTTTATGATTATTTTTACTCAAGTATTTATCTAATTTATCTGAATTCCCAGATTCCAAATATTGCTCAAAAGCCTTTGCATGAGCTGGTGAATTTTTAGAAAGATACGCGACTGCCCATGTCGAAAAATACTCTCTATGTCTGACATCTAACCCATTAAAAAGTGATGAAACTATACTTACTTTGTTGGTGCTTGTGCTACTCATTGCTAACCAAATCCATTACCTGTAATGTTACCTGTGTCGTTACAGGTAATGTTTTTCAAAACTGGAGAGTACTATTAAATATATATTAAGTGAAGAAATTTTTAATTTGCCCCCTAACTCTTTCTGGGTTTTTATTAAGCTGTATATGTGTCCGAAATTTGAACTTGAAGCACTCCAGTTGAAGCCTTCTTTAGCAGAGCTTAATAAAATCATAGGGGTTAGTTCTAAAGATTTTAAGAACTGCTTAGACGAGCTAGAGCAGAAAAATTTAATAAGGCTCGTTCATAATGCAGGCATAATTAAAAGAGGGTGCTCTCCAAAAAAAGTAACTTTATCAGGTGAGATTAAAGAGTTTTTAGCTCAGAATTATGATGAGAAATCACTTGCAGATATTCAAAAAGTTTTAGCTTGTGAAAACTCAAATGACTCAAGACTTATGATCAAAGAAAAGGCACTCCTACTTTATTGTTTGCTGATAAAAGACTCGGTAGCAATGAGCGAAAAGTATATAAAGAAGGCATTTGATGTGAAGATTAAGTGTGCCCATAAAAAGTTCGGTCAATATAGCTTTAACTTTCGTAGTGTAAATAAAATAGACTTTGATAATGGCAGTCGTATATTCAGAATTGAAAAGAATAACAGCTATGCGATTATGTTGCAGACAGGTAGTACAAAGTTGCTGGCAGTTTTGAGCTTGGTTAAGGCGAATAAAAAATCAGGCGTACTTGAAGGGAGGGTACAACAATTCAACGTTTGTGGAGTTACAATCCCACCATCACTGGATGAACTCGCTTCTCTAATAAGGAGTTACTTTGAGTTCTATCGAATGTATAAAATGAAGGGGGCAAAGCAATACATTGTGAGGGAAATGGGTCCTTTTGGTTTTATTAGTGACGTGGAAAGTAATTGTGAGTTTATTAAACATTTAGATGAAAATTTTAAAGGCTTTGATACTGCAACTAGTGACTTAATAAGTGATGAAGCTCGACTAAAGCTAATTATAAAGGAAAAATACTCTGTTGCAGAAAATACTCAATTTCAAAACTATATTCTTGCTCTTCAAAAAGGCACTTATTCTGCTGCTTACCTTGAAAAAATAGCGAAGAGTTTAGTGAAATTGATTTTTAAAAGAGAGCACTACCTGAGTGGCTATTACTTTTTTCGTGCTGCTTGTACCTTTTATGTGTTGCTTGTAGAGCGCAAGGTAAGAGAGTTACTGGATAATTTTACTGACAATGGGTTGAGTACCATTCATGTTAACGATGAAAGGCCAGCCTTTTTTAATGTTCGTTTTGATGGTTATGCTAAGGACATTGAGTTAACTCGTTTTCTGTTATTTCAAAATAAAGTGTTTAAAATTTAGTTTCTTTTTCTTTAAATATTGCATTAAGTTCAGAGTGAATAAAAAGTTGATTAACAGGTAGCCTTTTGCTCTTTTTTGAATTGATGAAAGGTTTGCCTTTATTTCGGGAAATTATTATTTCGTATAGTTAATATACATCTAGCATATGTATCTAAAGTACTTAACTATTTGATGTGTTTTTTTACTTTAATTCTCCTTTGTATGAAATATACAAAGGAGAATTAAAGTAATGGGCTATAGAAAAGTTGAAAGAAATGCATTTGATGAACGTTTTCATGTATTAACCACATATAAGCAAATTATTGAAACAGAGCTTAAGAGTGCATTCGATAGCAATAAAAGAGTATCTATAATTCGTTTTGATTTACATATACCTAAGCTGTGCAGGGGACAAGATAATCCACTTACTCAAAGTACCGGATTGATGAAGAAGTTTTTTGGTTCTTTAGTTTCAAAATTTAAGGCTAGTTACCTTATTGATAATGTTTATCGAACACAATGCTTACGTTACGTTTGGGTAAAAGAGTTTGGTGAAGATAGTGAGGTTGAACACTATCATATTTGTTTGTTTCTGGACCAAGATAAGTTTGGTTTTATAGGAAGTAGTGAGTACACATCGAGGCTTAGGGAAAATAAAACCCAAAGGAAAAAGTCATTAAAAACCTGCATATTTGAGGCTTGGGCTAGCGTTTTCGGTCTGAGTGCTGACTTAGTTTTGAGTAGCGTTCATTTCACTGAAAAACCTGTACATTGGATTAGTTCTCGCGATTATAAGGAGGGGAATGAGGTATATAAAATTGCAATAAAACGCTTAATGTATTTGGCCAAACCAGAAACAAAGCGCTGGAGAGGAGACTGTCAAAAGTCTATTGGAACTGGTTGTATGATTGTAAAAAAATCTATTAGGCCTAGAGCTATTAATGTAAGGGCTTGAAAAGTAGCTATGCACCGCTAAAAAATTACTGATAGTGATTTAACCACTCAAGATTTTGAAGTCAATAAATAGTTAAACGAATCTGAGTTAGCAAGCTTTAGTCGTCTTCTTCACAATCACACTCATGTTTTTTTACTAAGCAGTCTTCACAGCCAGGACACTCACAATTACTTCCCATTTGTTCGCAGTTATCACAAATTTTATCTAATGGATCCATGTTCTTACCTTTTAATTAATACGATATGTCTGACACAGTGAATACTAGAGTGTGATTAAAAGCAAGTATGCAATCAATTAAATAGAAAAATTTATCTAAGTAGGGAGGCTGTACTGCCTCCCTATTTTAATCGTCATTAATAACATCACGTAAAATAATCAAAATTGCAATTACATGAGTGACTAACTGTGCAGTTTTATTACGTCTAAGCATTCTACCTCCTGTTTTAGTTGAGCTAATAAATTAAGTTCAGCAAAAGAGGCGTATGAGTTACCGATGATTAAATGATCTAACACCTCAACATCTATCAACGATAAAGCTTTGATTAGCTTACCTGTTATAAGTTTATCCGCTGTAGACACCTCCACGCTGCCTGAAGGGTGATTGTGAGCTAGTATTACACTAGCTGCATTAACCCTTAATACGTCCTTTACAACCTCTCTGGGATACACTGAAGCTGAATTGATTGTTCCAAAAAACAGCTCTTTGTATTCAATAATTTCATTGTTATTGCTCAAGTAGATTATTGAGAATACCTCTCTTTCATAGCTACCTAATTTCAGCTTTAAAAAATCTACAGTTGATCTTGGGGAGTTAATTTTGCCTTCCCTTTTTAATCGTCGAAATAATATTCTTGATGCCAAATCAACAATTTCATCATCAGTCAAAATTGTATTATTTGTGCTTGGTAATTGTTGGCTTTTTAACATGTGGACCTCTTATGAATTGTTTGCTCATAAAAGTGATATAGATTTGAAAATATTTGGAGTAGTGGTTTAGGGAAGTAAAGAAAGCTTAAAAGTATTTTTTTACACAACTCCCTCATTAGATGACAAAAATTAGGAGTCATCTAATGCGTTTAATCAAATTAAAAGAAGTAATCGAAAAAACATCACTTGGCCGCTCAACAATTTATGAGTTTATGACTAAAGGCACATTCCCAAAACAAGTACCGCTTGGTGCAAAGTCGGTGGCTTGGCTTGAGTCTGAAGTTGATGATTGGATTGAGGATAAAGTCAGAGGTAGAGGCTAATATACCTTCTATTAAATGAGGGTAAAGTTCTACCATACGAAGAGGTCATTTTTGAATGTTACTAACTTTGACTAAGATTTGTGGCATTTATAGTCAGTATAAAAGTAAGTGGATATGGCTAAGTGAAGGTATTGAATTTTATAGAAATGTTTTAAAATCCTAAAGCTTTACCCAAACCTTACGATCATAAAAAATGATCGTAAGGTTTGGGTAAATTATCTAGTTAAGGCTTGGGTCTTCAAGCCTTGATCATTTATGAATACAAATATTTTAAGTGGTATGTATGGCAAATAATGAATGTCTGACTTGTCAGAATAAAAGGAAGTTAATAGCGTTTAATTACGCAGGATTAGATATAAGGAAAAGTGCCAGGCATGCATTTCCAGAAAGGGTAATACAAGAGCAATTACCTGGTGATAAAAGTAAAGATTTTTTGTGTGTAGATTGTGCTAATAACTTACCCATTACATGCTCTACTCATGGGGAAATAGATGATACTTTCTCGTTGGGTGTTTCACCACAATGCTTCGACTGTCAGTCTGAGAAATCTAATCAAGATAAGTTAAAAGAGATTGATGATTTTTGGTTAAAAAACTTTCCTGAGGCGTTTGAAGATAAAAGGCTAAGACTGTTTTATTTGCGCGGTGCTTTGGCGGGTGCGTTAGCTATTTCAGATGGCGCGCAAGATGATAGAGAGCAAGAGGCTATTAAAAAGTTATCTTTGGATGTAACAGGCAAAAACCAATACGGAATGACGGCCTTCGCTTTGGCATATAAAGCCCGTCTAACTAGACGTATTCATAACAGTGATCTTTTAGATTTATGCTTTGAGCAAAAAATGAAAAAATCAAATCTCGCTACTTTAAAGTTTTTACTTAAAGTGGCAGCCGCAGATGGCTTTCTTGATAAGGAAGAGTTTGGCTTCATTCAAAAAGTGGCAGAGCGACTTGATATTGAGATTCCTAGTTATGAAAAGCTAGCTGACTCTTTAGGGTTGGACTTATCGAACCAAAAGCAGGAAAAGTTATTACAAACAACAAGTAAAATAGCAACAACTATTGGTTTAGGGGCACTTGCAGTTGGAGGTTTTGCCATTGATGTGTTGCTAGGCTCAGGTTCAAGTAAAAGAAGTAAAGCACCTAAAAAGAGAGAAAGTTCTGGCTCAGTTGTTAATGGGACTGGGAAAAACTGCTTAACTTGTTCCTATTGGCAAGGAAGAAGACAAACGAAAGGTGGTTATTTTATAACTTACTCTAAGAGTAATGATAGAGGTCTTTGCATGGTAGGTACAAATAAAGGTCGTGAAAAAAAGGCTTATCAAAGTTGTAGAGGCTGGTCTAAGTGGGAACAACTTACAAAAGTTAAGTAACAAAATAAAGTCAAAGTACCGACGGCATAATTTTAATATTGTTACTTATAGTGCTTGTATATTTGGGTTTATAGAGCATTAAATTGACCATTCCACAATTTTCTCATACTCTACTTTTGTTCACAGTTAGAGAAAAATCAATGAGTGACGAAATACTAACAATCCAAGAGCTTGCGGTTTATTTAAAGCTTAATGAAAAAACAGCTTATCGCTTAGCTGGTGAGGGCAAGCTGCCTGGCTTTAAAGTCGGTGGTTCATGGCGTTTTAAGCGTGAAGATATAGAAGCATGGATAGAAAAGCAAAAGGATAACGGATGATCCCAAATTACCAAGAATTTATGCGGCCCTTTCTTCAAATCGCCTATAAAGCTCATCACGAAGGGCAAGTTAATGAAGTTAAACTACGTGGTGTTATTAAACAGCTCGCAGAGCTGTTTAATTTAACCGATGAAGAGCGCACCGAAACATTACCTAGTGGTAAGCAGTCTGTATTAGATAACCGTGTTGGCTGGGCCCGAACCTACTTAACAAAGGCAGGCTTACTTGACGTTACACGCAGAGCGCATTTTGTAATAACGCCTCGCGGTATTGAAGCATTAAAAGATAATGTAGATATTAATAACGACTACTTAAAGCGCTTTGATGAGTTTGTTGCTTTTAAGCAAAAAAATAACGAGTCCACAGAAACGCAAAGCACTACAGTATTGCCTGATGCTGAAAGTGATATTACGCCAGATGAAGCACTCCGCTCAGCGTATCGTAAAATAAACGATGCTCTAGCCGAAGAAATTATTGAGCGTACACGTAAAGTAACACCAGCCTTTTTTGAAAACTTATTAATCGAATTACTGCTAGCTATGGGTTACGGTGGCACCGGCGAAGGTGCAGCGCATGCGCTAGGCAAATCAGGAGATAACGGCATAGATGGCGTTATTAACCAAGACCCACTAGGCGTGGATCAAATATATATTCAGGCTAAACGATACGCACAAGGGAATAATGTTGGCTCAGGCGATATACGAGACTTTTTTGGCGCGCTTAACCTTAAAAAAGCGCAAAAAGGAATATTTATTACCACCTCAGACTTTACCCCGTCAGCCATGCAAACAGCCAAAGACCTAGGTATGCGTATAGTTCTCATAAATGGTAAAGAATTAGCAAAACTCATGCTGCGTTACAATATTGGTAGCAGAGACGAGCAGGTATTACACCTGAAAAAAATAGACGAAGAATTTTTCGAAGCGTAAGCAGTATTACCTGTTTGCGTTTTACTTAAGTATTAGGAAATAGTTTTATTTATGAATAAGCAACAACTAGCAGCTAAAATTTGGGAATCAGCCAACCAAATGCGTTCGAAAATTGAAGCGAACGACTACAAAGACTTTATTTTAGGCTTTATTTTTTACAAATACGTAAGTGATCAATTAGTTAGCTTTGTTAAAGAGCAAGGCATGACCGAAAATGAAATTAAAGCCCTTGGCGAAGATGACCCTGAAACCCTAGAATATGTGCAAAGCAACTTAGGTTACTTTATATCGTACAATAACCTGTTTTCTACCTGGGTTGATCCAAAGTCAGACTTTGATGAGTCTAACGTGCGTGATGCACTTTCTGCTTTTAGCCGCCTTATTCACCCTAATCATAAAAAACTATTTGAAGGTATTTTTACCACTCTTGAAACAGGTTTGAGTAAATTAGGTGAAAGTGCGCCTAAACGTACTAAAGCGATAAGTGATTTACTGCACTTAATTAAAAGCATCCCTATGAGCGGTAATGTTGGTTACGATGTACTGGGCTACATTTACGAATACTTAATTGAAAAGTTTGCAGCTAATGCAGGTAAAAAAGCCGGTGAGTTTTATACCCCTCACGAAGTGTCATTACTCATGTCAGAAATCACAGCGCATGAATTAAAACATAAAGATAAAATTGAAATTTACGATCCAACCAGTGGCTCAGGTTCATTACTAATAAACATAGGTAGCTCAGTTGCTAAATATGCAAAAAGTAAAGACAATATTAAATACTACGCGCAAGAGCTAAAAGAAAGCACATATAACTTAACCCGTATGAACCTAATCATGCGCGGTATTCTGCCCGATAACATTACTACCCGTAATGGCGATACCTTAGAAGACGATTGGCCATACTTTGACGAAAGTGATCCGCTTGCTACATACAACCCTTTATACGTAGATGCAGTTGTTTCAAACCCGCCTTATTCACAAGCCTGGGACCCAAGCTTTAAAGACAGCGACCCTCGCTATTCACGTTTTGGTTTAGCACCTAAAACTAAAGCTGACTTTGCTTTTTTACTGCACGATCTTTATCACTTAAAGCCCGATGGCATTATGACCATTGTACTGCCACACGGTGTACTATTTCGTGGTGGCGAAGAAGGCCAAATACGTAAACAGCTAATCGAAAACAACCACATTGACTCGATTATTGGTTTACCGGCGAACATCTTTTTTGGTACAGGTATTCCAACCGTTATTATTGTGCTCAAACAAAAGCGACAAAACACTGATGTACTAGTGGTTGATGCCTCTAAACACTTTATTAAAGAAGGTAAAAACAACAAACTACAAGCAAGTGACATAAAACGAGTAACCGATGCAGTCATTAACCGTGAAAGTATCGATAAGTTTTCAAAAGTAGTAAGCAAGCAGACTCTTCGTGAAAATGACTACAACTTAAATATACCGCGTTATGTCGATTCTTCTGTGGCAGCAGAGAGTTGGGACTTACACGCCACTATGCTTGGTGGTATTCCTAACACTGAAATTGCGGAACTGCAAACTTATTGGCGAGCTTTACCACAATTACACTCTGCATTATTTGCGCCTAAATCAGCCGCTTATAGCGAGCTTGCGGTTGCGAAAGAAGATGTAAACGCCACCATTAGCGACCACCCACAAGTGCGTGAATTTATCACTACCTATAATCACGCATTTACAGGTGTTAATGGCAGTGCTAACTACGATGACTACTTAAGGACTACGCTTATTAAAGGGTGGGACACGGTTAACCGCAACCAAATAGAAGCTGACCTCAGTGAAGAGCTTTTTAAACGCTTAGAGCCTATTGCGCTGGTGGACAAATACCAAGCCTACCAATACCAAAATAACCAATGGCAAATTATCAGCGCCGATTTAGAAATGATGCAGACCGAAGGCTTCGCAGCTGCTAAAGAAGTCGATGAAAACATGGTTATTAAAAAACAAAAAGGTAAAGAGGTTGAGGTACAAGATGCAAATACACCTTTTAAAGGCCACATCCTGCCGTTCGATTTAGTACAACAAACACACCTAAGCGACGAGCTACATGCTTTGGCTGAACAAGAAGCTCGCCTTGCAGAAATCGCGAGCCAGCTTGAAGAAGTGTTAGAAAGCTTGACAGAAGAAGATAAAGAGCAAGCGACTGTAAAAGAAAGCAAAGACGGCTTTGTAAATAGTGAAGTAGGCAAAGCGGCTAAAGTATTTTTAAAAGAACAAAAAGAGAGTAAGGTTAAATTTTTAACAGAGAGTGCTGACCTTGAAGAAAGTTATAAAGCGAAAATTATCAACGCCAGCCAACTTATCGATGAAGAAAAAGCACTTAAAAAAGCAGTTAAAGAAGCCGCCACTGCGCTACACATCTTAACCAAAACAACAATAGAGAGTTTATCTAACGCGCAAGTAAACGAGTTGCTTCACCTGAAGTGGATTGCTCCTTTAAGTAGCGAGCTTGCCGGTATGCCAAGTGCAGTTATTACCCAGCTTACTAGTAAAGTACAAGCCCTTGCTGATAAGTACTCAGTAACTTACTCGCAAGTGGTTAGCAACATCAAAAGCACAGAACAAGAGCTAAGTGAGATGATAAGTGAACTCACAGCTAGTGAATTTGAAGAGCAAGGTTTGAATGAACTAATTAGCTTATTGAAGGGCGAATAACATGATTTTAGATAGAAGTGTGCCTGAAGTTCGATTCAAAGGGTTTAGCAATGACTGGAACGAAATCGAGTTAGGTGACATTGCCACAATAAAGGGTCGTTTAGGCTGGAAGTCTCTTAAGCAAGAAGAGTATGTTAAGAATGGTCCTGCAATGATTGCAGGCAGGCATATAAAAAATGGCGCTGTTGACTGGAAAAAAGTTGACCATATACCTCCATGGCGTTATCTAGAGTCACCGGAAATAATGTTAAAAAATGGTGATGTTATCTTTTCTAAAGATGGCTCTTTAGGTAATCCTGCGGTCGTTACAGAGTTAAAGAGAGAGGCTACAATAAACTCGACGATGATGCTTGTTAGGCCTAAAAAAAATCTCAATGCTAATTTCTTTTATCAAATATTAAAGACTAAAAAGTTCAACGATTTAATAAAAGAAAAAGTATCAGGTAGTAGTATTCCGCATCTATTCCAAGCGGATATGAAGCTTTTTAGATTTGTTAGTACGTCATTAGAAGAACAAAAAAAAATCGGTAATACCCTCCAAAATCTTGATAGTCTGATCAATCAACACCAACAAAAGCATGATAAGTTCTGCAATATTAAAAAAGCTATGCTGGAAAAAATGTTTCCTAAACAAGGCGAAACTATCCCAGAAATCCGTTTTAAGGGGTTTAATGGGGAGTGGAAGAAAAAAAAGCTAGCTGAGTTAGCGGAAATTGTTCGCGGCGCTAGTCCTCGTCCTATTGAAGATCCTAAATGGTTTGATAAAAACTCAACAGTTGGCTGGTTGCGTATTAGAGACGTAACTGAACAAGATGGCAGAATTCATTTTTTAGAACAGAGAATTTCAAAACTAGGTGAAGAAAAAACTCGTGTCCTATTTGAACCTCACTTGCTTTTGAGTATCGCTGCGAGCGTAGGAAAACCAGTGATTAATTACGTTGAAACAGGTGTCCATGATGGTTTTTTAATCTTTAAAAAACCGCTTTTCGAACTTGAGTTCATGTATCAATGGTTGAAATCCTTCCAAGAAGCTTGGCAGCAATATGGACAGCCAGGAAGCCAAGTTAACCTTAACTCTGATATCGTAAAAAGTCAGGTGGTCAACATTCCCTCAAATGAAGAGCAAATAGTCATCGGTAACTATTTCCAAAAACTCGATTCGCTTATTAACCAACATCAACAACAAGTCACCAAACTCAAAAACATCAAGCAGGCCTGTTTGAGTAAAATGTTTGTATAACAAGGACGGGAAGTAGAAAAACAATGACTACATTTAAAACCGAAGCGCAATTTGAGCAGGCTTTTATTGAAGTACTTACCCATAAAGGCTGGGAAGCTGAAATATTAAAAAATAAAACTGAGGCTGATTTACTGCAAAACTGGGCGAATATTTTATTTGAAAACAATCGCCAGCAAGACCGCTTAAACGATGTACCGCTTAGCTCGGGGGAAATGCAGCAGATTATTGCGCAAATAAAAGAGCTTAAAACACCGCTGAAGTTGAATGGCTTAATTAATGGTAAAACGGTAGCAATTAAGCGTGATAACCCAGCCCATCCTGAGCGATTAGGTAAAGAGGTTAGCTTAAAAATATACGACCGCCAAGAAATAGCCGCAGGCCAAAGCCGTTACCAAATTGTGCAGCAACCAAAATTTGAACGTGGTAGCCCTTTACGTAACGACAGGCGTGGCGATGTGTTGTTATTAATTAACGGTATGCCCGTAATACATGTAGAGCTTAAACGTAGCGGTGTACCGGTAAGCCAAGCTGTAAACCAAATTGAAAAATACAGTGGAGAAGGCGTTTTTAGTGGACTGTTTTCGCTTATTCAAGTGTTTGTTGCCATGGAGCCGAACGAGACCAAATACTTTGCCAACCCAGGCTTAGACGGCAAGTTTAACCCAGATTACCAATTTAACTGGGCCGACTTTATGAATGAGCCCAAAAATTACTGGAAAGATATAGCGTCTGACTTACTGTCTATCCCCATGGCGCATCAGCTTATTGGTTTTTATACCGTGGCTGATGATACTGACGGCGTGCTTAAAGTAATGCGTAGTTATCAGTATTACGCTGCTAATGCGATATCCGATAAAGTAGCTAAAACTAATTGGAAGCAAATAAACTCTAATATCGAGCGCCTAGGGGGCTATATATGGCATACCACAGGCTCAGGTAAAACCCTGACCAGCTTTAAGTCTGCACAGTTAATTTCGCAGTCTAAAGATGCCGACAAAGTTATATTTTTGATGGACAGAATTGAGTTAGGTACTCAATCACTTGCAGAGTACCGTAGCTTTGCTGGCGATGGTGAAGACGTACAAGCAACAGAGAATACGGGTGTATTAATCTCTAAGTTAAAAAGTACTGATCCGGCTGAAACATTAATAGTTAGCTCTATTCAAAAAATGAGTAACATTTTTGAAGCAGTTGATGATGAAGGGACAGTCACTAATTCTGCCGATATTGAAATAATACAAGCCAAGCGTTTAGTGTTTATTATTGATGAAGCACATCGCTCAACCTTTGGTGACATGTTGATTACCATTAAGCGTACTTTTCCTAGTGCATTATTTTTTGGTTTTACGGGTACACCTATTCAAGAAGAGAATGAAAAAAGTGGCAATACCACCAGCACCGTATTTGGTAGCGAATTACATCGCTACAGTATTGCTGATGGGATACGCGACAGCAATGTATTAGGCTTTGACCCTTATAAAGTACCAACTTTTAAAGATAGTGACATAAAAAAAGAGGTAGCTTTAGCTCAGGCAAAAGCAGACTCGGTGGCTGATGCTATGAGTAGCCCCGCTAAAAAGAAAAAGTTTAACCACTTTATGAATGATGTACCTATGGCGGGTAAAAAAGATGCAATGGGTAATTACCATAAAGGCATTGAAGATTACGTTCCTAAAAGCCAATACTTAACAGATGCCCACCAAGAAAGAGTGGTGAGCGACATTTTAGATAAATGGGATGTGCTAAGCCAGGCTAATAAATTTCATGCAATTTTAGCCACTAACAGCATTGCCGAGGCTATTGACTACTACCGCCGGTTAAAAGCGGCCAAACCCGAACTTAAAATATCTGCCTTGTTTGACCCAAATATTGATAATGACGGTAGCGGCGATCGTGGGCCGACCTTTAAAGGTGATGGCTTAGACGAGATTATGGCTGATTACAATGCACGTTACGGACAAGATTTTGATTTTGCAAAACATGGTAAGTTTAAAAATGATTTAGCAGCACGTCTTGCCCATAAAAAGCCCTATGAGCGCATACACACAGAGCCAGAAAAACAGTTAGATTTACTTATAGTAGTAGATCAAATGCTAACAGGCTTTGACTCTAAATGGCTTAATACCTTGTATTTAGACAAGGTGATTAAATACCAAAATATTATTCAAGCCTTTTCACGCACTAACCGCTTATTTGGGCCAGATAAACCACACGGTATTATTCGTTACTACCGCTATCCTCACACCATGGAACAGCACATTAACGATGCAGTTAAACTCTATTCAGGGGATCGACCTATAGGCTTATTTGTTGACCGCTTAGAAAGTAACCTTGAAGCTATGAATACAATAGCAGCAGACATAACAGAGCTATTTGAAAGTGCTGGCGTTGAAAATTTTGAAAAGCTGCCCGAAGATCTTGAAGCTTGCGCTAAGTTTGCCGATTTATTTAAAACCTTTAACCAACACCTAGAGGCATCAAAAGTGCAGGGCTTACACTGGGAAGAGCTTACGCACACTTTTGGTGACAATAATGAGCGTGAAGTAACGCTAGCAATAGACGAACAAACCTACTTGACCTTAGTACTACGTTATAGAGAACTTGCTGGCTCAGATGGTGGCGGCGGCGCTGGTGGCGGCGAAGTACCTTTTGATATTAGCGGTTACTTAACGGAAATTGACACCGGTAAAATCGACACTGACTATATGAACAGTCGCTTTGATAAATATTTAAAAGAACTGGATCAAGGCCACGATAAAGCTAGTGTTGAGCTTACACTTAACGAACTACATAAGTCGTTTTCATCGCTCACGCAAACCGAGCAAAAGTACGCTAAATTGTTTTTGCATGACTTACAGCGCGGTGATGCTAAGTTAGTAGATGGCCATAGTTTTAGAGATTACATAAACGATTACCAAAACAGCGAAGAAAACAGAAAAATTAACGAATTAGTTGATGATTTAGGTGTTGATAAATCGCTTTTGATTGAGTTAATGAGCAGTGTAATTAATGAGAAAAATATAAATCAATTTGGCCGATTCGATAACTTAAAAGCGACAGTTGATATTAATAAAGCTAAAGCATATTTTGAAAGTGAAGAAGGCCGTACTATCCCTCCTTTTAAATTAAGAATTAAAGTAGACAAGCATCTGCAGGGCTTTATTTTAGAAGATTAAGCTTTTAATTTTGCCAACAGAAAAGGATTAAGTTGAATGAATTTACTATTTAGATTGCTGCTAACATTTAATGCTACTTTGTTACTGGTGATTATATTTTTAGTACAAAAAGCTTACACTTTAGGATACTTTTTTGATAATTGTACGTTCCTTGTGGAAATGCACAATATGGTGTCTTATGGGCTTTATTTTACAGTGCCCGTTATTTTTACAGGGGTGAGTATCTATTTAAGTCGATACCTAGGTAAGGATGACTTTAAAACGGGTCAAGTTACAGACATGGAGCACGCAAATAATAGTTTCTTGCCGAGCTATTTAGGTTACTTTTTTGTTGCCTTGAGCATTATGAACTGGGAAACCTTGTTTTTTGTTTATGGCGTTTTATTTGTTTTTACATTTTTATCGCAGGCATTATATTTTAATCCTCTTTTTTTACTGTTTGGGTTTGAGTTTTACAATATAAAAACTAAAAATGGCGGAGCAATCTTTTTAATCAGCAGGCATGAATACAAAACCGCTGATGAAATAGTTATTGAAGAAGCTCATCGAATTAATAATTACACATTTATTGAACGGAGATAGTTGATGGATCACGTACTAGCTAAAATAAAAGGACATGGTAAAAGGAAAATTTTTAAACTTATATCAGGAAAAACACTGTTTAATAAGCTGTTCGTTACAGATGATGCCTGCGTTGACTATGCTCCTGATCATAATTTGGATGAGGATTCATGGTTTAAAATTGATAACTTTAGTGAGCAGCCATACTGCCTTGATATATTGAAAAAGGAATTTGACTCAAAGGACTATTTTGACCTCTCAAAAGATAAATTTAGTAGTATTAATTTATTATTAGCCATTCAAGCGGGTGATTTCTATTTTCAAAAAATAACACCTTCTTTATTTGTTACAAGAAAGATGATTGCTTTTGGCGAGGCTGCGGAAATTGAAAGTACTGAAAAGCGTTTGGTAGTTAATGAGTTTGCTGATGCAGTGTACTTTAAAGAAAAAGATAGATTAGTTTTTCGAAGCCTTGCCTCTATATCGAGTGTTTTTAAAGGTATCGATGTGCTTTACAAAGAAGCGACAAATGAAGAGGTTGAAAGCTTTCTTGAAGAAGATTTTATAGAGCTCTCAAACGACTTTAGCACCGAAAAAGTATCGAAGCCAAATCGCAAGAGAGTCGCTTTAGCTATGGACACTCTTGCTGCTATGCCTGCTGAAGATAGAGACCAAATGTGTTCTTATATTCATAGCTACTGTGAGCAAAAACTTAAGTTTGATAAAGATAACAGTAAATTTGAAGTAACAACTGATGATGAATTAAAGTACTTGCTATATGGTATCGAACAACGCTTTTATACAACACCGTTAGGCCATGAAAGACGTTTAGCTAACTCGGTACAGGCTATGGACTAATTATGACGGTCAAAGTCTCGCACATTACACATATTGATAACTTGGCTAGTATTTTAGGCCAAGGCTGCTTATGGTCTGACGCTAAACGTATTGAGCTTGGTTTAGTTAACCAAAATATTGGCTATAACCATATTAAACAGCGTCGTTTAGTTCGCCCTGTAAAAGTGGCTGCGGGTGGTACGATTGGTCAGTATGTGCCGTTTAATTTTTGCCCACGTTCTGTCATGTTGTATGTTATTCATTGCGGGCATGATGATTTTGGCGGTGGGCAAGATAAGGTATTGCACTTAATTAGTGACACAGAAACGGTGCGCTTGGGAAACCAACATTGCTTTTTTACTGATATTCATGCTGATTTAGAATATGCAGAGCAAATTGATGATTTTACTCGTATTAATGAGTTGGATATTAAACGTATTATTAATGAACGCTACTGGCAGGACTTTAAAGAAGAAAAACAAGCTGAGTTTTTAGCGTTTGAATCTGTACAATGGGCAGCTATTCGTCAAATAGGCGTAAAAACACAAAATGTTGCTAATGAAGTAAATATGCTACTTCAAACTTCGCAGCATAAACCTGAGGTCGTAGTTAGGCCGCAGTGGTACTACTGAGGTTAAGATGATTACTTATCAAACTGGCAATATTTTACATGATCAAGCTGATGCTATTATCAACACAGTCAATACTGTAGGGGTAATGGGTAAAGGGCTTGCTCTGCAATTTAAAAAGGCCTTTCCTGATAATTTTAAGGTATACAAAAAAGCCTGTGATGATAAAAAGCTGGTAACAGGTGAAGTGTTAACTGTTGAGCTTAATTCTATTAATGCACCATTTTATATTATTAACTTCCCTACTAAAGCACACTGGAAAGGTAAGTCTAAGCTTGAGTATATAGAGCAAGGGCTGAATAGCCTAAAAGCTGAAGTAAAGCGATTAGGGCTTAAGTCAGTCGCCTTACCAGCACTGGGAAGCGGCTTAGGGGGCTTAGATTGGGATGCTGTTGATTCACTTATACACAACTCTTTAAGTGAATTGCCAGATGTTGAATGGCGTGTATACCCACCACAAAATGCACCAACGGCCCAGGCTATGCCTAATAAAACTAAAAGACCTGAAATGACGCTAGGCAGAGCCGCAGTGCTGGGCTTGATAGAGCGTTATACCTCTACAGGGTTTGGTTATCGCTTATCGCTACTAGAAGTACAAAAGCTTGTGTATTTTTTAACGGCAGCGGGTGAGCCTTTAAACAAAGTGATATTTCAAAAACATCATTATGGCCCTTATGCTGATGTGCTGCGCCATGTGTTAGATAAAATGGAAGGTCACTTTATTACTGGTTATGCAGATGGTATAAATAAGCCTGATACGCCTATAGAGTTAAAAGATGATGCGGCTATCGAAGCAATTAACTATTTGCAAGAATGCCCAAATACAAAACAACGATTTGATAAAGTAGCCAGGCTAATAGAAGGCTTTGAGTCGCAAAACGGTATGGAGCTACTTTCAACCGTGCACTGGGTTGCCACTAATGAGTTAAAAGGTAATGACATTACTGATGAAGAGCTTATAAATACAGTACATAGCTGGAATGCTCGAAAGTCACAAATGAAGCCCGCCCATATTCTTGCTGCTTGGAACAAACTAAAACAAGAAGACTGGTTGAATTTAAAAGCACAAACAGCTTAAAGCTATTTTAAAGGGAAGCGTGATGCTTCCCTTTTATGCAGTATTGCTGAACGATAAGGCCCAATCGGCTCAATATTCCCCAGCTTTATAGCTCTGACCTCTAGAGTTATACAAAAGCAGCTAACTTCACATTGTTACCTTTATAAAATACAATATAATAACGCTAATTATAAAGGACTGTATTGTGCGCATTCAGCATCTAATCATTTTTACTTTTCTTATCTTCATTGCATCTTGTAAATCTACTATGCAAGCGAGTTACTCTTCTCAAGTTGATCCTAACTTTAAGTTTTATACAGATACTTATATCGCTGTTTTTGCAGCACAAGGTGAGAATTTTAACACTCTTGAATCTAAATATTATATCGATCACGTTATTTACTCACTGAAGCAGAGAGGGTTTAAAAATGTATATTCCTATAAAGACCTTCCAGTACCTGGAGTTAACTTTGATGCTGTTGTTTATATTAACGTTAGTAAAAGTAATGGCTCATATCAGTATGAAACATCAAATTATGGTTTAATTGATAGTGGTTACTCTACTATCAATTGTACAGGTACTTTTTGTACTCAAAATAAACAAAAAACATTAGGTATAACAGGTAGTTCAACTAATACGGGATACTTCACTAATTACTACTTTTCTACAAATTGGTTTTCTGTAAATTCAGATGAAAAAATATTATTTAGTTTTTCCTCTTCAAGCCAAGAGGGTTGTTCAGATCGTGGCATGTATGAGTTTTTGATAGCACAGACAATAGATCGTTTAAATTTTAAAGAGCCGAAGGAATATAAATACTCGGTTGATATGCCATCTGAATATAGCTGCAATTACTAAGGAAGGTTGTTTTAATGGACAAGTTATTAGAAAAAATACCTTTTATTATAATGTTTGGTTTTGCCGCTACATTTGCTGTAATAGGCTTTATGGGTGATGGCTTTATAGGAGGTTTCAAAGGATGGTTTGGTGGTGTACTACTTAGTCTACCTATTATGATATTCATTATGATTTTAAGCAGCGATGTTAAATGGTACCTAAAATTTCCAAGTGCAATCATTGGAGCATTGTTATATCTAAACTATATTCTTGGTACGTTTAAAGGAATTTTTTAGCTAAGACTGTGGTTGGTATAGTGCTTTACTAATTTTTTATAGTTGGTATCTAAAGTTTATAAACCACTTTAAGTTTATCGTTTTTATTTTCTATGGGAGTTCAAGGCCGGTTTTGTAGTAAACTATTTGCAGAAACGAAAGTACAAAAGCATAGTTTTACTTTTAGTACCCACATTAGTACCCATGGCCTACGGCCTGAAATTAAAGGTCATATAAATCAAATGAGTAGAGCAGGAATACAGTGGTTCCCTGGGCACATGAATAAAGCCCGTAATGAGATTAAAGAAATAATGCCGCAAATGGATGTGATCATTGAAGTGCTTGATGCACGCATTCCTTACAGTAGTGAAAACCCTATGGTAACCACGCTTCGTGAAGGCAAGCCGGTCATCAAAATTTTAAATAAGGCTGATTTAGCCGACCCTAAAATGACCCAAGCGTGGAAAGACTATTTTGAGCAAGAAAGTGGCGTAAAAGCGATTGCGTTTGGTCATGATAAAGCCGCTGAGGTGCACCGTATTAATGAGCTTTGTAAAAAATTAGTGCCACACAAAGTGGGCGCCGATAAGCAAATTAAAGCCATGATCATGGGTATTCCAAATGTAGGCAAATCAACGTTAATTAACGTATTAGCTGGGCGCATAGTTGCAAAAACGGGTAACGAGCCTGCGGTAACAAAAGCGCAGCAACGTATTAAGCTTGAAGACGGCATTATGCTTTACGACACACCAGGTATGCTGTGGCCTAAAGTAGAAAACGAGAACTCGGGTTATCGTTTAGGTGCCACCGGTGCAATACGTGATACAGCGCTTGAATACGAAGATGTGGCAAGTTATACCGCAGAGTATTTATTAAAAGCCTACCCAGAGCTTTTAAAAGCACGCTATAAAATAGATGAACTGCCAGAAAGTGACTGGGAGTTTGTAGAAATGGCCGGTAAAAAGCGTGGTTGTATTCGTGGCGGTAACCAAATAGACACCTATAAAATGTCTGAAATACTGATTAACGAATTACGTGATGGGATTATCGGCCGTATTACCATGGAAACCCCAGCCATGCGTGAAGAAGAAGAAATTATGGTAGCTGGCTTACGCGCCGCTGCAGAGGCCAAAAAAGCCGCTAAAGAAGAAGAGAAAAAACAGCGCCGTGCACGTGCACGTAAAAACCGCCGTTAATATGTGAATTTATGTGAGTATGTTACTTACTAAATTACAGACATAAAAAAAGCCCGTAAGGGCTTTTTTAGTTTCATATCTACCGTCACCGATATGAGCAATGTAGCAAGTAAAATAGTAGGGCGGTTACTTATCATCAACATCAAGGGGCGTTGCGGTTCATAACAAGTAACCATAGCTGTTTACGTGCGCCACACGTTGTTTCAGGGTCGAGAAACAAATTAGTTCATTCCGTCACAAGTGGGTATGCATTCCCGTCTTGTTGATATTGATTATCAGTTAGATCTAATAAACTGTCAACACCTAAATGCAAATAATTCTTATTTTATTAAGTGCGTTTTTTAGTCATCGCATAGGTGTACTTCACGACCCTTCTTATTAGTTTTTGTTTATGTCTATTTTGTTCATGGTTTTTATGAACAAAATGTACTTTACCGTCATCAATGCACCTTTCCCTCAAAATGTTTCGTTAATTTCACGTTAATAATAAGCTGCGCTTTAGATAGCAGTTTGTCGTCGCTTATCTACCTGACAATAAAGATACAAACACAGCGTGGAGAAAATAATGAAAGCAAGTAACACACAGCTCGCTTTAACAATTACAGCAGCGTTGGCTAGCACATCAGCTTTAGCCGATAACGATACTCAAAAACTACAAGCACAATTAGATGCATTGCAAAAAGAAGTTAACTCTTTAAAAACATCAAGTGGCTTTAATTTGGAGTTTGGAGGACGAGTACAGCTTGATTACAACTATTTTGAAGGTGCCTATAACGCAGGTAATGATGGCTCAGGTGGGAGCGACTTCTTCCCTCGTCGTATTCGTACCTACGTAGGGAGCGAGCATGGAAACTGGGATCACAAATTACTTTTAGAATTTGGCGAAGGGGGTGCCGAAATTGTACTTGCCCGCGTGCGTTACGCCTTTGAAAACGGTCTTAAAATTAAAGCGGGTAAAATCCGTGAAGACATGTCGCTAAACGCACTTACTAGTTCAAAGCACATTAATACTATTGAGCGTAGTTCGCTTGCTAATACTTTCTCGCCTTTTTTCCGTTGGGGCGTATCTGCTTATCAATACTTTAAAGACTCAGGCTTTCGATATGCCGTTGGGGTTTATAAAAATGATGCCTTTGGTGCAACGGGTAACGATGAAAACGACCGTCTAACGCTTGCTATTACAGGGCGTGCTACGTGGTCAAGTGCAGCACCTGGTGACGTGATTCATTTAGGTGCATGGCATTCATACCGTGATATGGGTGGCAATGAACTAGGCGAGCGTTTTGCGCGTGGTGAAGTGCGCGAAACTAACGTACGCCTTGTTAATTATGCTACAGGCGGCACAGCGGTAGCACTGGATAGCTTATCGCAGTCTGGGCTTGAATTTGCTTTTCAGGCTGACTCTTTAACATTAGAGGCAGAATACGCAAGCCGTGTTTTAGATGCGCTCAATAGCAGCGATGATCTAGATGGCGAGCGCTTTGACGGCTTTCATATCTCAGCAAGTTACTTTTTAGGGGGTGAGCAACGACAGTATAAAGCTGGCTCTGCACTATTTGTACAACCTAAAAATATTAAAAATGCATGGGAGTTAGTTGCTCGAGTTTCGCAAATGGATGCAACGAGTAAAAACCAAGGTAGCGAAGTAACTACCTACACACTTGGTACAAGCTATTACGTTAGTAGTGACATTAAATTTATGGGCAATCTTATCTATAGCGATGTAGATGGCCCAGGTACCGCTGCGCTTGTAGGTGATGAAGACTCTGGTATGGGATTTAGTGCACGTATGCAGTATTTATTTTAAGGGGACACACAATGAAATTATTTAAGTCAGTTAAAACAACATTATTAGCGGCATCATTAGTACTAAGCAGCCCTATGGCATTGGCCGATATTCACTTTTTAGTACCAGCAGGCCCAGGTGGCGGATGGGATACAACTGCGCGCGGTGTAGGTGAAGGTTTAGTAAAGGCTGGCATTGATAATAATGCGTCTTTTCAGAATATGTCGGGCGGTGGCGGCGGGCGGGCCATTGCCTACTTAATAGAATCAGGTACTAAAAAAGGCGATATATTAATGGTTAATTCAACGCCTATTGTATTGCGAGCCTTAACGGGGAAAATTCCCTATAGCTACCGAGATTTAACACCAGTAGCAAGTATGATTGCTGATTTTGGTGCCTTTGTTGTTCGTAACGATTCGCCCTATAAAACCTGGCAGGATGTTATTAAAGCGCTTAAAGAAGACCCAAGCTCAATTAAAGTAGCGGGTGGTTCTGCCCGTGGCAGTATGGATCACTTAGTTGCTGCACAAGCGGCTAAAGCAGGCGGGGTTGATGGCCGCAGAATTCGTTACATTCCTTACGATGGCGGTGGTAAAGCAAAAGCTGGTTTACTCTCTGGTGAAGTAAACTTACTTTCTACCGGTTTAAGCGAGGCGTTAGAAGTTGCAAATGGCGGGCAGGCGAGGGTGTTAGCGGTTACATCGCCAGAAGCTTTAGCGGATTACCCTAAAATACCTACGTTAAAGTCGATGGGTTACGATATGGAGTTTGTTAATTGGCGCGGCTTTTTTGCTGCTCCTAATTTACCTGCCGATAAACTAGCTCAATACACCGAGAAACTTCGTAAATTACAATCAACTCCTGAGTGGGAAACTGTTCGCGCACGAAATGGCTGGTTAAATCTCTTTCAAGAAAAAGATGAATTTATCCAGTCACTCGAAAAACAAGAAGCGCAGCTTAAAGTGGTAATGCAAGAGCTTGGCTTTATTCGTAAAGCGGATTAATCGAGGTTTTTATGATGAATCGCGAACTACTAGGGCCAAGTTTATTCTTGGCGCTATTTACACTCTACGCCATTGTGGCGTGGCAAATACCACTATTACCATTTGAAGAATACGAAACGGTTACTTCTGCTACATTACCAAAAGTATACGCAGCTTTTGGCATTGTGGTGTGCTTGCTTTCTATCGGTTCTACTTTGCTTAAGCCAAACGAAAAAGCGGCAGAAAACCAGCCTCTAGAAAAGTCGCATGTCGTACGAACTTTAGGCTTATTAGTTTTGATGGTGATTTATAGTGCAATGTTGGAGCCTGTTGGCTTTTTAATCTCGACCAGCGCCTTTTTATTAGCGGGTTTTTTTGTAATGGGTGAAAGACGCAAGAAGATTCTATTGTTTGCCTCTATTCCTGTTGCCGTAGTGTTTTGGTTTTTGATGACTCAAGTATTAGGTATTTACTTGGTTCCGGGCGATTTATGGAGTTAAGTTATGTTTGATGGAATTATGCTTGGTTTGTCGACCGTGCTCGACTTTAATAATTTAATGTACGTGATAGCAGGCTGTTTGGTGGGTACTTTTATTGGTATGTTACCTGGGCTTGGGCCAATAACTGCTATTGCATTGATGATCCCTATTACTTACAGCATAGGTGCTGATTCAGGGATGATTTTAATGGCTGGGGTTTATTATGGCGCTATTTTTGGTGGCTCTACATCATCCATTTTAATAAATGCGCCAGGGGTGGCGGGTACGGTGGCTTCATCTTTTGACGGCTATCCGTTAGCAAAGCAAGGGCATGCTGGTAAAGCCTTGGCTATTGCCGCTTACTCCTCATTTATAGGTGGAACTATAGGCGCCATACTACTTATGATTGCCGCACCTCTACTAGCAAAGGTGTCGTTGAGCTTTCAATCTCCTGATTATGTTGTGCTAATGTTTTTAGGTTTAACAGCTATTGCTGCATTTTCAAATAAAGGCCAATTTTTAAAAGCAATGATGATGACAGTATTTGGTTTAATGCTGGCAACGGTAGGTATAGATCCATCCTCGGGAACCGAGCGATTTACCTTTGGACAAGCCGACTTACTCGATGGTATTAGCTTTTTATTAATTGCAATGGCAACGTTTGCACTTGCTGAGGCATTAATTAATGTTGTTAAGCCAGAGAAGAAAGACGCTAAAAGTCTTAATGATTCAGATACGCCGCAAATAGGTTCAACTAAATTAACAAAAGACGAGGTTAAAGATATGGCGCCGGTTGTTGGCCGTTCGTCATTTTTAGGATTTATTGTTGGTGTTTTACCTGGCGCAGGAGCCACTATTGCAAGCTTTATGGCCTATGCCACTGAGCGAAATTTGGCACCTAAAGGCCTAAAAGAAAAATTTGGAAAAGGCTCTTTACGTGGTCTTGCCGCTCCTGAGTCTGCAAATAATGCAGCATGCACAGGCTCATTTGTACCTTTATTAACATTGGGGATTCCTGGCTCTGGCACGACGGCCATTATGCTAGGAGCATTAATAGCATATGGTATTCAGCCAGGCCCTATGCTCATGCAAGAAAACCCAAGTGTATTTTGGTCTGTCATTGTAAGCATGTATTTTGGCAACATTGTTTTATTGATTTTAAACCTACCTCTGATTCCTTATTTTGCAAAAGTATTGGCAATGCCAAAGTCGGTATTAACCATTATGATTTTGTTCTTTAGTTTAATTGGCGTGTACTTGGTGTCGTTTAACACATTCGACTTATTTATGATGGTTGGTGTTGCCTTGGTTGCGTTAATATTACGCCTATTGGCCTTTCCAATGGCTCCTTTGTTACTTGGCTTTATTTTAGGCGATATGATTGAGCGAAACTTTCGTCGCTCAATGATGATTTCGGATGGCTCATTAAGCTTTCTATGGGATAGGCCGCTCACATTAAGTATTTTTATACTTTCTATTTTAGTGTTGTTGTTCCCATTAAAAGATTATTTGAAGCAGCGCCGTGCGGATAAAATAGCTTCTAGGTTACAGCAAGAGCAAGCTTAATAAGGACGTTAATGACAAACACCAACAAACCAAGCCCATTGCAGAGCATGGTAAAAAAACCTAAACGATTAGAAACACGTTTAATTATTTGGGTAACTGGGCTATGTGTTTTACAAGCAATATTGTTTGGGGCGTTGGTGTATCAGCTTACGGCGCAAAGTTTACATAATCACATAGGTGATAAAGCACTCGCTGTAGCAAGTAGTGTCGCAACACGAACTGATGTAATAAATGCGTTAGAGGAAAAAGGTGATATAACAGCATTTAATTTGCAAATAGAGAGCCTTACGGAGCTAACAAGCGCTGATTTTATAGTGGTTGGCGATATTAATGCACTGCGTATTATACATCCTGATGAGCACAAAGTTGGCAAACCTATGGTTGGAGGTGATAGTCAGGAGGCCCTTCAAGGCGAGCGCTATATATCGGTAGCTCATGGCAGCATGGGGGAGTCAATTCGCGGTAAAGTACCTGTATATAATGCTAACAATGAAATTATAGGCCTAGTGTCTGTTGGTTTTTTGGTGCAATCAATTGATCCGCTTATTTTATCTCGTAGTGCTGAAATACTTATTTGGGGGCTGATGCTTGTTGGTTTAAGTATTATTGCCGCGGTTTATATTGGTCAACGAGTACGTAATGCTATATTTGGTTTGCAACCAGATGAGATAGCAAGATTATTTTCAGAGCAGGATGCTATTTTAAATACTGTACGTAGCGGCATTATTGCACTGGAGCCTGATGGAACCGTGCGTAAACTAAATCAACGTGCCTGTGAAATTCTTGATAAGCCTACATCTACAATCCATAAAAACCTTACTCTAGAAGACCTATTGCCTGAGCATGCTGAGTTTTTACTGCGCAATCAAAGCCGCAAAATTGTTGGGTTTGAGTTATTTGCTGCAGATAAACGAATTATTTTGTCGCGGTTTTCTTTACAAGTTCAAGGTCAGGATGATGGTATTCTGCTCAGTATGCGCCCGTCTGATGAACTGGAATATTTAAGTCAGCAGCTAACAAAAGTACAAGCATTTGCTGAGTTACTTCGTGTTCAAACACATGATTACTCGAATAAATTAAACCTAATTGGTGCTTTAGTACAAATGGGCAAAAACGAGCAAGCAATTGAACTTATAGGGCAGGAAAGTCAGGGTTCTCAAGCACAAATTCACAACTTACTTGAGCGGATTCAAGACCCCGTATTAGCTGGTTTATTGGTGGGAAAATACCACAAAGCACGAGAGCTTAATGTTGCTCTTGAGCTTAACCAAGATAGTTTGCTTGGTGTTATAGAACGTAAGGGTATGCTTGAACGAGTGGTTTCTATTTTAGGCAATTTAATAGATAACGCCATTGAAGCTGCTATTAGAGCATCTGATACTCGCCCTGCTAAAGTAAGGGTAACAGTTGACGAAACCAGTCAAACTTTATTGTTTGATGTGGAAGATACAGGGTTTGGTTTAGGCTCTGATCATGAAGTCATTTTTACGCCTCAATTTAGTTCTAAGTCTGGGGCGCAACACGGTATTGGTTTGTACTTAGTAAAAACCAATTTAGACTCCTGCCGTGGTAGTTTAGAAATTGGTGAGTCGGATTTATTAGGGGCGCGGTTAAGTGTTTATATTCCAAAATAATAAGAGTAATTAAGCAATGACCTATTCTGTAATTATAATTGAAGACGAAGTTGAAGTTGCACAGCTAATTGCCCAGTACTTATTACTGCCGGGGGGCGCTGCGGGAAGTCAAATTGCAAAACAGAGTTTACGCCAAGGACAGTACCAAGTGGTTGGAATTGCAGGTAATTTAAGTACTGCAACAGCTCTGTTGCAAGCGATAGAGGCAGATCTTATTTTACTCGATATACATTTACCTGATGGTAACGGACTCGATTTATTATCAGATTTACGGCGTCGTGAAATTAAGAGCGAAGTGATGCTACTAACGGCTGCCAAAGAAGTTGAAACACTTGAAAAAGCAATGCAACTTGGTGCCTGTGACTTTTTAGTTAAACCGTTAATGTTAAATAGATTAGATCAAGCTCTTTCGCGCTTTGAGGCGCGTCAACAGTGTTTTTCTGATGCAAACGAAGTGACCCAATCAATGGTTGATGTGTTATTCGGCTCAAAAGAGAAAAAGCAGGGTGCTATTAGGCTGCCCAAAGGCGTTGACCAACTTACATTGCAAAAAATTCATGATGCATTCGTACAGCATGATTCAAGTGCATTTACTGCTCAGCAAATGGGCGATTTAGTGGGGGTAAGCCGCTCAACTGCTCGTCGCTATTTAGAGTTTTTATTAGAGTCTGAAAAGTTAAGTGCTGATCAAAGCTACGGTAGTATTGGCAGGCCAGAGCGTTGTTACAAAATAATTAAGTAACTGAGTGTCCTTCAGATTACAAGAATAAAACATAATATTTTTAATGGGTTACATAATAATCAGTGCTATTTAACCAGTGCTTGATGTAAATCTAGAAAAATTTTATTGAATTGATTGCATTTTAAGCGACTTGTATGGTGATGTTCGCTTTAAGTAATGCTATACTCCCGCCGAATAATTTATCGACTTTATTAAGAGTAAAATTAATGGCAGATTTATCGAAGTACAGAAACATTGGTATTTTCGCGCACGTTGATGCGGGTAAAACCACAACTACTGAGCGTATCCTAAAGCTTACAGGTACAATCCACAAAAGCGGTGAGACACATGATGGTGAGTCTACTACCGATTTCATGGAGCAAGAAGCTGAGCGCGGTATTACTATCCAGTCTGCGGCAGTAAGCTGTTTCTGGAAAGATCACCGTTTTAACGTTATCGATACTCCTGGACACGTTGACTTCACAGTTGAAGTTTACCGTTCACTTAAAGTATTAGATGGCGGTGTGGGTGTATTCTGTGGTTCTGGTGGTGTTGAGCCACAATCAGAAACTAACTGGCGCTACGCGAACGAATCAGGTGTTGCACGTATTATTTTCGTAAATAAATTAGACCGTATGGGTGCTGATTTTTACCGTGTAACTGAGCAAGTACAAAAAGTACTTGGTGCTGTTCCATTAGTTATGACTTTACCAATTGGTATTGAAGACGAATTCGTAGGTGTTGTAGACGTTTTAAACAAACAAGCATATGTTTGGGATGAGACCGGTCTTCCTGAGAACTACTCAATTGTTGACGTTCCTGCAGACATGGTAGAAAAAACTGATGAATACCATGAGTTCCTAGTTGAAACTGCTGTAGAGCAAGACGATGACCTAATGGAAGCGTACATGGAAGGTGAAATGCCTTCAGTTGAAGATATCAAGCGTTGTATCCGTAAAGGTACTCGTGACCTTGCGTTCTTCCCTACATACTGTGGTTCTGCATTCAAAAACAAAGGTATGCAATTAATCCTTGATGCTGTTGTTGATTACTTACCAGCTCCTACAGAAGTTGATCCTCAACCTCTTATGGATGAAGAAGGTAACGAAAACGGCGAGCACGCAATTGTATCTGCAGACGAACCTTTCAAAGCGTTAGCATTCAAAATCATGGATGACCGTTTTGGTGCGTTAACATTCGTACGTATTTACTCTGGTAAGCTTAACAAGGGTGACACTATCCTTAATGCATTTACTGGTAAAACTGAGCGTGTTGGCCGTATGGTTGAGATGCAAGCTGATGATCGTAAAGAGCTTACTTCAGCGCAAGCGGGCGATATCATCGCTATCGTTGGTATGAAGAACGTGCAAACTGGTCACACTCTTTGTGATCCTAAGCACCCAGTAACACTTGAGCCAATGGTATTCCCAACTCCAGTAATCTCGATTGCTGTACAGCCTAAAGATAAAGGCGGTAATGAGAAAATGGGTATTGCTATCGGTAAAATGGTTGCAGAAGATCCGTCTTTCCAAGTTGAGACTGATGAAGATTCAGGCGAAACTATCCTTAAAGGTATGGGTGAGCTTCACTTAGATATCAAAGTAGATATCCTTAAGCGTACTTACGGCGTAGACCTTGTTGTTGGTCAACCACAGGTTGCTTACCGTGAAACTATCACTCGTGAAATCGAAGATAGCTACACGCATAAGAAACAATCTGGTGGTTCTGGTCAGTTCGGTAAAATTGATTACCGCATCAAGCCAGGCGAAGCGAATTCAGGCTTCACGTTCACTTCATCAGTTGTTGGTGGTAACGTACCGAAAGAATTCTGGCCTGCAGTTGAGAAAGGCTTCAAGTCAATGATGAACGAAGGTGTTCTAGCTGGCTTCCCAGTACTTGACGTTGAAGTAGAGCTTTTCGACGGTGGCTTCCACGCCGTGGATTCATCTGCAATCGCATTCGAAATCGCTGCTAAAGGCGCTTTCCGTCAATCGATCCCTAAAGCGGGCGCACAACTTCTTGAGCCAATCATGAAAGTTGACGTGTTCACTCCAGAAGATCACGTTGGTGACGTAATCGGTGACCTTAACCGTCGTCGTGGTATGCTAAGCGACCAAGAAGCTGGTTTAACTGGCGTTCGCATTAAAGCAGACGTTCCGCTATCAGAAATGTTTGGTTACATCGGTTCACTACGTACAATGACATCAGGTCGTGGTCAGTTCTCTATGGAGTTCTCACACTACGCAGCATGTCCACAAAACGTAGCTGACACTGTAATCGCTGCAGAAAAAGAGAAAAAAGCAGCTAAGTAATTAGCTCTGTAACTCTTTAAAAAAACCCGCACATGTTGCGGGTTTTTTATTGCCTACGATTTAATTACTCTTTGAGTTAGCGTCTCTCAAAAACAGTAATACCAACAATGACAGCCTAAATAAAAGGCTGCTTAAAGCGGTGAGCTATACATGCTTTAATTAAAGCTGAAGTGATGACCGTAGGAGCAATGGCTGCTTAGCTTCGCACAGAGTGCGTAAGAGCGCTCACCTAATACAGTAATCTATACTTGGGTTAGTGAGGCGCAGTTATGAAAGGGAAGTTGTATAGCGGCTTATTTTAGGTATAAAAAAAGGAGCAATCATGCTCCTTTTTGTATTTAGTGCGTGCCCATTGCGCTAATTAAACTTCTTAATTGCTTTAGCTCTTAGCGCTTTCATCTTTGGCAAGCGAGGCTTATTAAAGCTTTGTATTGGCATAACCACTAAATGCTCTTGTGGCAGGACTGGCACCGTTTTAGGGTATTGCCCAGGCTCTGGTACCGAAATCTCTTTTAAATGCACTTTAAGGTTGTTTAGCATAGGGTCGTTATCAACTTCGCTAGGGCAAATAAATATTCCCATTTTACGCAGTTGCACACCTAACTTAATGCTACTGGTGTAGCGTATTATTGGCGCTCCAAGTAATAGACCGAGTAATATAGGCGATAACCACCAAAAGAACACTGGTGTAAAGTAATAGGCTGTAGCGCCCCATACTATGGCAACCAAGGTAGAAAATAGTGTGTAATTAAACGCTTCTTTCCACGGTACCATGCGGCCTTCGCGCGGTTGTGCATCCCACTTAACTTTTTTACCTAAAAATACACACACTACAAAGTAAGCATGAAACACCATCATAAGTGGTGCCACAATAATGGCAAATACAGTCTCTATTATTGAGCCTAGTATTAATTTAAACGAGCCGCCAAAGCGCTTATTTCTGTGCACTAGCGTGACAATTACACCCATTAATTTAGGCACCAATAATATAATAATGGTTAAATAAAGTAGTGAATCAATTAGGTCTGTTTTAGCTATTTGCCACGTTGGGAATAACTGATAAACCCGATTAAAGTACACATCGCTATTTAATGCACGTGTTACCGCATCTATGGTGCTTAGTGCCAGCATAGATAACCAAATAAGCGATGAAATATAAGCGGTTGCGCCTAATAAAAAGTGAAACTTACTCATTAACTTTAATTTAGACGAGCCTAATAAACCAAGATGCTGAATGTTACCTTGAACCCAACGTCTGTCGCGTATGGCATAATCTAAAATGTTACTTGGTACTTCTTCGTAGCTACCTTCAATATCGCTAAGTAATAGAACATCCCAGCCTGCACTGTGCAGTAGTGAAGCTTCTACAAAGTCATGACTTAAAATTTCGCCACCAAAGGGGGCGTTGCCTTCAAGCGTAGGTAAACCACAATAGTTAATAAATGCTTCAACGCGAATAATGGCATTGTGGCCCCAATAATTAGCTTTGTCGGTTTGCCAAAAAGCAGACCCCGTTGCCAGCATTGGGCTGTAAAGCACAGAGGCAAATTGTAAAAAACGACCAAAGTAGGTGTCTTGACGAACTGGAATAGGGATAGTTTGAATTAAACCAGCTTGCGGGTTGTTGATCATGCTTGTGGTCAGCTCTAGCATACATTTACCCGTCATTACGCTGTCGGCATCAAGTACAATCATGTGATCGTATTGGCTGCCCCAGCGCTCGCAAAAGTCGGTTAAGTTACCTACTTTACGGTGTTTATTATCTTCGCGGCGACGATAGAAAACCTGTTTTGCAGTATCGCCTAAACGCTCACATAAAGCATGCCATGCGCTTAGCTCGTTTTGTGCTATTTCAGGGTCTTGCGTGTCGCTAAGTAAATAAAAGTCAAAATTGGCAAGTTGCCCTGTCTCTTTTAGCGATTGTAAGCTCACTTCAAAGCCGGCAATAACACGGTGCGTGTCTTCGTTATAAATAGGCATAACTACCGCGGTTTTTTGCTTTGCAAGCGCGGCATTGTCAAACTCAATAGGCTTAATGCGTCTTAGGGTGAGCGGGTCAATACGAAATAATTGCAGTACAAATCCTATCGTGCCGCTACAAAATGCCGTAACAATCCATGCAAAGGTTATTGAAAATAAAACCAATAGCGCATATTCAAGCAAGGTCATTCCGTTTGAGCTTAAAATTTCAAACATAATGGAGATGCCGTACCCTGAAACAGTGAGTGCAGCAATAGCAAATAACCATACGCGCAGTGTTTTGAATGGCATTGGTGTGCCCTTTCCTTTATTACTTGATGTCATTTGGGTACCAAACATAGCTCCATACCTCACTAATTTCTTTATCACGAAGTTTTAACGATAAACGCATATCTACGGGTTGATCGTCCTGTGGTGCAATTTTAAACGCTACTCGCCAACCAAGAGATTTAGGAAGTTTTTGCACTGTTACATCCCTTACTTCACCTGTTGTAAGCTGAATGTCGGCTTCAAGAGTTAGCTTTTCAGACAGGTTGTTTAAATCGGGGCCTGCAAAGTCAACGGTAAACTGGCGATGGCTTTGCGGTGGTGGATTATCTTCACCTGGCAGCGCTGCGCTACCAATGCGCGTGCGTGTTACACGCGCCTTTTGGTGTTGAGTTAAATGGGCATTAAAGGTGCTCATTTTGTAGCTTAGCTTTAATGAATCACCAGCTTTCATTGGCTTTTCAGGCACCCAGTAACTCACTATATTGTCGTTCGTTTCTGTATCTGTTGGTATTTCTACTAGCTCAACTCGGCCATTCCCCCATTCACCTTTTGGCTCTATCCACAGGCTTGGACGGTCGTGGTAGTGCGCTTCAGTATCTAGGTAATTGTTAAAGTCACGGTCACGCTGTGCTAAACCAAACCCTTTAGGGTTGGTGTACGAAAACGAGGTAACGCTTAACTGTGTTGGGTTGTTAAGCGGGCGCCATACCCATTTGTTATCAGCTGACTGTGTTAACAAGCCGTCTGAATCATGCACTTCTGGGCGGTAGTCATCAAAAAACTTAGTGCTGTTTTCACCGTGGTAAAACATACTTGTTAAAGGGGCTACGCCTAGCTTTTTAATATCTTTACGGGCAAAAATTTGCATATCAACATCAACTAACATACTGGTTGTTGGGTCAATATCAAATTTGTAAGCACCTGATACCGAAGGGCTATCAAGCAATGCAAAAATAGTGATGTTAGTTTGCTCAGCCTGGGGCTTAACAAGCCAAAACTCTTTAAACATAGGGAACTCTTCACCCGATGTTTCGGCGGTATCGATTGCTAATCCGCGTGCCGATAAACCATATACTTGATTAGGGCCAACAACTCTAAAATAAGAGGCCCCTTGAAACACCATTACCTCATCTTTGTATTCGTTTGTGTTAATTGGGTAATGTAAGCGAAAGCCTGCATGGCCTAGTTGCGTGCCGGCTACGCTTTTTGCTATTTCGTCTTTTAAAGGGGCGGCTGTGCCATCGTATTGATAAAAATCAGTACTAAAAGGTAGGCGGTTACGTTTTGAGTCGCCTTCTACGGTATTAATTGTTACCGGTGTTTTATATAAAAAACCAGGGTGAAAGAGTTGTAGCTCATACAGGCCTTCATCTTTCCACACCGATTTGTCCTGCTTAAATCGAATTGAGCGGTAATCTTGGTAATCAATGTTATTTAATGCTTCTAGCTCTATATTTTTTGGAGGTGCATATTCTTGTTCGGCTAGTTTTTTAGCGCGGGCGCTTATTACTCCAAATAGGCTTTCTTGCGGAATTGCTGCATCAACACTTGCTGCTATTGCCTGCGTGCTATAGCCCCAGCCAGAAAAAATAAAAAGTAGACCCAATAATGGCGTTGCTTTTTTCTGCCAAGTAGGAGGTGTTTGGGTTAATTGTTTCATTTCCATTCCTTTATAAAAACACGACTTATTTTTACGCTTAGGGTTTGTTACTTAACTACTACACAAGGGTGACGAACTTATAGTGCAACTTTTAATCCGTAAATAAAGTGTTTACATTTCAACAGGTAAATTTATTAAAAAGGGTTTTAACTACGGCTTATGTGTAAAAAATACTCATTTAATGTATTTGTTGCGCGGCTAATTCTATTAATAGTTAATAAACGGTATGGAAGATATTAAGGGTTGTTTACTGAAGCTTGTCTGAATTACATTTTTATAAGCATAAAAAAAGCCGCAAAAATGCGGCTTTAAAACAAATCACTCGTTATTTTTTCTTAAATCTGCGCACTAATGAAAGTGGCGCTAATAAAAGAGATAACCAAAGCAATGAGCCTGAGTCGTTATCGTCATCACCCCGTAGGTTGTTTACTCTTACTACAACCGTTTGTGCTTCAGATACGTTACCTACACTATCCTCTGCTTGTACTGTAAGGGTAATACGATTTTCAAACTCGTAATCTACTTCGCTTGCAACAATTAACTGACCTTGCTCGTTAATTGATACAGAATCGTTACCTGATACGATAAATTTAACCACAGGTGATACATCAGCGTTAGGGTCACTAAAATCAAGTGTACCAATCACAGTGCCTACAGCGCTGTTTTCATCTACTGTGAATATTTGATCAGGTGCAATTACCGGTGTTTGCTCTTCAGGGGTAAGTACTACTTCAGATTTAATATCAACAATCACAGGGTCGTGATCAGATGCACGGTATGGCCCTTCTGCGTATAGCGTAGATTGATGACCTTCGCTCTTAAACTCTAGGTTGTAATCAAGCACGATAGGCTCATCAGCATTGATATGCCAATCATTTGCTGCAACAACTTTGCTTAGTAAAGACTCGGTTGCTAAAGCATGGTCAAGGCTACCTGCACGACCAGAGAAGCTATAAGAGTAGCTTAGTGTATCGCCATCAAGCTCTGCGACTACGTTTTTATAGCCTTTTTCATCAAACTTACGGATTGGATCTTCCATTGCATAAGCGTTCATATCACCAACAAGAATGATATCTTCGTCATCTACGCCAGTAGGTTTGTTGTCTAACCAATCAGTAAACGCATCAGCAGCTTCGGTACGAATTTCATTCCAACAGCCTTGGCCATCACCTAGGTCGTCGTTGTTATCATCACCACAGCTCCCTTTAGATTTAAGGTGGGCTACAGAAACAGTAAATACTTCATCTGTTGAAAGTGACTTAAAGCTTTGTGCAATTGGTGCACGGTTGCTGTAATCAAACGGGTAATCAGTAGTAATAGCGGCTGTGCCTACTTCTTCTACTTTATCTGCGCGGTAAATAAGGGCTGTGGTGATTTCGTCGGTACCAATTTGGGCTACGTTAAAATCTACAAACGCGTAGTTGTTAGCGCTGTCAGCATCGTTTAATGCATTTACTAAACTTGCTATAGCACTGAACTCACCAAAGCCATCATTTTCAATTTCCATTAAGCCAACAACATCAGCTTGCATTGCACTAATAGCGCTTACAAGTTTTGCTTCTTGACGTACAAACTCTTCTTCTGAGTCTGCACCACGGCTAGTAGGGAAACCACCGCCTTGGCCATCACCGTTAAAGTAGTTGAGTACGTTAAAGCTGGCGATTCGTAAATCGGCTTCTTCACTTTGCTCAGGCGCATCTTCACGCGCATTAGTCGCTATAAACTGTGGTGTAACTGTTGGGTGAATGCGATACGTGCTAAAGCTGTATGTAACTACCCCTGTTACCGCATTTACAGTATCGCCGGTACGTAGAGTATTTTCTGCCGATAGGCCTGGCGCTGGGTAAGCCGTTGGATCTGAGTTTTGAGCTGTAGAGCCATCATCTAATAAGATTTTTTTAGTCAAGTTAGCCGCTTCAACAGCATTGGCTGCATCACCTGGCAATGCAACTTGAGTGCCTTGGTATAAACGCTCAGTGGCTAGTTCTACTTCGCCATAGCGACCTAAGCCGTAGTTGTTAGTAACTACAAGTGTTTGATCTAGGCTTACTAGCATACCTTCATAAGCTTCTAGGTCAGCTTGGCTCTCTAAAGGTAAACTTATTGAGATTGCAGAGGCCACTTCGTCAGTACCACATACAGCAATTTGTGTTACATCTGCTAGTTGTGTTGAATTATAGTATTCATCAACTGTGCCCTGTACGCGCACGTGGTCACCTACATTTACATCGGTATCAGTAAAGTAAACAAACAAACCTTCAGAGGTCATTGGATCGTTATCTACATCTGCAGCAAGCGAGGTCACAAAGAAACCATCTAAGCCATCTTCACCTTGAAAATCGGCAGTGACAATACCTTCAATTTCAACAAGGGTATCTACTAACGGGCTTGCTTCACCAGAACCTTGCACAGCGCTAATTAGCGTTTTATCTGCGCCACATACAAGCGGTTCTAATGGTTCTGGCTCAGGGTCTGGCGCAGGAGCTGTACCACCATCGCCAGCATGCGAGCCTAAGCCGTCAAAGGTGTCACTATCAAACTGTTCCCATTCATCGCTAGGATTAAAAGTTGCAGTTGAGTCAGTTCGACCCGTTGTGATGCTATTTTTTCTTCGTAAGGTTTTATTTTGAGTTTGTACGGTATCATCAGACCAAAAAGAGCCAGGATCAACACCCACTTGGCCAAAGCTATCAACTACCACACCATCTTTAGTTAAAACAAGGGCATCGTCACCATTGTAGTAAGTTACTGTGCTGGTTATGTCTGCAATATCAAGAATGGCAGCGTCTGCACCGGAGTTTGAAATTATATAGGTGGTATTGGCAGCCAATGTGCCTGATAAATCAATTGAGTTACCTACCGAACTACTACCATTTGAATAAAGTCCTAAAGTATAACCTTCAAGAGAAAGCTCGGTATCAGCATTGTTATAAAGCTCAATCGCTTTATTGTTGCTGCTGCCTTCGATGTATTCAGAAATGATTAGATCGGCGGAGGCTGGTGCACTGAGGCTTGCTAATACAAGCGCCAGTGGCGTTATTTTCGTTTTTAACATTTTTTATTATTCCCGTGTATTTAAATCCCAAAATGGGACACCAGTTTAGGCAATCTAAATGACAAAAAGAATACAAAAATGTTAATGATTGTAAAAAATTAAGGCGGCGTACCGCCTTTGATAACATGTTTACTTATTTTGCAGCCATTGCGCGGCCTGCTTGGCAAAATACGTTAAAATACCATCCGCTCCGGCGCGTTTAAATGCCAGTAAAGATTCCATAATTGTGGCCTCTTCACTCAACCAGCCGTTATCGATTGCCGCTTTGTGCATTGCATATTCGCCACTGACCTGATATGCGAAAGTAGGTACACCAAATTCATCTTTAACACGACGAACAATATCAAGGTACGGCATACCCGGTTTCACCATCACCATGTCGGCGCCTTCTTGTAAATCAAGTGCCACTTCACGAATTGCCTCATCAGAGTTGGCAGGATCCATTTGATACGTTTTTTTGTCGGCCCCTTTCAAGTTACCTGCAGAGCCAACAGCGTCTCTAAACGGCCCATAATAGCTAGAGGCATATTTGGCTGAGTAAGCCATTATGCGTGTGTGAATATGTCCATCTGCTTCAAGTGCTTCGCGAATAGCACCAATACGGCCATCCATCATGTCAGAGGGTGCAACCACATCTGCGCCTGCCTCGGCGTGAGAAAGCGCCTGCTTAACAAGAATTTCAGTGGTTATGTCATTAATTACATAACCTTCATCATCAATAATGCCGTCTTGGCCATGAGTAGTGAATGGGTCAAGGGCTACATCGGTAATAACCCCAAGCTCAGGAAAAGCTTCTTTTAAAGCACGAACAGTGCGTTGTGCTAAGCCATCTTCATTGTACGCTTCTTCGGCCATCAAAGACTTTTTGTCAGCAGGGGTTACCGGAAAAATAGCGACGGCAGGTACACCTAAATCTACAAGCTCTTTAGCTTCTTCAAGCAATAAATCAATTGATAAACGCTCAATTCCTGGCATTGATTCAATTGCTTCGCGGCGGTTTTTACCTTCAAGTACAAATACCGGAAAAATTAAATCGTTTACCGATAGTTGGTTTTCGGCCATTAAACGGCGAGAAAAATCACTGCGGCGCATTCTACGCATGCGGGTATATGGGAAAAGGTCGAGTCCTGATTGGGCCATGTTACTAAGCTCCTACTGTGGGATTGGAAAACTAATTACTTGATTTCGGCCATGTTGTTTAGCGAAATAGAGCGCTTTATCTGCGTCGTCTGTAAATAGCTCAGGGTTACTAATATTGTTTACTACAGCGCTGTTTACGCCAGCACTAATGGTTACTTTTACGGATGTTCCGGCTACATTTACGGTATTACTCTCTACGGCTTGGCGAATTTTTTCAGCAATATCAACAGCCCCCTCTTTTGGGGTGTTAGGTAGTAAAACAACAAACTCTTCGCCGCCGTAGCGAGCCACTTCATCCAACGGGCGTTTTAAGTGCTGTTTTATAATGTCGGCTACAGCGCGTATTACTTGGTCGCCGGTTAAGTGCCCGTAGTTATCATTTACGCGTTTAAACCGGTCTATATCGAGCATAATCATACTCAAAGGCGTTTGTTCACGCCGAGAGCGACGCAGTTCCATCACTAATTTTTTATCAAAAAAGCGACGATTTTTAACGCCGCTCAGCGCGTCTTCCATATTAAGTAGCTCAAGCTCGCGGTTTTTATCCTCTAGTTCGCGCAAAGTGACTTGTAACTCAAAGGTGCGCTCATCAACTAACGACTCTAATTCTTTTTGTGTTTGGGCTTGCAGCGCGAGTCGCTCATTTAATAGTGTATCTTGGGCTGCATTTTCAGCAATCAAGGTTTGTTGAGCAATAACTTGTTCATCACGCTCTAAAATAAAGCGCTTCATAACGCCATAACATAGGCAAAATGTACTACCAAAAAAACATATAAAAACAAAAGCTAAGCTACTTCTACCTAAAGGATATAAGCCAAATACAGCAATAATAAGGTACACCATAACAAGTAAAAATAGCATAAGTGCAATTAGCAGTGCTTGAATTGGTTTTGAAGGCGCATTTTGCTGGCAGATGTAGGCGCTTACCAAGCAATAAATAATAACAATCGGGCTCGCCAGTAAGCTAAATGGGGTAAACACTGTGCTAGGTAAAGCCCACATAAACAGCAGGCTAATTGCGTAAATATTAGCAACAATGGTTTGCCATTTTAGTAGTTTAGAGGCTTTAGGTTGGCACAGTTGTTTTTGTAGCGGAACAAAAGCAAGCGTAGTGAGCATTAGTAAAACAGGTATCATTACTTGCTGTAATGAAGGCGAATTTGGATGAAAATAACGAGCGCCAAAACCGCATAAATAAGCCAGTAGCACACCTAAGGTCAGCGTAATAATGCCTGCATAAGCAAAATACAACTTGCGCGAAAACCCATACAAAACCAAGCAACTTATGGCCAATGAAAATAAAAAACCAATGAGTAAGCCATAAATTAAATTAAGTTTACCTTTATGCGCTAGGTAGGCATCTGGTTGCCATAAAGTCAGCGGGATGCGTAGCCCAGCACTGTTGTTAACCTTCATTATTACGGTGCTAATACTATTTGCCGGCAGCCTCAAGGTTGCTAATAAAGATTCACTTTTTATTAGCCGTGATGAGAGCTTAAAGTTATCGCCAGTTTGCATGTGTGAGAGCAGTGCTGAATTATAAAAATGAAAAATCTGCGCTTCATTTAACAGCGGGTTATCGAGCGATAAAATAGGGCTTATATTGTTATTTAAGGTATTTTTAACTGTAAACTTGACCCATACAGGGCGTTGTTCAAACCCTAAATTTAATGGCTTATCACTTACTGTTTGCCAGTCGCTAACCTCATGGTAGGCATTGTTTGCTGTGGTGGGCGTAAACGAATAGCTCAGGGTGTCTATTTTTATTGATTTAAAATTTTCAGAAATTACGGGGTTTGCAACACTGCAAAATGAACAAAGGAGCATAAATAGGCTAAATAGCGCCTTTGGGCTTGTCATTAGCGACCTGCTATATCAAATAAGCTATAAAAGTTAGCCGTAATATGGGCGGCAATAGTACTTGGTTCAACGTTATAAAGCTTAGCGAGTGTTTCACACACATAGCTAAGATAGGCGGGCTCATTTTTACGTGATTTTGGTTTAGGGGTTATTGTGCGTGGAATTAAAAAAGGCGCATCGGTTTCTATTAATAACCGCTCAAGCGGGATACTTGGCACCAATTGTTGCAATGCTTTACCGCGGCGCTCGTCACACACCCACCCAGTAATGCCAATATAAAGGCCTAATTCTAAATAGTCTTTGAGTGCTTGGGCATTGCCTGTAAAGCAATGCAGCACGCCACGTACGTTATAGTTAGCCAAAATATTTAGCATATCTTCGCTTGCGTCACGTTCGTGTAAATAAACAGGTAGGTTTAGTTTTTCGGCTAACGCTAACTGGCGTTTTAATACGCTGCGCTGAATATCGCGAGGAGAAAAATCGCGATTATAATCAAGCCCACACTCACCAATGGCCACAACGCAATCGTTACTAGCAAGCTGCGTTAAAGTGGTTTCAAGTTCATCGGTGGCGTCTTTAGCGTCATGTGGATGCACGCCAGCAGTAGAAAACTGATTATATTGTTTTGCTAATGCAAGCGATTGTTCGCTACTAGGCACATCGCAGCCGATCAGTAACATAGCTTGCACGCCCGCGGCATTTGCGCGGGCAATAATGGCCTGATGCTCACCTTCAAACTGGTGATTGGTTAAATTAACGCCGGCATCAACTAACGTGTAGGTCATTACTGAGTGCGCTTCACACGGATTGAGCGGTTTTGACCATCTTTACGAAGTAAAAAAGAATTAAATACACCGCGGCTAATAACCACTGTGTCTGACTCTTTTAATTTAAGACTGTCAGAGCCAATTTGACGCCATTGCTGATCGTTATCAAGGGTAATAATGAGCTCGCCATAAGGGGCTTTTCTAACTGATGATACTGACGCTGTGATATTTTCGTCTTTATCTTTAGTGATCTCTTTATGCTCAAGGCCAAAATCATCTGCTTTAGCAGCAGGCGCTGCTTTAGAAACAGCTGCAACAGGTGCACTTACGTTTGGCGATACATTGGTTACGGCTTTTGGTGGGGTAAGGTTTTTTTTCTCACTAGGTTTAGTAAGCGGTTTACCTGCCACTGTGTTGTCATAACATAGTAAACGGTTAAAGTCGTTTTCAATAAAGCTACATGCTTGCAAAGCTTGCACGTTAATTTCTTGCGCTGCAAACGTCGGTGCGCTTAGTAAAACCAGTAGTGAGAGTAGTTGTTTTTTCATTTTATTCCTCAGATTCCTGTTGTTCTTTAGCGCTATAAAATTTCGCTAAAATTAACCCTAGCTCAAATAAAAGCAGCATAGGAAGTGCTAATAGTGTTTGTGATAACACATCGGGCGGTGTTAAAAACATCGCCACAACAAATACACCAACCACAATATAAGGGCGTTTTTGCTTTAAACTCTGCGTGGTTGTAGCGCCACTCCAACATAGCAACATTATGGCTACGGGTATTTCAAACGCCACACCAAATGCAAAAAATAGCTTAAGTACAAATCCTAAATAGCTACTAATATCCGGTGCTAGGGTCATCATTTGCGGCCCTACACTAGTAAAAAAGCCTAATATAATAGGGAGCACTATAAAGTAGCAAAAAGCGATACCGCCATAAAAAAGCAAAATACTCGAGGCCAAAATTGGCATTAGCATGCGTTTTTCGTGTTGGTATAAGCCAGGTGCTATAAATCCCCAAATTTGATGCAATATCCACGGAATAGCGCCAAACAAGGCAACAAATAGCGTTAGTTTAAACGGTGCAAAAAACGGTGCCGTAACATCGGTAGCTATCATAGTGGCAGTGCTTGGTAAATGTGCGACTAAAGGGGCGGCTACAAACTCATATATATCATTGGCAAAATACACTAGGCCAATAAATATCACTAAAATACTAAAAAGTGATTTAATAAGCCGATCGCGCAGCTCAATTAAGTGAGCGACGAACCCTGATTTAGCTTGTTCAGACATTATTTTTTATACCACGTAATAAGTTGACCACAAATAGGGGAATTAATTTCACTTTTTTTCATCGAGTTGTTCGTTAGATGACGTGCTTGAAGTGTTTTTATAGCTATGAGTAACCGACTGCGCTGCTTTTTGCAGTTCATCAACCGATTGTTGTAGCTCAGGGCTTAAATCTTTAAGCTCTTGTTGCTCTGCTTTTTTTAGGTTTTCGTGAAGCTCGTGTATGCGTAGCTCTTCACTCACTTCTGCTTTAACTGAGTTGGCCATCGACTTAACGGTTTTTACCCAGCGCATTACGGTGCGAATGGCAACCGGTAACCGCTCAGGGCCAAGTACCACTAGGCCAACAATAAAAACAACAACGAGCTCCCACATTCCCATATTGCTTAAACCTTAGTATCGTCTTTGGTTTTTTCAGTGCTTTGTGTCTGTGTTGGCGCTGCTTTTTGAGACTCTTGGATTTGCTCAGCTTTTTCGCTTTCAGTCTCTTTAGTTTGGTCATCAGACATGGCTTTTTTAAACCCTTTTACTGCACCGCCTAAATCACCACCCATGCCGCGTAGTTTTTTAGTACCAAAAAGAAGTACGATAATCGCTAAAACAATCAATAATTGCCAAATACTAATGCCACCTAAACCCATGGTTATCTCCAACTGATAAATGCTTAAATGTTTATTTTAAGTACTAATTATACGCCCTGTGGCATAAATTGCACTTAGTTTATGTGTTACGCCACGCCACAATAAAGCTAATTGCAGACGCTGCTAATGTTACGCCTGCCGCTATGAGGTCGTGCTGCAGATAACACAGTGCCGATACAATCAGTGTAGCACTGCCAAATAGGCTAAGTACTAGCGCTTTGTGTGACACTTTACTTGGCTGAGAATGCTGCATTTGCGGACTATGTTTTAAATTTTGATAAATTAAATCAGGTAGTTCTGGCATTTTTTCAGCCCAAAATGGCAAGTTAGCATACATTTGTTTCATTACTGATAACGGTCCAACTTGTTGTTTTACCCAATCTTCTAAAAATGGCTTAGCGGTTTTCCACAAATCAAGCTGAGGATAAAGCTGACGCCCTAAGCCCTCAACGTATAATAACGTTTTTTGTAATAATACTAACTGCGGCTGTACTTGCATGTTAAAGCGGCGTGCGGTGTTAAATAAATTAACGAGTACATGACCAAACGATATCTCAGCTAGCGGCTTATTAAATATAGGTTCGCACACGGTACGAATTGCAAATTCAAACTCTTCTATGCTGGTATCGGGCGGAACCCAGCCCGAGTCAACATGTAGCTGAGCAACTTGGCGGTAGTCACGATTAAAAAAGGCGATAAAGTTTTCTGCGAGATAGCGTTTATCTTCTTTGTTTAATGTGCCAACAATGCCACAGTCGATACCAATATACATGGGGTTTTCAGGGTGCTCGCGAGAGACAAATATATTGCCAGGGTGCATATCAGCATGAAAAAAACTGTCTCTAAATACTTGGGTAAAAAACACTTCTACACCGCGCTCAGCGAGTAATTTCATATTGGTATTTTGCGCAATTAACGACTCAGTATCTGAGACCGGAATTCCGTAAATACGCTCCATAACCAAAACGTTACTGCGGCTATAATCGCTATAAACAGCCGGGATATATAACGAATCAGAGCCTTCAAAGTTACGCTTAAGTTGTATGCCATTTGCGCCTTCGCGCATTAAATCGAGCTCATCTAACAAGGTTTTTTTATACTCTTTGACCACCTCAACAGGACGTAACCTTTTTGCTTCGCTGTGTACATTGGCAAGTACTTTAGCGAGCTTTTCCATAAGTGCTAAGTCGGCATTAATTTGTGTTTTTATGTTTGGCCTAATCACTTTTATAACAACATCTTGGGTATTGTTATGGGCATCAACCAGCTTAGCAGTATGCACTTGTGCAATAGACGCTGAGGCCAATGGGGTTTGCGAAAACTCACTAAATAACTGGCTTATATCGCTAATTTCGAGCGCTTTTTCAATTATTTTTTGGGCAAGTTCGCCTTCAAAGGGCTCGACTTGGTCTTGCAAAAAAGCAAGCTCTAACGCAATGTCGTGAGGAAGTAAGTCTCGGCGGGTAGAAAGCATTTGGCCAAACTTAATCCACACAGGGCCAAGTTCTTGCAAGGCTAAGCGCAGTCGCAAGCCCGCTGGCTTGTTTTTGTGCTGGTTACGTAACCAAAACAAGCTACCACGCGCAATTTTAGCGTACCAAGGTATTTTTTGTTTTGGTATTAACTCATCTAATCCGTAGCTAAGTAATGTTTTAGTGATGTAATACAATCGAGCAGTCGACACAAAAAATCCTTAGCGGCTGTTGGTGTTAGAAGAGTTGATTAATGCATTTATGCGTTGTTCAATAGCGGCCACTTGCCCTTTTAACACTCGGTTTTGTTGTTTAAATTGTTCAAGCTCTAAAGGGTGAATAGTTACAGCGAGCTCATCTTGGCATAGGCTAGTTAATGTGGTGCTAATTTGCTGACGTGCTTTACGCTCTTTACTGCGTAAAGCGTTTAGCTGTATGTAAAGTTGTTGTGCGGGCGCATCGCCAATATAGTGCGATAGTTGCTCAGGCCAATCTATATCTAGCCCAGAAAATGCGGCGCTGTATGCCTGAGCGACGTTTAAGTCGCCTTGCAGGTCTAGCTTATCTTGACGAATGAGCTGTGTAAGCATGGCTGGGTCTTTAAGCGCCATAAGAGTATCTATATCTGCGCTGATCATACACTCTGCGCTATTTTCATCGCTGGCACTGTAAAGGTGTAATAGTTTACCATCAAAGGTTAATACTATTTGCTGCTGCCAATTGCGGATTTCGACCTTTAATGGTTTGTGCTTAACGGTACTGAGCTTATCTATTAAGGTGGCGTCGAGTTGCAGTACCTTATTAAGCACTCGCTCTATAAGCGAAAGTACAAAATTAGGTAACATAAAAAACTGCGAATCGGGTTTTGCTGCGACCACTTGCTCGCTTTTTTGCTCAAACGCCATAACTGCCTGCCTTAATATTTAAAACCGCGGTGCAGTGCAACAATACCACCGGTTAGGTTTTGATACGTTGTTTGTTCAAAGCCTGCTTCTTCCATCATTGCTTTTAAGGTTTCTTGGTCTGGGTGCATACGAATTGACTCAGCTAAGTATTGGTATGACTCGCTATCGTTCGCCACTACTTTACCCATAGTTGGTAATAGATTGAACGAGTAAAAATCGTACGCTTTACTTAAAATTTCATGCTCAGGCTTGGAAAACTCTAATACTAGTAAGCGTCCACCTGGCTTTAAAATACGGTACATAGAGCGCAGGGCTTTGTCTTTATCGGTTACATTACGTAGGCCAAAGGCAATCGTGATCACATCAAAGCTGTTATCTGGAAAAGGCAGCATTTCGGCATTCATTTGCACGTAGTCGATATTGCCGACTAAACCCAAGTTGTGCAGTTTTTCGCGGCCCACTTTTAACATTGATGAGTTAATGTCGCCTAAAACTACTTGGCCGGTGTCACCGACTAGCTGGCTAAATTTTGCTGTTAGGTCGCCAGTGCCGCCTGCTAAATCAAGGACGTGGTGGCCTTTGCGCACACCTGAGCTGGCTATAGTTTGACGTTTCCATAATCGATGTACACCAAAAGACATTAAATCGTTCATTACATCGTACTTTGCTGCAACCGAGTGAAATACGTCTGCAACCATTGAGGCTTTATCGTTTTCGGCTACGGTTTTATAGCCAAAATGCGTGGTCTTTTGCTCTGTTTCGTTCATGGTTAGTCTCTATCGTGGCAATAAAGACTAGTGTACTTGATTGTATACTGCAGGTGCAATTTGAATATGATTTATCAGGTAATTTAGCGTAAAACCTAGTGGCCAGCTGTAAAGCTACTTTGCCCCAGTGAGCGTGCTTTAAATGCCGCTTGCGAGGCTTTTTTAGCTAACTGGTTAAAGTCATCATTTTTGAGTTGCTGCGCTATGCCTAAAGATAAGTTAATGCCAGGCAGCTTAGTGCCGCTTTTTGAGCTAACAAAGCGAAGTTTTTCTACGCCATTACGCACTTTTTCAGCAATAACATTGGCGGTTTCGGGGTCTATATCTGGCAGTAATACAGTAAATTGGTCCTTTGCTGTGCGCCCAGGTAAACCACTTTGAAAAACATATTTTTTTACTTGTTTAGCCACTTTGTTCAAAATAACTTCGCCAATTATATCGCCGTAATTATCTACAAAATGATCTAAATTATCTATTTGAATAGCAATTGCACAAATTGATTTGTCTTGGTTGCTCCATAGTTGGGTTTGCTGCGTTAAATAATGACGTTTATACAGTCCCGTTTGTGAGTCAATAATGTGCTGCTTACGTAATTGCGCCAGCTGTTTTTGGGTTTTTTCGTGTAACTTTTTAGCTTTATGTAGCTCGTGTTTGAAGTGCTTGTGTTGCTCAAGTAACGTGGCTGATTGCGTGTTTAACGTATCGAGTGCTTGGCGGCTTTGCTCTATATTATTCTCATCAAGCGTGTGCATGCACTCACTTACTTGGCCGGCAAAGCTAACAATTTGTTTTTCGGTTGATTGCGCATTGCGCGACAGTGAATCAATAACCCCATTTACGTTATTAATCATTGCCACTTGCGTGGTATGCCCTTCGTTTAAAAACTCAAAGTAGAGCTGCTCAATCAAAATACTATCGATTTGGGCTTTATTAGTAATGGCCTCGTCTATGGCGTTATTTAGCTGAGGATTTACTTTACTAATATAGGTATAGGCAACGTGGTAATTTAACGGTGAGGGGGGCAGCGTATGACGTTCTAAAAACAGGCATACATTCGTCATTTTTTCTTGAGCTACAGCCATGGAATCATGGAACATCATTTTAACTACCAACTAAGTACGCATTAAATTACACATTAAAATAACTCTTCAATGAGGCGGCAATGCATCCAAGCTTTATTATTTTTTTACTACAATAATCGTTAAGCAGGCTATTTAAAAGTAAAAACCAGTATTAGTGAACTTAAATTTTTACTTTTGCTGCCTAATAGCTGATTTTATCATCAAAGAGCACGTAATTAGCTTAATTTAGGCGGGTTCAGCTTATTTTACCCGCTCCAATTAAGCGTGTGTTATTGAGATTAATCGCATTTATCTTGCTATTTACTCAGCCTACGATAGTTTTGTGAAATCTATTGTATGGTTAAGTAAAACTAAAATGAATTATTCCTTACCCCCGCGAATTTGCCGCACACTGCTTGTGCTATCACTTTTTGGCACGCTAAGCGCATGTACATTAACAAGCCCCAACGCAAACACACAATTTGAACAAGTGGCGCAAAGTATTGTTGATTACCGCAAACGTGTAAATCCCTACACACAGCCTAAAGGGGTTGATGGCTATTTATTACCTAATTTATCGGCTGAATTTTTAAAGCAGCAATATGAGGAAAAAACAGCATTATTAAGTCGTTTAGATGCAATTGATAGCGACCAGCTTTCAAGTGAAAACAGTATTAACCTCAGTATTATTCGTGCGCAAGTACAAAACAGTGTTGATGAATACGTATTTAATGCGCACTACATGCCGCTAACTTCTGAGTATGGGTTCCATTCTAGCTTGTCTTATATGATTAATAGTTCGCAGTACAAGCAACCGCAACAGTTAGAAACGTATTTAGCCCGCCTTGAACAAGTGCCGCGCTTTTTTGAGCAAAACATACACTGGATGAAAAAGGGGCTCGAAACGGGGCTTACTCAACCACAAGCGGTATTAGCTGGGTATGAAGATTCAATAAGTGCTTACATAGTGGATGATGTAACGCAGTCAGACTTTTACTCCCCGTTTAAAACGAACACGGCAGGGCTAAGTGAAAATGACTTTAAAGCGTTACAGCAAAAAGCTAAACGCATCATAAAAAACGATGTTATTGCCTCTTACAAAGCATATTTAACATTTTTTACTACGCAATATCAGCCAGGTGCACGCACTACGATTGGTATTTCGCAAACCCCTAATGGCAAGGCGTTTTATAAAAACCGCGCACAGTATTACACCACCACAAATATGAGCATTGATGAAATACATCAGCTGGGGTTATCTGAAGTGGCGCGTATCCGCAGTGAAATGCAGGAAATAATTAAAGAAGTAGGCTTTGAAGGCACGTTTGCCGATTTTATCCACTTTTTACGTACCGATCCGCAATTTTACGCCACCACTCCAGAGCAGCTATTAAAAGAAGCTGCTTATATAGCTAAAAAAATGGACGCGCAGCTGCCTAAGTTATTTCATACACTGCCACGTATGCCCTATGGCGTTGCACCTGTACCTGCAAATATAGCCCCTAAATATACAACCGGTCGCTATGTTGCCTCAAGCCGAAGCGATCAAGCAGGTTATTATTGGGTAAATACATATGCGCTAGATAAGCGCCCATTGTATGTATTAGAGGCGCTGACCTTACACGAAGCCGTACCGGGGCATCATTTACAAATATCGCTTAATGCAGAGCTTGAAAACTTACCAAGCTACCGACGTGATGCCTACCTTTCGGCTTTTGGTGAAGGGTGGGGGCTTTATTCTGAATACTTAGGTATAGAAGCAGGCTTTTACCAAGACCCATACAGCCGATTTGGCCGTTTAACCTATGAAATGTGGCGTGCAGCTCGTTTAGTGGTTGATACCGGTATGCACATGTACGGCTGGAGCCGAGAGCGCGCTATGAACTTTATGAGCGAAAACACAGCGCTTTCATTACATAATGTTAAAACCGAAACCGACCGCTATATTTCGTGGCCGGGGCAAGCTTTGTCGTACAAAATTGGCGAGCTGACTATCAAGCGTTTACGCACAGAGGCCGAGCAAGCGCTTGGGCCACGTTTTGATATTCGTGAGTTTCATCATCAAGTATTGCGCCATGGTTCTGTGCCGTTATCAGTGCTTGAAGAGCAAGTTCGTTTGTATATAAAAGCTGAGCTTGAAAACACGCAAAGCTAATTATCTAAAGGTATAAACCTTGAACAACGAAAGGTGTTGTGTCATTTTGACGCAACACCTTTTTTATTTTTAAAAACAGCCATCAAGGGGCCTTGGATGAGCGATTTTATTATTTTTAGTATTGATGTATTTGCGAGTATTTTTATTGTTGCATTAGGATTAATTGTACTTACCGTTATTGTTTTCTATTTTCGTGATATTACTCAAACAAAGCATGCAATTAGGCGAAATTACCCGGTTATTGGCCGCTTTAGGTACTTTTTTGAGCGCCAAGGCGAGTTTTTTAGGCAGTACTTTTTTGCCCTCGATAGAGAAGAAATGCCGTTTAACCGAGCAGAGCGCAGCTGGGTGTATCGTGCTGCAAAAGATGTCGATCGTACCGCTGCATTTGGCTCCACGCAAAGCTTAGAGGTAACAGGTACAGTGATGTTTATGAACTGTGCTTTTCCTACCTTAGATGAAGAGGCGTTGGACCCAAGTAATGTAACTTTAGGCCCTTATTGTAAAACGCCGTACACCACTAACTCCTTGTTTAATATATCGGGAATGAGCTTCGGCGCGCTCTCAAAACCGGCTGTTAGAGCGTTATCAAAAGGGGCAAAATTGGCCGGCTGCTGGATGAATACCGGCGAAGGCGGGTTAAGCCCTTATCACTTAGAGGGCGGAGCCGATTTGGTGTTTCAAATTGGTACGGCTAAATATGGTGTGCGCGACGAGCTTGGAAATTTAAGTATTGATAAACTTAAAGAAATTGCGGCGCATAAAAACGTAAAAATGTTTGAGCTTAAATTAAGCCAAGGCGCCAAACCAGGTAAAGGCGGTATGTTACCAGGTAAAAAGGTTAATGCTGAAATTGCTAAAATAAGGGGCATCCCTGAGGGTAAAGATTCAATTAGCCCAAATGGGCACCCAGAGATCAAAAAGCCAAGCGACATATTAGATATGATTGCCACAGTGCGAAACGCCACAGGCAAACCTACCGGCTTTAAAGCCGTTATTGGTGATTACACATGGCTAGAAACGCTATTTGCAGAAATAAACCACCGCGGGCTTGAATCAGCACCGGATTTTATCACTATTGATAGTGCCGATGGCGGTACGGGCGCAGCGCCACAACCCTTATTAGATTCGGTAGGTTTACCGCTGCGCGAAAGCTTACCGCTGGTTGTTAATATGCTTGAAAAACACGGCTTAACAGGGCGGGTTAAAGTCATTGTTTCGGGTAAGTTAATTGTACCCTCTAAGGTGGCATGGGCGCTTGCTTTGGGTGCCGATTTTGTTGTTTCTGCGCGTGGTCATATGTTTGCGTTAGGCTGTATACAGGCCATGCAATGTAATAAAGACACCTGCCCAACCGGTGTAACTACCCATAACGAGCGGCTACAGCGTGGTTTAAATGTTGCAGATAAAGCTCAGCGGGTTGCCAATTATAATAAATATATTCATTACGGCGCTGGCTTAATTGCCCACTCATGTGGTGTAACGAGTGCGCGGGAATTAAGGCGTAAACACGTGCGTATAGTGCAAGAAAGTGGGCTGTCGGAGCCGCTCGATAAAATTTACGAAAACTACCAATAACGGTATTAGTATAAAAAAGGCGCTTTAGCGCCTTTTTTAATTTAGTTGGCTTACTAATAAACTAAAAAAGGCATCTTTGTTGTCGCAGCTTTTGGCATTTAAAATAAGTTGCTCACCTAAGCTCAGCGTTTGTTTTTGTACTGCAAGGCGCGTATTTTCATCTTCAATGCTGTCAATATCTACCACATGCGCGAGCCCTATGGTGCGCCTAATTAGTTCTGTTCCACAATAGCCTATGGCGTCTTGTAATACGGTTTTCATAAAGTACTGTGGGTAGCCCTCGGTATTAAGGGTGCGATCTGTGCTTTGGTTGGCAATTAAAGCTAACCATTGTTGCTCAAATAAATTATAGCTTTCAACAATGCAGCTAAGTAAATGCGTTTGATAGTTTCGTCGTGCTACAAACTCTTCAATATGCCCTGCTTGTGCGCAGTAATTTAATAGTAAATTGCCAATAAAAGAGCCTATATCAAAGCCAACAGGGCCAAAAAAGCCAAACTCGGGGTCAATCACTTTAGTGGTATTGGTATCTACAAAAATACTGCCGCTGTGCATATCGCCGTGCAGCAATGTTTGCGGGTTAGATAAAAAATTAGCTTTTAATTTCGCAACTTCTAACTTAAGTGCCGTGTTATCACGCAAAGCGTGTACATGTGCAGTAAGTTGCTCGTCAAAGTGATTGCGTTCGTGATCTGTATACGGATCGCTAAAAAATAAATCTTCTGTAATTTGGCAAAGCTCAGGGTTAGTAAATTGCTGTACTAGGGCCTTTTTATGCTGGGCGGTTAGGTAAAAATCTGAATTATAAAACCCGGTATGGCTTAAATACGTAGCTATGTGCTCGGCTAACTTAGGAAATTGCTCCGCGTTATTTTGCGCAGTGCGCAATATTTTTAAGTGACCTAAATCTTCTAAAATAGTAAGTGCGTAAGCTTGGTTATAGTGCAGTACTTTAGCGGTGTTTTGTGGGCAAATAGCGCCATGGTTAAGTAACACTTGCGCCTCTATACGGGCTCTATCAAGCGTGAGCGGCCATGATTCACCTACACAACGAGCATAAGGCAGTGCTTGCTTTAAAATAATGCTGTTATGGTGCTCATCGCTAATTCTAAATACTAAATTAAGGTTACCGTCACCAAATTCGTACGCAGTTAAGCTGGCGTCAGCATTAAAAAAAACATACTGTTTAGAGTCAATTAGCGAATTTACATATTCAATTGCGCGCTGCGCATCAAACGCGACATAGTTAGCCATAGTGAGTTCTCAAATAACCTTTTTTGGCATTCTATACCTTTAAATGTTTAGGTGTCTACAAGTCTAACTTGAGAGTTGTTCAAACTGATGTAAAATACCCTTACGCATTTTATTTAAGCAGCCTCACCATGCAAAACCTAATCGCAAGCAGTTTAAAATATGAAAACGGCATATTAAGTGTGCTTGACCAGTATTTACTTCCTCATCAGCAGGTATGGCACGAATGCCATAGTGTTGAGACGATGAAGGAGCTGATCATCAGTTTAAAAATTCGTGGCGCACCATTAATAGGCTTAGGTGCGAGTTTGCTGGTTGCTCATTTAGCGCAGCAGGGGGGAACTCAAGCGGCGCTTGCAAAAGCAATTGATGAGCTTGAAGCCACAAGGCCAACCGCTGTTAATTTAATGCATTGTATGGCTACATTAAGAGAGGCCCTTAAAAGCGATGACTTTGTAGCAGCAGTGGTGTGCAGCGCAGAGCGCCTTTTTATTGAAGACATTGCCCTATGTGAGCGCATGGCAACGCGCGGAGCTGAGCTTATAAACAGCGGCGACAATATTTTAACCCATTGTAATACCGGCGCATTAGCGACTGCTGGTATTGGTACAGCATTAGGCGTTATTTACAAAGCGCAGCAGCAACACGGCAATATACATGTGTGGGTTGATGAAACGCGGCCCTTGTTGCAAGGCGGGCGTTTAACCGCGTTCGAGCTTGAGCGCTGGCAAGTACCGTATACGCTTATTTGCGATAATATGGCAGCAAGTTTAATGGCCGCAGGCAAGGTAGATAAAATAGTGGTAGGCGCCGATCGTATTGCTGCTAATGGCGACTTTGCTAATAAAGTGGGAACTTATAATTTAGCTGTATTGGCGCATTTTCATGATATTCCTTTTTATGTTGTCGCGCCTTTAACTACGCTTGATACACAAACAGCTTACGGTAGCGATATAGCAATAGAGCAGCGAAATAGCGCAGAGGTACGCGGCGTAAGTGGCAGTTTTGGTGAGGCGCTGTGGGCACCCACTAATGCCAATGTGTATAATCCCGCATTTGATGTAACACCTGCAAAACTAATAACAGCTTGGGTGTTAGATACCGGTGTTTACAATAAAAGTGATGTAGAGAGTGGGGCGTTAGTTAAAATTAACCAAGTAGAATACGGCTAAATTCAGATAAAAACTCAGATGTGTCATTAAGATAGTTGGGGTATGCTTTTTCTATTGACTTTAGGTCATTCCCTGCTACCAAAAGCACATTATTATGGGTTTGTTTCTCCTGCTCAGCATAGTGTGTTAGTGCTTCTTGTTTTTTATTTGCTGCATATAGAAACACTCGACCCATTTGAGTTTCTGTATTGTGAACTAATAAAGCAAAGCCTGTATCTTTGGATTTGTTTTTAATCTCATCAACCTGAAATGCGCGATTGAATGCATCAAGCTTTTGAAAGGCAGCTAGCTTTTTGTTTAGGGAAGCAAGTTCCTCGATATAGTTTTGAGATTCTTCTTTACTTAGACTATTTGATCCATCTTTAACCGCAAGAAATTCCCCCATGATAAAAAATAAACGTTTCCAGTCCGTGTCGGCTGCTTGGGGATTAGTTTTTAAGGTTTCTTTTTCTATGATATCAACTATTTCAACTGTGGTAGCCCATAAGTGCTGAAGTTTAGTGCGTAGCTGAACTTCAATTTGAAAGCCTTTATAATCATGAGACTCTAAATTGTTATAGCTTTTATAAACACGATGGATCCCCCTGTAGCCTGTTGATTTAGGCTTATTTATATAGTCATATGATTTAACACCATGTACTGTCCTACTTGAATCTAAGCTCTTATTTAATCGATATAAATGATCAAGGTTATCTAAAATAACCCTACAACCACCAATATCATGCATTCGTTTTAGGTTAATTGCATTTTCACTTTTTCCATCTAGCGATGTTCTTTGTAGCTTATCGATGATAGTAGGCAAGCGTTTCAAGCGTCTAACGATTGTTGCTGATTCAAGCAAATGAAGCTTTTTAACATGCTTCCAGACTAAGTTTTTAATTATTGTAAGTGGGTATAAATGTGCTGCCCGATAATTTTGAATAACTTCAGTAGCAAAATCAAAGTCACCTTCATTTTTACGAAAAATACGCCCAGCCTTTTCAACTTGCTTACGTGAGTAGGCCAGTTGTTGTTTAGACTTTTGATACTGTTCATTAACCATAAAGCACTCGTTATTAGTGTTACTACTAAAATAATATTACAGAGTTAAACGTTTTAAGTCATCAAGCAAGTTTAATGTGAATACTTAATTAGCTATTTGAATGCTGTTAAAAATTTAAAACCACCTCTTATTACGGGAGCAACGTAAACTGCTTCGCAATTTCAGACTCGGTGCTTTTTGCAACCCAGCCCTCGGTATTATTAAATAATCTAATGGCGGTAAACTCTGGGTCGCTCCCCATATCAAACCAATGTGGGGTAAGGGTTGGGACCGAAATTAAGTCACCTTGCTGGCATAATACTTGGTAAATTTTGGCATCAATATGTAGGCAAAATAACCCTTGGCCTTTTACAAAAAAACGAACTTCGTCTTCACTATGAGTGTGCTCAAATAAAAACTTTTCTCGCATTTGTGCCGCTGCAGGATTACCTTTTGCAAGCGAAATAACATCCACCGTTTGGTAGCCATTTTGCGCTTTTAAGCGTGCTATATCATTTTTATACGCTGCGATAATTTGCTCATTTGTGGTGTGCTCATTAATGGGTGCGGTTGCTTGCCATTGTTCAAAACGTACATTTACCTTTGCTAATTGCTGAGTAATTTCGCTTAAATCACAGGTGTTTACCAGCGCATTACTTGGATTGTTGTCAGCATAAATTGTTAATTGGCTCATGCAAATTGCTCCAATTTAACTGTGCTAAAGTCATGTACATATGGGTGCGCGCTATGTGCTTGGCCATCACGTATTAAGTGCAAGGTTTTAAGCCCTGCGGCTTTGGCTGCATCAAGCTCACCTGCAACATCACTTAAAAACAAGATTTCGTTAGCACTAAAAGGGAGCTGGTTAACGATAGTGTTATAGGCAGCTTGCTCTTGCTTTGCGCCGACTTTGGTATCAAAAAAGTCGTTAAACAGAGGGCGAATATCGCCATAGTCGCTGTATTTAAAGAGTAACTGCTGCGCCCTCACCGAGCCTGATGAATACACATAGAGTGCGGTGCCTTGAGCGTGCTGAGCTTGTAAAAACTCAAACGCATCTGCGTATAGGTGGCCTTTAAAATCACCGTGCTCGTAGCCCGTTTGCCAAATTAACCCTTGTATTTGCTTTAAAGGGGTAATTTTTTTATCTTCTTCAATCCATTTTAGTAACACGCTAATGACATTTTCTATATCGGCATCTGGCTGATTAATAATGGCTTTAACAGCCGCTATTTGCTCAGCGACATGGGGTTTATTTTCGTTTAAGCGCATAAACGTTGCTAGTTGTTTAGCTGCATACGGAAACAGCACCTCTTTTACAAATGAGATACGTGTTATGGTGCCTTCAATATCAGTTAAAATTGCTTTTATCATTATAGCTGTGCCCCAATACCTTCTATTTTTAACCGTTCCAGCTCGCAACTAAATAAAAACTCTAACCCTTCTAAATGGCGAAGTGCTTGCTTGTAATTACGCCCTACTACATAAACGCCATGCCCACGAATTAACACTGCATGTTCAATGGGTGTATGTAAATGGTGATCGCTAAGCAGCAAACTTAAGCGGTCTATGTCTTGGTCGTTTTCAAAAATAGGAATGCTGAGCGTATCTAAATGCGAAGTTACCCCACTGAGTGACTTTTGCATTTCGTAACCGCTTAAATTTAATGCATGGCTTTTAATTACACGCGATAGTACGGTGGCTGCTACTGAGTGAGTATGCAGCACCACGTTTGCGTGCGGAATAAGCTTATACATGCCTAGGTGCAGTTGCGTTTCGGCCGATGGGTTGCCAGCACCTTTAGTGCGATTACCTTGATGATCAAGCTCAATGAATGTGTGTGTACCGAGCTGGCCTTTATCAAAGCCGCTAGCGGTAACCACATACCCAGTTGCGGTGCGCGCCGAAAAATTTCCGCCGGTGGCGGGAACCCAGCCTTTTTGACTGATCCATTTTCCGGCTTCAATAAGTTGCGAAATAGCGGTATTGTTGTGCATACATTCCTCACCAATGAGTGTAATACCAATGCGTAATAATACTTAATGCGTTTGAGGCGCTAAACCAAACGCGAGCTGCGTTTTTGCTACCTCAAAATAGCTCAGTTAATTAAGCAAATTGATATAAAGCTATTTAATTTTAGACGGCTATACTTCTGTTTTAAGCAATGATAGCATCGCTTTAAGCGCAAAACCATCATTAAGGGCCTGTCGTGTTTGAAAGTAAATTACCAAATTTAAGTGTTAGTATATTTAGCCAAATGAGTGGCTTGGCAAGTCAGCATTCGGCAATAAATTTATCGCAGGGTTTTCCTGAGTTTGATGCGCCAGAACTACTGAAAAACCAGCTAAATTTTTATGTTCAGCAAGGGGTTAATCAATACTCGCCATCCAGTGGTGTGCCCCGTTTACAGCAACAAATAGCAAATTTAGTTTCGCGTAAACACGCGGCTAATATTGATGCAGCTGAGCAAGTTACGGTAACGTCGGGCGCCACCGAAGCATTATTTGTGGCTATTCAAACTATAGTACGCCCCGATGATGAAGTTATTGTGTTTGACCCCGCTTATGACTCTTACCAGCCTGCCATTGAGCTTGCTGGCGGTAAAACAGTTCATATTGCATTGCATGCCCCCGATTATGCTATTGATTGGCAAACTGTTCGCAGTGCAGTGAGCAAAAACACGCGCGCTATAATTATTAATACGCCACACAACCCAAGCGGAAAAATACTTAAAAGCCATGATATAAACGCGCTTAAATCGTTAGTGAACGATCACGATTTATATGTAATAAGTGATGAAGTTTACGAACATATTACCTTTGATGGCGATAAGCACTTAAGCATGCTTTGTGATGAGCAGCTACGTGAAAAAAGCTTTGTTATATCAAGCTTTGGCAAAACGTTTCACAGTACCGGCTGGAAAATGGGGTACTGTATTGCGCCTGCACCGCTCGCTACTGAATTTAGAAAAATACACCAGTATGTTACTTTTTCAAGTTTTACACCTGCACAACACGCATTGGCCGACATGCTTGAACAACAAGGCGAGCATGTCGATGAGCTGAGTAATTTTTATCAGCAAAAGCGCGACTTACTGGCACAGCACTTAAGTGACAGCCGTTTTAATATTTTACCAAGCCAAGGTACGTACTTTTTATTGCTCGATTACAGTGAGGTGTCTGATCTTAATGATGTGGATTTTTGCCACTGGTTAGTAGAGCAAGCTGGGGTTGCTGCTATTCCTTTAAGTGTGTTTTATAAGCAACCTTCAAATGATAAAGTGATTCGACTGTGTTTTGCTAAAAACGATGAAACCTTAATAGAGGCCGCGCAAATATTATGTCAACTTTAACGCTTACACTCGTTCAAAGTGCGCTGCATTGGCTTGATAAAGACGCCAATTTAGCCATGTTTGATAAAAAATTAGCAGCGATGAGCGCTCAACCTGATTTAATTTTACTACCCGAAACCTTCGCCACAGGCTTTGCTATTAATCTTGATTGCGCAGAACCCGAAAATGGCAAAGTGCTCAGCTGGCTTAAAACCCAAGCACATAAACATAAAGCCGTTATTGCAGGTTCGGTCTTGGTTGCTCAAGGCGATAAAAAAGCGAATCGCTTTTATTGGGTGACGCCAAGTGGCGAGGTAAATTATTACGATAAACGTCATTTATTTCGCTTAGGCAGTGAGGGCGATTACGTTGTCGCAGGACAAGCGCGTAAAACGTTTGAAATTAACGGTTTTAAGTTACTGCCGCAAGTATGTTACGACTTGCGCTTTCCGGTTTTTCAGCGCAACAATAATGATTACGATGTAATGATAAACGTTGCAAACTGGCCTGCGGTTCGTCGCCATATTTGGGATACGCTATTAATGGCGCGTGCTATGGAAAACCTATGTTATGTAGTAGCCGTTAACCGTGTTGGCGACGATGGCAATGGTGTTGCGCACAATGGCGGCACGGCCGTGTACGACTTTAAAGGCGATACAATCGCCAAAGCAAAAGACAATACACAAGAGTTACTTACCGTAACACTTGAAAAAGCACCGCTCGATGATTTTAAAGACTCGTTTCCTGCTTATTTAGATGCCGACGCGTTTACCTTGGTATAAATCGCTAAGCATTAGCGCCTAGCTAATAAAGTGCTAAAATAGCCGCTGATATGTTTATTGGCGGCTTTATGAATACAACCCTTATTACACCGGTAATTTTAGCGGGCGGCATTGGCACGCGGTTATGGCCGCTTTCTCGCCAAGCTATGCCTAAGCAATTTTTACCTCTGCTTGATAACAAACACTCACTATTACAAAGTACGTTAGCGCGTGTATCGGGCAAGGAGTTTGCAAAGCCAATACTTGTTTGTAACGAGCAGCACCGTTTTATTGCTGCTGAGCAAAGTGCACAGGCCGCTCCTCATGCACTTTTGTTAGAGCCCCAGGGTAAAAATACCGCGCCGGCTATTGCGCTGGCAGCACACTACGCTTTACAGCAAGGCATAACTGGGCCAATACTGGTGATGCCTGCCGATCATCATATATCCAACTTTACTGAGCTTACACTTAAACTAAACGATGCAATTGAATTAGCCCAGCAAGGTATGTTGGTCACGTTTTCAATTACACCAACACAGCCCCACACTGGGTTTGGCTACATTAAACAAGGTAGCAAAATAGCGGGCTCAAATTGCTATAAAGTGGCTGAATTTAAAGAGAAGCCAAGCTTGGCTACCGCTGAGCATTATTTAACTCAAGGCGGTTATAGCTGGAATAGCGGTATGTTTTTATTTACACCACAAGCCTATTTAAATGAGCTAGAACGCTTTGCCCCAAAAATTGCACACAGTGTAAGCGCGGCGGCTAATTTCTCTGACGATTTAGGGTTTACAAGGCCGGTAAGTGAGCCACTTAAAAACTGCCCAAGTGACTCTATCGATTACGCTATTTTAGAGCGCAGTAATAATGTAGCAGTGCTGCCTGTTGCTCTTAATTGGAGTGATGTAGGCAGCTTTAGTGCCTTGGCTAGCCTTATTAAAAAAGATGCACATGGCAATAATGAAAACGACAGCCATAGCGCGCAGAATAGTACTAATAATTTTGTTATAAGCGAAAACGATCACAGCGTTGCTACCCTTGGAGTTAGCGACTTAGCTATTATTCATACCCACGATGCCACCCTCGTTGCCAATAAAAACAAGCTCGATGGTCTGCCTTTATTGCTCAAGCAATTAGCGGTTAGCCAAAGTGATAAACTCAATCACCATCAGGTTGTGTATCGGCCATGGGGCAATTACCGCACTTTAGTAACAGGGGCAGGGTTTAAAGTTAAAAAAATAACCGTAAACAGCGCTGCTAAACTTTCAACGCAGCGTCATCAGCATCGTGCAGAGCATTGGGTAGTGGTATCGGGTATTGCTGATGTTCGGATTGATGAGCAATTGCTAACTCTAAATCACGACCAATCTTGCTACATTGCAGCAAAACAAATACACAGCTTAGCGAACAATCAAAAAGAGCCGCTAATTGTCATTGAAGTACAAACTGGCGCCGTACTAGATGAAAGTGACATAGAGCGTTTTGATGATAAGTATGGAAGAGAGTAAACAGCTTAATCTGCAATTGAAAAGCCCATTAACTCAACTGCCCGCGCACATACTTTAAGTATTGTTCTAGGCTGCGCTGCCATAGCTCTAACGCCTCATCTAGCAGGTTGTTATGGGGTTTGTTATCAAGCAGGCGGCGCTCTATTTTTTTAAGCTCAATACCGTAACGGTTAAAGCCTAATTGCAGCGCGGTGCTTGCTTGGCGGTGCAATAATTTAATGCACTGCTCTGGTTGCTGGTTAATAAGTTCTTGGCATCGGGTTAGTTTAGTCCGTGCTGAGAGTACAAATTCATTGTAAATCGACGACACTTCATCCTCACTAAATGAGCTAGTTAGCGTTTCTGCTGCGGTTTCGTCGTATAAGGTGTCTACTAGCTCTACAGCTATATTTGCAGTTTGATTGGATTGTGAATCACTCAGTGCTTGGCGAAGCTTTTGCTGCTTAATTGGTTTGCCTACTATGTCTTTTATTCCCAGAGCTAAGTATTCTTTTACCTCGTCAGGGCTTAAGCTTGCTGTAAAAGCCAGTACGGGCGTGCGCTGGTTTTTATGCTCCAAACGCTGCAGTCGTTTTAATACTTCTTGGCCGGTAAAGTCTGGCAGGTTCATATCCAGTAAAATAACGTCAAAGTGATGCGTTTGCAGCAGTTCAATAGCACTTTTTCCATCTTTGGCGAGCTTTATTTTATGCTCATCTTCGGCCATAAATTCAATGGCAATTTTTTGATTTAAATCTAAATCCTCGACTAGCAGTACTTCAAGGCCGGTTAAGTAGTCTTTGTTTTGATGTCGCTGCTCTACCAAACTAAGCTCCCCTAGCGTAAAGGTGGTAGTAAAGCTAAATACGCTACCAGTGCCTAGTTGACTGGTTATTTCTAAGCGGCTGCCTAGCTTTTCTAGTAAGCGGCTGGTGATGGCAAGCCCAAGGCCGGTGCCGCCTTTTTCTTTGCCGGCGCTACTTTGTACGTAGGGTTCGGTTAAGTAGGCTATTTCGTCTTTTTCGATACCAGGGCCTGAGTCTTTAACGCTAATTTTTATGGTGTGCTCAAGTTGCCTGTCGCTTATTAAATCAACCTGAATTTTTACTATACCGTGGTCGGTAAACTTAATGGCGTTACCAACAAGGTTAATAATAATTTGCCTTAATTTTTGCTGATCGCAGTAGTAACAGGCTTGTTCAGGGATATTACATACCAGTTCAAACTTAAGCTGCTTTTGCTCCGCTAATGGGCTGAGTAATAAACATAAATTGTTTAACCAGGTTTTAAATTCAATGTCTTCTTCGTAAAGTGCTTCATCACTTTGATCTAGGCTTGCGTAGTCAAGCACTTTATCAACCAGTAAATTTAATGACTCGGCTGAATTAATGATGGCCTCACAATAGGCTTTATTGCGGGTGTCGGTGCTTTGGTTCATAACCAATTGGGCGCTGCCTAATATGCCATTAAGGGGGGTGCGAATTTCATGGCTAATCGTTGATAAAAACAGGCCTCTAATCTCTAGATCTTTTTGGGCTTTGTCGGCCAGCTTGTTAAGGTTTTTTTCTCTGCGTTCATTACACAAAAGCGCCATACCGGCGGCATAAAACATAGGTGCAATAACGCCATTTAAAAACAGTAAGCTGCTAAACCATGGGCTTTGCAATAGCAGGGGTTGTTCAATATTAACCATAAATAGTGAGCGGCTAATAAAGCTCAGGCCAACTAAAGTTAATATTAAAATGTAAACAATGGTGCCATTTGGGTAGGTTTTTCGGGCATATTTAATAAATAAAAACAGCAAAAAAGTGGCTTCTGCAATGTGCTGTACATCCGAGACGTAAATACGCTCGCGTAAAGAAGGGTCAATAAAAGAATAATACCCCAACATTACGGCGCTAAACGCGGTAAAGGAGCACAGTAGCTTAAAGCCAATACCCCTATAATCTAAAAATTGGCATATAGCCAAGCTGTGCACAATTGATGCGCCAAACATCATACTGCTGGCAATACTAATCACAATAAGGTTGTGCGTTTTGCCAATAAGCGTAAAGCCAATTACTGCGCCTAGTAATAAAACCGGGTAAAAAATATAAAGCAGAGTACCTGGGGTACTTTTGTTGGTACGCCATGTTAAAAAGTTAAGAAGGGTCATTACAATAATAACGGCAATGCTGGCAAAAAAGAGGGTAAATGAGTCGAGCATAGAGGTTCCAGCAATGGGTACTTTAAATAGAGTAATAAAAAGCGATTAATTTAACAAGCATGCAGCATAAACAAAAACAGGCACCATAAGTGCCTGTTTTTAAATTACGAAATTGATTAACGAATTTCGTCTGGAATGTTTTGTTGAGCCCAAGATAGTAGCTCAATACGGTTACGACATTTAGTTTTTCTAAATGCGCTGTATAAATGTGTTTTAACTGTGTGCGGGCTGATGCTTAAATCTTCAGCAATTTCTTTGTTTTTAGAACCCTTACTCATTAACGAGATTATTGCTTTTTCTCGTTTAGTGAGTTTAATTGGCTCTATATCGCCTTCGGTCAGCTTGTGTAGTGCGTCTTTATTAAACTGCAGCATGCGGTTTAATGCATTACACATAATGTCACGTCTGTACCAAAGCTGATCTTCTAAAAGTAAGCGAATACCTTTCATTAATACATCAGCGTTATCTGTCGTATAAAACACGCCACGAATACCGCTCAACAGCGCGCGGTTAGCGAGCTCTGGGTTTTCGTCTAGGTTAAATAATACGATATCGCACTTGGTGCGCAGGTTAACTAGCTGTTCTTTTAGTTTACCCCATGCATCGTTACTTGATGTTTCAATGAACAGTAATCGAGTCCCTTCTGGTACATCTAAAATATTTGTACCCGTGGTTACGTCAAGGCCTTGCGTTTTTAACAAAGGTTCTAAAACGTTAATGCCAATGGTGTTAATTGGCTCTTGATCTAATAACAAAAAGGCTGAACTGCTCATGTTTTTATACTCTTTTTATAAAGCTGACTAGTTAAGTTTATCACGACTTCCACACCTTTTGTATTAGAAAGTCGGGTTTCGCCTTGTGAACAAGTACGATTTTACGATTATTTAAACATAAAATGTTGCAAATAAGTAATTGTTTTTCACTTTATATACATGATAAACCATAACATTTGTAACTAGCTAAATACTAATAATTCCATTGAATTTTTATTATTAAATTTTTAATTTTTTAGCTTCTTGATACGGAGGCCAGCCCATTTCTTTGCCTGCAAGCATATGTAAATGTATGTGATACACGGTTTGCCCGCCGTGTTTATTGCAGTTCATTACTACTCTGTAGCCATCGTCACTAAAGTTAAATTGCTTGGCTAATTTAGCAGCAACCTCGTATAAATTTCCAACTAAATGTGAGTTTTCGCTGTTAATATCATTGATAGTGGCAATTGCTTTTTTTGGAATAATTAACACATGAAAAGGGGCTTGCGGGTTTATATCTTTAAATGCAAGGGTGGTGTCGTCTTCGTAAATAATGTCGGCAGGAATTTCGCGGTTAATAATTTTTGTAAATATTGTTTCTGTGCTCATAATCGTTTCAGTGTAAGGGTTGAATTTAAAGTCACTAATGACAAATTTTGTTTGCAGTGTCAAACTCAAAACAAATAAAGGAGTTTTTATGCGTAAACCAATGTTAATAACTGCAGCTGCGGGACTATTGATAAGTATGTCAGTAAGTGCCGGAAATATTCACTTTCCTGAAGAGTTAGTGCCTTTACAAGTCGGCGAAAGAGTCATTGAAAGCTCTTTATTTAGCCGCGTTGACGACATTGAACTTGCCCCAGGGTCTTATCGATTAAAATTAAAATACACCGATTTATACGAGCTAGGCTTTGACGACCATGAGGTAATAGAGTCTGAACCGTTTTGGGTCGATATTACTATTGACGATAACAAAGACTACGACATGGTGTTTAATCGTGCCGATAACGCGGTATCAGCGAAAATATTTGCTGAGGCACCACAGGTAAGTTTAAAAGCAAAGGGCGCGTCTGTGGCACAGCCGCTTAGTGTTATTTCAAATACACAGCTTGCAAGTCAAAAGCCTGCTTTACAAAATACGGTGCCAGCGGGTCCAACGCGTCCAAGCCAACCTATAAAGCCTATTGCGCCTATTAATGGCAAAGGCATGCCAAGTGCACCGCAAATGCTAGAATTTTGGTGGCAGCAAGCCACGATTGCTGAGCGAAAGGCCTTTTTAGAAAAGGTAACGAACCAAGGCGCTGAATAATAAACTTATCTCAAGCTACTGATTTTAAGTGCTAACTGCGCTGAACTTAGTTATAGTTTTTAGCTTGAGAAAATTACAGTATTAAAAAAGGCCGATAAATCGGCCTTTTTTAATGGTTTTGTTGTTTTACCCTAAAGGTGTGAACACCTTTAGGGGTAGCACAGGTTGCTTATTTATCAAATAAAGCGTCAATGGTGCCTTGTGCGAGCGGGTGGTAGCCTGGGCGTGCTTTGATGTATACATCATGTGCCCACTCACGCTTATCATTTTTAATAAGTGCTTTGTATAACGGCACAATTAATTTACGGCGGCCTATACCTGATAAGTGCTTATCAAGCGCTGGGTAAATAGGTTGGTAACCATTACCTACGGCTAACATAAACCATGCAAACGCGCGCTCTGCATTGGTTGATTGCGTTAAGTTAAATTGCTTATCAAGCTCGCTCATCTTATCTAAGCTTAAATCACGTGGTAGGTTATTTAAAAAGTGTAACCACTCGTGCACTGTCCATTGAGCCGTAGGTAATTGTGCTGCGCTTGTTTCTCCTTTTAACCATGCTGCGCTTGCTGTATCTACTTTATCAAACGCATCCGATGTTGGGTTAGGTGCATCGCTTGGTAAACCTGGCTCAAAAATCCACTCATTCACTTTATCCATGCTTACAACGCCTGGATATTTTTCAATTAAGTTAGCTTTTAAATAAGTAACAAATTGCGCAGTAGTCAGCGATTTAAATGCAAACTCATTAAAGTAGGTCTTAACAAAGTCATCAAACTTATCACGGCCGTATTTTTCTTCTAGGTAGATTAAAAATAGCTGACCTTTAGTGTATGGCACTGAGCTAAATGCATCATCTGGATCGCGGCCATTAAGTTTTAAATTAAGGCGCGTATCGGGTGCATCAATGGTTTTAAGTTGCGCGCGTAAGCCTGCTGCATCTAAAGCTTGCTCCATTACGGCGCGGTCGCGGCCAAACACTTCTTCCATAATGCGGTTTTCAACGTAAGAGGTAAAACCTTCGTTTAACCATAAATCTTCCCACGTAGCGTTGGTAACTAAGTTACCAGACCAAGAGTGTGCAAGCTCATGGGCAATAAGGTTTACTAAGCTTTTATCGCCAGCAACTACGGTAGGGGTAATAAACGAAAGACGCGGGTTTTCCATGCCACCAAACGGAAAGCTAGGCGGTAACATTAATAAATCGTAACGGCCCCATGCATACTCACCATACATTTCGTTGGTTTTGTCGATCATGGCTTGGGTGTCGTTAAACTCGGCAACCGAAGCGTCTAAAATTTCAGGCTCGGCAAATATACCAGTTTGTTTTGACATGGCTTTAAATTCTAAATTACCTGCACCAATCGCAATTAAGTACGGCGAAATAGCTTGTGGCATCTCAAAGTGGTAGTCGCCATCTTTGTATAGTGCGTCTTTGTTATCAGCGCTCATTACGGCACGTATATCTTTTGGTGTATGAATACGGGCAGAGTAAGTAACGCGCATGGCAGGGGTATCTTGTACTGGCAACCAGCTACGAGCGTGAATAGCCTGCGATTGGCTGTACATAAACGGGTGCGTTTTGCTGGCTGTTTGCTCTGGTGTTAACCATTGCAGGCCAGATGCTTCTGGGCGACTGTTGTAGTAAATACGTACTTTTGGCGCTTGGCTTTTTAAAGTAATTGTTAGTTTTGAGCCTTTAACATCATCGCGATCTGCAAGTGTAAATTTAGCTTTGTGCCAATCGCCCGAGGTATCTTGGTACATTACTTTATCAATGTCTAAGTCGCGGGTATCAAGTACCAGCTTTTTGCTTGTGTCATTGTTCCACTTTAGCGTGTGCTCAACAAAACCTTCTAATTGCTTGTCGGCAAAATCGACATCTAAATCAAGGTTTAAGTGTGTTGTTACCACATCATCTAGGTTGGCGTATGAGTTTTGATCAATCGCGTTTGCCATTGCTTGCGAGCACATACCGGCCATAGCGAGGCTTAAAAAAAGAGGTTTAATTTTCATAAAATACCCTGAACACTAATAATAAGTGCAGGTTTTATATCATGATTGATACAGCGGGTTGAGTGATTTTTACATTCTTTGCGACAATAAGGTAAACTACTGCGATTAGTTACCAGTACACTCAGAGACCTTTGTGGCGCACTCATTAAAACCTTTACATACCTTTGCACTAAACAATCAATGCCAGCATTTTGTTGAAATAACCTCGGTTGAGCAACTTAAAGCACACCGTTTTAGTGCTCCGTTTTGTTTATTAGGGGAAGGTAGCAACACAATATTTTTAGAAAACTACGCAGGCACCGTAATTAAAATGGCCACTAAGGGCATTACTATTACCGAGCGTGAAAATGACGTATTAGTGAGTGCAGCTGCGGGTGAGAACTGGCATAACCTAGTAAGCTATTTACTTGATAAAAATATTGCAGGGCTTGAAAACCTAGCCCTTATTCCGGGCACTGTTGGGGCGTCGCCGGTACAAAACATTGGTGCTTATGGTGTTGAGCTCGCTCAATTTGTAGAGTCGGTTGAATACATTGATATAGCCACAAAAACCAAAGTGACTTTAACTAACGCACAGTGTGAGTTTGCTTATCGTGACTCTATTTTTAAACATGCTTTAAAAAACAAAGCGGTGATCACTCAAGTTAATTTAGCGCTCCCTAAAAAGTGGCAGCCAGTTTTAAGTTATGGCCCACTCAAAGTATTGCAAAATCCCACCCCTAAAATGGTATTTGAGCAGGTTATTGAAATTCGTAACGCTAAGCTGCCAAACCCATACACTTTAGCCAATGCGGGTAGCTTTTTTAAAAATCCGATTATTAGCAATGCGCGTTTGGAAGGGCTGCTCGTGCGGTTTGGTGATTTACCGCATTACCCCTATGGGAAAAGCCATCACAAAGTGGCGGCAGGTTGGCTAATTGACCAAGCGGGCTTGAAGGGCTTTACAGTAGCAGGGATTGAGGTGCATCAGCAGCAGGCGCTGGTATTAGTTAATCATGGTGATAGTAAAGGAAGCGATTTAATTACTATGATCACGCATATACAAAATACGGTGTTTACACGTTACGGCATAATGCTAGAGCACGAAGTAAGGCTTATAAACACAAATAGTGAATGCCATGTTATTACGGAGCACGCGTAATGAAAGCACCAGATGGAAATAAACTAGCTATATTAAATGCACTTAACCAAGGTGGCTTTGTATCGGGCCAAGTCCTTGGCGAGCAACTGGGTATAAGCCGTGCTGCAGTGAGTAAACATATACAAACACTGCAAGGCATGGGGCTCGATATATTTAAAGTGACGGGTAAAGGTTACAGTTTAAACAATGCGGTGGGTTTGCTAAACCGAGACGATATAACCAAACATTACCATGCATTAGGTGCTAATACAGCCCAAGTAGAAGTACACCCTATTATAGATTCAACCAACAGCGAGCTAATGCGCCGTATTCAAAATAAAGTCGCGCTTGAGTCTGGCACTGTTGTAGTTGCCGAAATGCAGCAAGCCGGGCGCGGAAGGCGAGGGCGGGTATGGCAATCTCCATTTGGGGCTAATTTATATTACAGTTATTTTTGGCGCTTAGATGATGGCCTGCAAGCTGCTATGGGCGTATCAATTGCAGTAGGGCTTGCGGTATACGATGCTATAAAAGCACTTTACGATATAGACATTGAACTTAAATGGCCAAACGACATATATATAAATAAGCAAAAACTAGCCGGAGTATTAGTTGAGCTAGATGGGCAACCGCAAGGCCCTTGTCAGCTAGTCATTGGTATTGGCATTAATCTACAAATGCCGCAAAACACCAGCGAACACATTGACCAAGCATGGACTGATTTAAGCCAACACACCACCGCGCTTGATAAAAACCAGTTAGTTGCTTCGCTTACCTTTTATTTAGAGCAGCGTTTGGCAGATTACCAGCAAGACGGGCTAAACAGCATGTACGCACAGTGGAACGCCCTAAACGCCTTTGCAGGAGAATGCGTAGAGCTAAATACGGGGCACAGAAGCTGGCGGGGTATTTGTGAGGGTATTGATCAGCACGGCGGAATACGCATTCGCCAAGACGGCGAAGTTAAAAGTTACTATGGTGGCGAAATCTCGTTAAGAAAGGCCGAATTATGAAACTGCTAATAGATGTAGGTAATACGTCATTAAAAGCGGCCTTATGGCGCGAGCAACAAGCAACGCCCGTTTCTATGAGCGACGTGCCGTGGCAAGCAATAACTGAGGTTGTGTATGCTTGTGTAGGTAACAGTGAATTATTAAATGACGCGCTCACATTAGCCGCCAAAAAAAGCATTCCGTGTTGTGAGGCGCATGTTAGTAAAAATCTCAGTGGCTTAAGTTGCGCATATGAACAGGTTAGCAATTTAGGTATTGATCGCTGGCTTGCACTGGTGGCAGGTTTTACGCTTTACCCAAACAGAGCGTGTATTATTGTTGATGCTGGCACTGCAACCACTATTGATGTACTGAGCGGCGAAGGCGAGCACTTAGGAGGCTGGATATTGCCCGGCCTTGATTTAATGACTCGCTCATTAACACAAAATACTCAGCGCGTGTTTGATGATGCCAATACCCCCTTTTTAAACGAGCTAGGTAAAAACACACCCAACGGATTAAAAAATGGCGCACTGGTGGCAACATTAGGCGCTATTGAACAGGCCAAATATCAACTCAAACACGTAACAGGCGAACAAAAACCACAAATTTTGTGCGCAGGTGGTTACGGTTTGCTGTTACAGCAACAAATAAGTGGCAGTATTTTTGATTCATTATTGGTTATGAAAGGATTAAATTATTGGCATGAGCTAAGTAAAAACGACGAAAAACGGCAAAATTAAGCACTTTTGCATGAATTGTGAGCATTTAAGCTAAAAAATTACATTTTTTTTAATTTTATAGTTGCATCATAATAAACCTTACTCTAATATCTCGCCCCGTACTAAAGCAGTGCCGACTTAGCTCAGCTGGTAGAGCAACTGACTTGTAATCAGTAGGTCAACCGTTCGACTCGGTTAGTCGGCACCACTTTCCTTTTACCGAAAGTGAATTAGTAAAGAATTATCGTGGAGGGGTTCCCGAGCGGCCAAAGGGATCAGACTGTAAATCTGACGGCTCAGCCTTCGCTGGTTCGAATCCAGCTCCCTCCACCACTTTATTCTTGACGGTTAGAGGTAGTTTAAGAACAGGTTCCTAAAGCGGGCATCGTATAATGGCTATTACCTCAGCCTTCCAAGCTGATGATGCGGGTTCGATTCCCGCTGCCCGCTCCAATTATGGTGTTGCTGATATAGCTCAGTTGGTAGAGCGCACCCTTGGTAAGGGTGAGGTCGGCAGTTCAAATCTGCCTATCAGCACCAGTCATATGAATCTCCTTGAATACTTCCTTTATCTGTCAGAAAAAACTATTTGAAATTTGAAAAAATTAAATTAATCTACCTCTGGTGGATTATTTTCATATGTAATCTAGATACACAAAACTGATAGGTTCCGTCATGGCAAAAGAAAAGTTTGAACGCGTAAAACCGCACGTAAACGTTGGTACAATCGGCCACGTTGACCACGGTAAAACTACACTAACTGCAGCAATCACTAACGTACTTGCAAAAGTATACGGCGGTG